>Ga0184628_10000114_pt1 | contig 44330 bp, 59 predicted proteins | sample PLM4_5_b1_FD_133149 | JGI IMG/M metagenome (GOLD analysis project Ga0184628, IMG submission 133149) | Groundwater sediment microbial communities from an aquifer in East River, Colorado, USA - PLM4_5_b1 | ecosystem: Environmental > Terrestrial > Soil > Riparian zone | place: USA: East River...
CATCAGTGATATCTACATACCCTCTGCCTGAGTGTGCAGCTTTAGTCTTTGTAAGCAAGTCATCAAAGAACTCACTCATGAAAGGCTGCTTACGAAGTTGAGCAATCTCTGCCTTAGTATACAATTGACCATTTTTAATGTGTGTCATCACATCATTAATAAGGTCATTGGTATCCTGGAAGATATGCTTCCTGAAAGTAATTCCTGCATTACTTGCAATTGTATAAGGAGCAGCAGGTAATCCTTGAATTCGTCCAGCAGTAGCTCCACCACCTGTTTGAAGAAGTGTATCGTCTACAGACTTATTAATGGATTCCGCAACTGCATCTTTCCCTACAGCTGCTATCTTATTAGTAGTGTTACCAGCAGCATCTAAGATAGGCCGACCAGTAAGCGGGTTCATTTCAGGTTGAAGATACTTAGGCGCTCTATTAAAGTGAGAGGTTAATCCATGTTTTTGAATAGACTCTGTTGCTGCATCTTGAGCGATCTTTCTGTAGGCATCCATTGAGAAATCTTTAAGTAAACCCCCCTGTCTAATAGTACCTACAACCTTACCACCACCAACATTAGTGGGGTCCATTCCTACTTCGCCCTGGAAACCCTGATAATCTTTAAGAGCATGCGTCAAGGTTGGGTGATCTGTGAATGCTTTATCTTCATTTTGTCCAATACCCATATTCATGGGATTGAGTGGATTAGTAGCTGGATTAAGCCAAGCTAAATAACTACCAATGTTAAGTCCGCCTCCAGTAATACCTGGAGCAGCATGACCACGATTAGCATTAGCTTCTACTACTTCTCCCCAGCCGGTCTTTTCTTTTCCTCTTAATCCAGACCATAAACCACCTAATGCTTCTGGAATAGCTTGGAATTGATTCTGACCTTCATCTAAAGCTTGTGCTCTTTCTTTGGACATTTCTGCGGTTCCATACGAACCCCGAGCAAGAAGATCCATAGCTACCTTACCAATTTGTAAGGGAGCCTGAATTCCAGCGCCAATTATGGTTTCATCTAAGGGACCCATCCACTTATCAACAGTGTCATTAGGAACACCCCAAATATGAGGATGGGGTAATCCAATCCCCATAAATTTCTTGTCATTACCAGTCTTAGTAATCAAATCTAAGGTTGGTTGAGTAAGATTACCTAAAACTGGATCAAACTTAATTCCACTTGTACTAGATTGATTATCTGATCCAGAGGCAGCTTTCTTCCTTGCAGCGATATCTTTCTGAATTGAGAAAAGACGAGCTAAATTAAGCGCCTGAGCTTGTTTGTCCGTTTGCAGCTGACTAAAATCAGTGGCCCTTGCTTTAGTGTCAATGTACTGACCTAAGCGCTTATTGAACTCAGTTACAAAATCAGCCATTAGCCATTTGCGCCATTAAGTAAGCTAATAATTCGGGAGTAAGCATGTCTTGACTAGACTTATCAGTAGTAGAAACTTCTTCAGGAACAGCATTCCATCCTGTAGATAAAGGCATAAAGAAATCTCTCAAATCATTCAATTGAGCTAATTGATCTCTATATTTAATAAAGGGCCCATAACCAGGGGCACCATGTCCACCAACACCACTTAATAAACGAGGGGCTGGTCCTAAATCTGTAATCTGCTTTTCGATATCAGCTAATGCTTGAACAGGATTTGATCCAGCTGCATTATATACAGAAATAGCTGCTGCCTTCATAGCAGGATTTGTAATTCCTTCAATTGCTTGTGGAACTAATGGATTCTTCTGAGCCGTAGTAGTTGATGCAGATTGAGTAGGCTGATTCATATACTTAGTAAAATCAGGTATCTTAGCCGCAGTAGCTGACTTTGTAGCAGCATCCGCAGCAAGTTTAGTTATTAAATCTTGACTATCTTTCTCCATGCCATACTTACTACCCAAGAAACTAAGTAAAGCTGAATCTCCCTCAGAGAGTCCACCCTCTCTACCGACAAATTGCTTAGGAGTTAACAAACCTTCTCTAGCTTGGAATCCAAGATTATTTCCCGACAGGGCAGCCATTTCTCCCATTTTACTCATGAATGAAGTATCTGTAGCTTGATTAGCTCCACTCATTTGAGATAGATACTCAGCATCGGATTTAGCTTGTTGCCCTTGATTACTAGCTGCATAGTTGATACCAATGTTTCCGCCACTGGTTTGGAGTTCATTAGCTAAAGCAGCATTAGTTGTATCACGGACTTGATTGCCTTGTGCATAGTTATTAACTACATCACCAATAGCACCCTGAAATTGTTGCTGTGCTTCTGAACCGGCTTGACTTAAACGATCTCCTAATTGATTCAAATAAGACTGAGAATACGGTGAAATCCAATGCTCAGGAATATCAGGAGTTCCTGCTAATGCACGAATCTGCGCTTCAATATCAGCTAATGGATTGGAAGCATTAAGATTAGGGTCTAATTGTAATGAAGTCTTACCAGGACTACCGAATCCAGGCTTAGCAGCATTAGCATCTACTTTAGCTCTAGCAGCCTCTAGATTCATAATAGTCTGATTAGGAGTACCAATCTGTCCTGTAGGTCTTTTAGCCTGTGGGGTAAGATTCATATTAGGAATAGCATTGCTAACACTCATGCGAGCATTTCTATTTGCAATGATTTGGGCAATACCAGAATCATGCAATTGCTCTGGATAAGCATTAGGTTGTGCATTCCAAGGAGAAGCATTACCAGGATCTAATTTAGGGTGTGTCATTCTAGCCGCAGGAGAAGTAACTCTAGGGGCGGGAGAAAGATTCTGAGTAATAGAACTAATTGGGGCAGGAGAGGGTTGAGAATCCTGGGCAGCAGCACCTTGAATAAGTAAATTCTTAGTGTTCTGCGGACTCATCATCATTTTGTAAAAAGATGAATTACCATACAGCTGTTCAAGATATCTTTGAAGTTCAGCCTGAGAAGCAGATCTAGCATCAGTTGGCATCATAGTTCCTATCGTGGTAACAGACTGTTGATTTTAAAGCCATATTCGTCATTGATTCTAGAACGAGCAATATTGGCTAAACGGTCATTGAGACTTTGATTAACTGTGTTCCTTTGTTCATCCAACATGGAACCCAGATCAGCTTGTGCAGTAAGATTCACTCCTGAATGAATCATACCATTGCTAGCCATTGTATCAGCTAAAGATTGACGGCGCTTTAATCCAGATGCAGCAATGGCTCTTAAACTAGCGGCATTATTTGTTCTAGCTCGATTCTCTGCATAATCATATCCAGCCAGATCAGAGCCTAAAGCATCCAACAAACTAGTGAGTCCTAGAGCCACGACGCAACAACCTTTCTTTAGATGCCTTAATCATATCAGAACGAGTCATCTGTGCATTCTTATTAGTAGGGCTATGAAATCCTGCTCTATACACGTTCTTTCCACGGGACAGTATACCCTGAGTTGATCTAGAGTCAACCGGACGATTTAAACGTGAGAAAATTGATCTAGTCATGATAATGCCTTTAACTGTACGTTGAATTGCCCGGAGTTATCAAAATAAGCGGAATCACCCATGCGCATCCTAATAACTCTACCACCAGCATTAAATTGGAATCTATATGTAAATTGAGATACACTATAAGGACCACCATCAGGTTCTATATGTACCCAACCAGCACCATCACCAAGATCCCATTGAATTCCACCACCGTGACCAGGAGTTAAACTTCCACCTACAGTATCGGCATCTGTCCAAGCACCAGTATAGTAATAACAAACTCCATCAACTCTAGCTTCTACTAAATTGTAGGTGTTAACAGATTGAACACCACCATCAGCAGTAGCAGGAACAGTAATGAATTCAGTAGCTGCAATCCAGCCTTCTGTAATTCCAGCGCTTCTATAGTTAGCTCTTTGAGTAGGAGTTAATGCGCCAAGATGAACTAACGTCATAGCATAATACCCATCAACTTCTGATGGAGTATTACCATTACCACCAACCATAATCATACCAGGACCATTATTTCCCCTAGCAGCATTATTGGTGTTTACTAGATCACTACCAGTAACTTGAATTCCATCATGATAAATTATGGGTGTAGAGTCTCCAGGAGGAAAGTAGGATTCTATGATAGTCCAAGCATTGTATGAAGTATTAGCTTGCTGTTGAGCCGCTTTGGCAACAAAATCTCCAGCGGCACGGTTTGCAGCAGCTAAAATAGGGCCATTATATAAGTTCATTTCCATGTCTACTGTAGTAGTAATACCCCTAGTTTTTTCTACCATTGTGCCTAAACTAGCCATGGGTCTTACTACTTGAACGAAAGTAAAACCACTAGAATAACCATTTGGAAAGGTATCACCACTAATAGCGAAGTTGTTGATACTAGCGTTTCCAAATCTAGGATATAGGAAATTATCAGGGCCAGCGATTAATGTAGCAGAAGTGATAGGACTAGGGCCATTAATACCCATTGAAATATCTATACTACCAGTACTATTAACCACGGCATCAGCTATATCTATAGAAGTAAACCTATACAAAAGACTCGGATTGGCTGCTAATAAAGCATTGTATAAAAGACCTGTTGTAGCCAATTTAGCCCCTACAGGACCAATTGTAACTACGTTGCTATTTCCTGCCATAGCAACAAATCCAAAACCTTTTTGCATGGCAATATCAATAGGACCATTCCAAACTCCACCTGGAAAGTCCGAAGCTGTCATTGTTTGTTTAAGAACAGGAGCAGCTTTATTAGTTACATCTATAATGCAGAGTTTACTAGAGGAACTAGCACAGCAAAAAAGTAAATTTCCATACAGAGCCATTCTACCAAACCCTGTAAATGAAGCTAAACCTATTTGCCCATTATATACTGGATTATCTGGATCAGATACATTGAAAATAACCATTCCATTATCAATAAGATAATAGAACCAACCACCTCTAAAAAGCATTCCTTTAACTGTGCCAGATATTCCTGTATCTGAATTAGGAGGAACGCTAGGATTAGAAATATTATATGTATTTATAATACCGGAACTAATCCCTTTACCAGGATAATCCATAGAACAGTAAGCAAAATTACCGTCGGGTGAAACAGCGACGCACCAATATCCTTGATTGCCTACATTAGAATTATTAACTGCTGCTAATGCAGCTTTATTTAATCGAACAATTCCACCAACACCGAATTCAGAAGTAACGGCATAGATATAACTGCCAGCACCATCAATATCCCATACACGTCTTAATCCAGTAGTAGCGGATACACTATGAGGGGATATATTTCCTGCTGCATCAATATTAAATTTTCTAATATAATCAGCATTTTGAACAGCTACATAAGCATGAGTATCGTCCATAAAGAAACCTTGTGGACGAGGGCCAACAGTAGATTCAGCATCTATTAGTTTAAGATGCCACGGATCTTTAGCATCCAGAGAAGTAAACATATTACTTCCCCAAGCTACTAAGAATAGTACATCATCTTTATTTTGAATACGAGAGGGACTACCTGTAAATGTATTATTGGAAAAGTGAGCCTTATACTCATAAAGCTGACTTGAATCTACTGTGTCTGGATGAGCGTGCATTCCTAAACCCTGGAATGTATCACTAGGAACCATGCTCATGTATATTGACCCCTAATTGAGATAGTGATATCCTTACCACTACCACTAGCAACGGCACGAATTCCTGGATATACAGTAGTACCCTGAGGAATTGCGTATGGAGAACTAAATACATACTGCTGAACTAATGATCCTGCATTGATAGTCACGGTCGCAATAACGTGGAACGTACCACCATCATTGGCCCACATATCAATTATTGTATTCAGATCAGAAGCTGTAACATACGTAACTTCAATATATACAATATTAAATGCACGGAAAGCTACATAACGATTAAGAAAGACTTGCGGAGAAGGATTGACTAAATGCCCGTATGACCAATCTTTTTCAATTGGTACAACAGTAGAGCCACCACCAGTTACACCTGTTTCTAAGTCTACGATTCTGTTATCTTGATTTATAACAACTGTTTCAAGATTAGAGATATCAGAACTATTGCCATAAACTATAGTAGTAAGGTTGTCAATAGAGGTAGCTAGACTATTATCTAAGGCATCAATTTCTGCCTTAGTATAATAGTTAGACATATCCATACCCCCGGATAGAATTTCATCCAGCATGGTATCAATTTCCGCTTTGGTATAGTAGTTAGTTAAATCAACTTCAAACTCTAGATTATGAGTATGATCTTCTCTAGCTGGAACAGCACTTCCACCAATAAATGCGGGAGTAGCAGCAGATACAGCGGTAGTAACTAAAGATGGAGCAGGCAATGCTTCGCCAATATAGTGAAGATCATTATTTTCATGTCGAGGAATTGTTAATCCCTCGCCAAACAAATCTCTTGGATTCATAGTCAACTATCAGTTCTAGGAGTTTTCCTGTGGGTATGGAGAACTAACGCACTTCCAAGAATACTGTACTCATCAATAGCTGAACTAAGTGTAGTAGCAAGATTAAACTGTAGGTGCCTAAAGAACTCAGGTCCTTTAATTTTAATCAAACCCTCTTTAGCAGAGATCACATCATAAGTACTAATATTATCTACTTGGCGTGCAACTTCTTGCTCAGTATCCCACTGATAATCAATATCAATATCGTCACCAGGATTACCGGAGGCTGAAAAGTTAATGTATCCGTACTTTCCTCTTTTTTCATCAAGCATCTGCCCCCGAATTATCTTAGAAGTATAAGTAGATTTTACTGGAGATACTTCTTCACTAGCCGCTAATTTAGTTAACTTGTCCTGATACCCGTCATAAATAAAAAGCTGTGTAGTAAGATTGTTGAAGATAGGGTTAGTAGAATTACCATGAGCTATAACTATATAGTTATTAGGAGCCCATTTAACATGTGTTTCTAAATTAGAGAATCCAGCAAGAAGATCGCCAGGCTGAGTAGTGGTACCAAAAGTAATTTCCGTCCAAGCAATGAAATCCAATCTAGTATAGAACATACGAGCTTCTGAGGTAATATGATTAGCCCCAGAAACTAAAAGCTTCGTTCTACATATAATTATACCCTCAGCAAATGGAACCATTTTCCACATGAAGTATACATTGGGTAATTGCTCTTGAAAGATATCCTGAATCTTATCAGAGATATCTTTAACTTCATCTTGATTAGTCACCCATACTCCACGACTATCAATGAAATAAATAAGACCTTTATCTTCAATAGCGCAGTTAGCATGATTAACTTTAACTGAAGCATCCATTGAACGAACAACCCAATTCTCAGGACTACCAAGAATTGAAATGTTATAGAGACCTGAACCTGTAAATACAAATAACTTAGTACCTACAGGAATTACTTTTTGGATCTTACCTAATCCCGCATTAGCTCCAATTACAATAAACTGACCGTTCATATCCCAAGATTCAGGATAAGCGCCAGGAGCATTAGGTGGGAGAGTGTAGTAAATCTTAGTATCGTCCCAACTCCAAAGACGATCCTTAAAGACGAATAACCCGCCTCGACAATTGTAAGTATTAGGTACTGCTACTTTGGTTACTGTACCTAAGGCCCAGTTCCAGTTGGATAAAATTTCTACACCACCACTATCTAAGCAGTAGAATTTATCTAAGTATAAACAAGCACCAGCAAAATTAGAGATATTAGCAAACGAAGCTAACCCTGGATTACTGTCAGATGAAGCTGGATTATCTCTATCAAATTGGCGCAAAGCCCATGTAGTAGAGAAATTAGAGGGATTGCAAGCAGTCCACATAGCCACGGGAATGGATGCATCAGAAGAATTAGGTAATTGAGTATACCTATTGTTCAATCCAATATCTGGATAAGATCCCCTAGTATCAACAGAATTAGGTGGTTGAAAACCTTTTCTCGTTATAAGACGATCTTTATTAGCAACGAAGTTTTTAACAGACGTGCAAAAACCATCAACTATATTAGCTGGATGATTGTAGGAATCAATACCTAACCCTACAGGGATTGGAAGAGTTTCTTCACTATAGACTGTCATAGAAGATCAAATCCATATTCTTGATCCATCGGATCAGGTTGAACAGTCCTGTAGGTATCATCTCTGCTGAGACTTTCGAATTTACGCTTAGAAAGATTCTTCATGAATCGAGTCATAATTACTTCAGCGGCTCGATAATTCTCATTGCGCTCATGCGCTTTTGCTAAACACCACTCTGCAAGATCGCCATGAAGATAGAACGGAATTCCAATTGCATCACCAGTAGCTGTAACTGCAACAGGAGCAGGTACATAGAAGATAGTAATCTTTGTAGTATCTGTAGTAGGTGGGTTAGGATATAGAAAGATTCTACTTCCCTCAGTATAATAACCTACTGGAACTCCACCTTGAGGAGCATAACCTAAGCGATCTAATGATTCTGGTTCTAACAGTAAGAGAGAGGTTGTATCATAATATACTCTCTTAAGAAGAATCATGTCAGCAATACCAACGCCTGCATTATTGTTAAATGCAGAAGCCTGCATGGAATTTTCCATCTTAGATATGCACTGTGTCTCTCGGACAATTTCTAGCATACCCTCATTAATCCAGTCCATGATATGAGTGTCATAAATCATGACTTGATTACTGTCGCCGAAGCCGTTTTGTACTCTAGTAATTACCTCTGAGACGAGCATTCTTAGTCCTTAGGTTCAACTTTAGGTGGACGATCCTCATACATTGTGATGTTCGCATTCCTATCTTCGTCAAAATAAGAATAGGAAGATTTCATAGAGGCAACAATAGAAGCTACCAAATCCATCTTGGATTCCATCTTCTCACGGTAGCGACGATTCTCCTCATCACGAACTCGTTGATTATTCTTGTCGATCTCAGCCAATACGTCAACCCGCCGAGTATCAGAAGCATATAGTCTCTCTAAAACTGAATCATTCAATTCCCAGAATTCAAAGACTTTAAAAACCTGTGGACCTTCAGCCGTATTAACCACTTCCGCAAGCACAAACGGAGCTTCACTAAAACCACAAGTATCAGGATCGACACATAATACACAAAGTTGCTCGTCGTACTCATTGATCTTCTGGGCTATTTCATGCATCTTCTTATCGACAAGCATATTGTCGATTAAGATGTAATCATCATTAGCTGTATTGGTTTTAAGAAACTTCGATTGACTCATGGTACTGGATTAGCTTCAATATCTGGCGGCCAATTAGCTACAACAGCAGAAGTAATTTGCCCATCAGTTACAACATCAACATCATGCCCAGGAGCACCACGTCCAGCTAAAAGTCCTGATTCATAATTTGCTTCAACAGCATCTGCAACCGCCCAAAACATACCAATCAGGTTAGCATAACCAGTCTTAACTTGAGTAGCAAACTGAGTCTTAGCTAATGTTGCATTACCAATGGCTTCACTATAAACCGCTGCTTGAACTCGTTTCTGTAAATCAGGATCATTAGCAGCTTGAGCAACTGTACTCTGACTCATTGTACTAATTCTCCGTTCATGGAGGGAAGATTTACTGATTCTTGTACTTCTTGCATTTGCTTAAGTTGCTGCATCAAAGCTTCATTCTCAATCATCAAGCGTTCATTTTGGGCAGTAAGAATACCTAGTTTCATAGCAAGTCTATTAACCCATACATCATCAATAGTTGGGTCTTGTTGTTCTTCTTGACTCATGCGACTTTCTTCTCCAATTCTTCGATACGACTATTTAATGCTTGCACAGCCCCTGCAAGCTGTGTAGTTAAATTACTATACCCAATACCATTAACTTTACCAGGCTCAAATGCCTCGGGACCGTCTCTTGATACAGAATATGGTGTTACTTCGTCCATTTCTTCTGCAATAAATCCTTCACCATATTCATCGTTCTCTATCCACTTAAATTTAACTGGACGCCAACGCAATACTTGATTAAGACAATCTTGAATTGAAAGTTCTTCTATATCTTTCTTAATATTTCTTGATGAAAGATAACTATAAACCTTTCCTGAATCAATATAAACATGCCCAGCAGAACCAAGGAAGAAGTTGTGATTAGAACCAATTGTACGTAACCATATAGAACTATAACCACGAAGTTCGGGACCATTATTGGCTTCACCAGAACCTGTAGGTGTAGCTGCATTATATTGAAGAGAATGATTACCATCTCCAGGGATAAGTTGAATAGATTGTCCTTGAGTCATTTGAAGTACAGAAGTGCATTTTAAAGTACCCACTTGAATAGTATAGGGAGCATAGAAAACTCCATCAGTACCCCAAGTGAACAAAGTTAAATAATCACTAGTGCGTCGCATAGTGATTTGATCATTCATATCCCAGAAAGCGCCACTACCATTATAGGCAGTAGATATACGGAAACTACCTGAACCTAGACGTAAATCTCCTGCCAAGAAGGTAACAACACCATCTGCTTTAAAAGGAGAAGGTGTCCACAAAGTAGTTCCATCGTGATTTAAAAACCATGCACTTCCAGCAGCATTTAAAACATTTAATCTAGAAGCAGTAATTGTAAATGGAATAGCACCAGTTTGAAATGCCCACTCAGTAGTTAATGTTATCTGAGGACCGGAACCAAACTTAAGAGTTTTAGCTATTGTAGCAGTTAGAGTGTCCGCAGAAAGTGTTAAAGCAGAACCACCAGCCCATAAAAAGAAATCTTTTGTGCCATTAGCGTTAAGATCTTGTCCAACTTGCCAATCCCCAAATTTAATTGCAGCACGTTCTGATGTAGCGTGGGTCGTCGGAGGAATTGTAATTGCAGCGGGTGTAATACTTGACTCTAAAGTACCTACAGTAATAGCTTTAGGTAATGTAGTACCCCATACAGCATCAAAATCAGTAGCTGAATTCTTTATCAGTAAATCTCCAGCTACACCACCAGCGGGACCAAATCCTGACCCTAATGTTTGCCAAGCTCCTGCAACTCTTGCTTTTAAGACTGTCATTATTGACTCGCAATCGCTAGTCCAAGATCATTTATCCACACACCGCCACCTTGATCGTTCCACATATTTCCCCCGCCACTACCAGTGTTAGCTTTAATAGCAAAAGTATAAGATGCTGTTGCATTAGGTACTAATATTTTATGTATATAACAACTATTATAATTAGTTGGAGCATACACATAATCATCAACTAAAGGCATTCCACCTGCTGGTGAAGGGGCACAAGAAAAATAAAGATTATTAGCTGAAGTTATTGCTCTACAGGATATAATTAATTCATACATCCTACCCACAGTTAAAGTTACAACTAATGTAGCAAATGTAGTAGGAGTTGCAGTTAAAGCTAATCCTGCATAAGTTCCTTGTTTCCAGGCAACTAATCCTCTAGGCGCTTCATTAGCTACTTCTGCAACAGCTGATTGAACATTAGTTGCAGCAATTGTACCTGTAGGTGAAAACGAAATAGCAGAAGCTAATGGAGCGGCAGGTGGATTAGTTACTGTGTCAATCCATAACTCTGCTTGTGGATTAGTAGTGATAGGATCAGCAGCAGCTACTATTACTTCATTCTGTAAATCTACATATTGTTTAGTAGCTGCTTCTAAAGCAAGAGTAGGATCAGCAGGAAGTTGAAAAGGTACGAGAAGTTTTCTGCTCATACTAACCCATCACTACTATCGTGTATTGTCCAGCTGTAGGTGCTGTAGCAAATCGAATGGTTACGTTATTAGCATCCAATCGTTCTTTATCACACTCTACAGAATCCCACGGAGTAGTAGCACGATAAACATCAATTGTGACATTTCGAGTATTGAAGTTATGGGTAACAGTCGTAGTTACAGCAGCAGCGCAAGCTACTGAGAACATACGCATCAATGTTCCTGCAAACATTGTAGCTAACTGAGCTATTGTAATATCAGTGATGTTAGCTGTAGCACCAGTGTTATTACCCTTGATCGTATTCGCAGGAGCCTGGGCAAAGTCACTATTAATAATAGCGTTGGTAGCAATATTAAGAGCTAATGATCCAGCAGTATTAGTTACATCACCTGTGTGCGCTGGTTCCTGAGCAGCTAATAACACACCAGAAATATCAGATGTAGTAATAGCTAAGAGAGTCTTAGCCTGAGCAACTGTCATATCAATAGGATCGGCAGTAGCTCCTGTGTTGTTACCCTTAAAAGAGTTAGCAGCCATATCAGCTAGAATAGCATTTGTAACACTATTGTTAGCTAATGAGGCAGATGGAGCAGCCCATGTTCCATCTGCTCTTAAGAAGTTAACTGTTCCACCACCGGAACCACTACTTATTACAGTTACAGCTTGTGCAGCAGTTAAATCTTCTGGAATACCTGTGGATGCAGTAACACGACCCTTAATAGTATTCTGGGTCATGTTCGCCATTTTAGGATTAGTTACTGCATTGGCTGCAATAGTTAATGCTAAAGCACCGGCTGTGTTTGTAACATCACCTGTATGGGCAGGTTCTTGTGCTGCTTGTAATGTACCAGTTGCCTGAGTAGACAGATTAACTGTGGATTGAGTAGCTAAGGCACCTAAACCAGAAACATCACTAGAACTAATAGCTAAGAGTGTTTTTACTTGAGTTACAGTAAGATCAAGTGGATCAGCTGTAGACGCAGTATTATTACCTTTAATTGTATTAGCTGGCATATTAGCTAATTTAGCATTAGTAACGCTATCATTAGCAACTGCGCCAGCACCTGCATCTACATACTGCTTAGTTGCAGCTTCAAGAGGATTGGTAGGATCGGCGGGTAGAACTACTGGAACTGCAAATATACGAGACATTAGCCAATCACCACATTAAATTGATTAGTAGTTGGGGGAGTAGCAAAACGAAGTGTTACGTTGTTATTATCCGTTCGCTCAATATCACACTCAATCTGAGCATACGGACCTGTGTTTTGATACAGTTGAACAAGTACATTTCGTGTTCCTAAGTTATGATTAATAACGTAGAAAAAAGCGGAACCGTTACCTACAGGGGAACTGTACTTAGCAGAAGTACCGCCGCCTATCATTGTGGCAAGCTTATCTAAAGCTGCTTGAACATCGAAGACATCTGTAATTACTCCACTATTTACATATTTAATCGCTGATGCTGTATGGGCATCTAGCGTATCAATCATGTGTGCAGTAATATTTGTGTTAGCTGTATCAGCAGTCGTCTTAGCTTGATTAGCTAATGAGGCGGCTTGATCTACGGCGGCTTGAACATTCGTGGCAGTTATCGGAGCAGTAGGGTTAAACGAAATATCTACCGCTTCTACAATTCCTCCTGCTAATATATTCTGAATCTCTGTATCTACAGCTTGGATAGCAGCCTGTACATTATTGGATGGAATTGTAGGTGTAGGAACAAACGGAATATGACCAGCCGTATGTGCGGTCGTATCTAAAAAATGCTGATCTAATGCCGCCTGTACATTTGTAGCAATCACTTCACCAGCTAATGCTGGATTATATACAATAGCATCAGCACTGTGCGCTGTAGTATCAGTTAAGTGAGCACCTAATTCTGTATCAATAGACTGAGCAAATTGATAGGTTTCATCAATAGCTGCCTGTACGTTATCTGCGGCCAATCCTGAGTTAGAATTATTGTACTCAACTTCTGCTGCTACAGGAAAAACTGTAGCTGTTCCACCATCTAGGGGAACTAGATTTTTTACCTTAGTATACCCATCACCTTTGTATGTTTTTCTGGTTAAGGTATCAAAGACTTCCTCGCCAAGTCCAGGTACGTATTCACGATCAATTGTTAAAGCTGACTGCGCAACAAACATTTCGCCTCCAAAATGAAAAAAAGGGGGCTGATCTAATGACCAGCCCCCTTTCTCCCTTATCCCAACAAGGAAATCAGGACTCGGTAATGTTCGTGAACTTACCGTGAGCATTCCGCTTATGAGTTCCCATCTGCCAGTATTGCTTGAGAAGTGCTTCCCAAACATCGAAGTTAGCAACCCACTTAAAGATTCCGCCATCCAAATCTTCCCAATACCAATCCTTGTCACGGAAAATCTTGAGTTGATTTTCAGCAACCATAACCATTGTCTTTTGGGGAGCATCAGGATCTTCAACAAGCGGGAGGTCTTTTCCACCATACATGAAAGAAAGACCAGTCAAACCACCAGCAAAAGACTTAGGCTCATTGTAACGACGCATACCAGTAAGGAGATTCCAATAACTCCTACGAACACCTAAAGAGGTGAAAATAGCAGTAATTGATTCTCCGCCACGTTGACGAATAGCGTCGCCCATACCAATCATTGCGAGTTCGGTAAGAGTAGTGGTAGTCGTATCAACAAACGATGACCAAAACTCTTGTCCAGCAGTCGCAGGATTAAGGTTGTGGAGAACGCCAGTAGCACTAATAATGTTAGAGAAACCATAAGGCTCCTTGTTGTAGTTGCCAGTACGAGCCAAGTAAAAACCTGACGTAGAAGTAATGGCAGCTGAAACAGTAACAGTATTAGTGGTACGGTTTAATGCGGTAATGAGAGTACCAGCGTTGGTAATAACAGGACCAGTTGAGTTGACAGTATCAACAAGCATACCAACTTCAAGCCACTGAACTGTATCAACAGTAAATGTCGTACCAGCAGCAGGCGAGCTAGTAAGCTTGGCAACAATTCCTGTAACTCCAAGACCACCTTGATCGGGGTGTCCCCAAGCAATTCGGTTCTCATCCTTACCAATATCTTGCTTAAGTCCATCCATTTCCTCATCAAGGGCATTCGAGAATGCCTGAGGATTGGTACGAGCAAGACGCATCATTTGCCCAGTGAACTTAACTCGGCCATAACCGTACTTAAGTCTTTCCTGAGCAGCTTTGTATCCCTGTTGTCCAGCATCAGCTAACTGGACAGATTCGTCTCGGTAAGAAATACCTGTATTCCTGCTTGAACGTACAGGGAACACAACATACTTACCGCCAATATTATCAGTGACGTTATCCGAAGTACGTTCGATTCGCTTAATGGTAACCCGCTCTTCATTAAGCTGGTCATTAATGCGACCCTCGTATACTTCCTTAAGAATACCGTCCACGGTAGTCAAGGTAGCTGGCATTATGAATCAATCCCTCCAAGGATTTCGGCAACAAGTGCCTTACGTGTTTTGTTGTCTTTTAACTTGGAAGAATCAACTTGATCCACAGCTGTTCTACCGCTACCTAATACGGGAGGCGGAGCTTGTTTTTGTGGATTGCTGATTTCCGATACTACTTTGATGTAATCCTTAACTGCATCGTCAGGATTCATCCCTTTAATCATTCGTGCGAGAACTGCATCCTCGTCGAATCGTCCGTGCTTAGTATGCAGCTCAGACATGATTTTGTCAAGCTGTTGCTGATTCTGAGTAGTATTTTTCTCATTCTCATAATCAGACATAAACTTGTCGAACTTCTCCGCCTTAGAGCGAAGTTCCAAATGTTCCTTAACGAAGGCTTCAGGAACCCCATCAAATTCAGGAGGAACAGTTGGAGCAGTATTTAGTTGGGTGTTGTTGTCGTTTGTCAAGAGTTCCATCTCTTCTAATTGTTCTTTGATAGCGTTATAAAAGGCTAGAGGATCAGAGTCAGCCCAGCGCATTGTAGCAATTGCAGCTTGAACTGACTCATAATCAGCACCCAATTCTTCCCACGGCTTGATTCGTTCCGAATAATCTTGGAACTTTTGTGTAACTCCAGCGCCCCAATCTTTGTAATATTTCTCAACATAAGGACGATCAACGGGATCAACCTTACTTAAAAAATCATTAACGTATTCGTCAGGCTGGGACTGGCTGTTGCTGTCCGTTTGAGGAAGGTTGAGCTGAATTTCCCCCAGATTGTTGGTCTCCAGTGGTTCCGGCATCTTGGTACTGTTGTCCTAACATAACTAGGTGAACTTTGTAATGATCTAAGAACAACTGTTGGATCTGAGGATCAAGTTGTTCATATTGTTGCGACTTCATAAACTTCGTATGACAATAAACATGCGCCTGATGGTTATCAAACTCATTAACTTGAACAGGACTTTGAACAGGTTGAGGTTGTTGTCCAGGAACCATTCCCATAGGAGATTGCATTCCATCCTGTGGCATTTGAGTTGGAGGCTGCACACTCTTCATTTTAAAGTTTTCACGATCAGCTTGTCTTGTATCAATAGACAATTCATCATACAAACGAGCGGTTTCAGACATTTCAAGATATTTTAATCCTTCCATCGGAGGGATTAATTGCTTATCAATCAATTCAAGAATAAAAGCTTGCTTAGCCGCTCGTGAACGAGGAGCCATAGATCCGTGTTGTACTCTAAAGTCTACTTGATCTGGCAAACTATTAGTCTTAAATTGCATTACTTCATAGACCTGATTACCGCTCATAATCTGTACGAGCTTTTGTGGGTCCCAATATTGCTTAGCAAGCATAATAGCTTGGTAACCAATTCGCTCAACACATTCTTCTAATGAAGTAATTGTATCCAGAAGAATAGAATCATTTTCTTCCTGTAGGTATGAAATAGCTGAGGCTGCTTCAACTCCCGGAGGTGTTCTGCCCTGAGTGATCTCAAACTGATTAGATATGTAATCCATATCATTCAAGTTAGCCTGCTGATCCTGCATAAAATATGCTGGCAACTCAGGAGGAATAACTCTCTCAGGAGGATCAAACCCAGGGGTATACTCAACCACTAATCCAGGCTGAGCAGTAAGCTTCTTAATATCTACAGAACCCATTGGAACTTTCCACTGAGGCTTAGATGTTAAGTTTCGTGCTTCAATTGCCTGACTTCTTGATCTGTTGTATTCTTTCTGGATAGGAATTAAATCCTTAATAGTAGATTCTGCATAGAACCTACCTGTAGGAATATGATCTATTTTAGCAAACGGATATTCTCCGTGCTCATAAGGAAACTTTGACTCAACAGCACTACCACCCACAACATTGGACTTAGGCTTAGGGATTTCAACTGGCTTCCCATCCTTAAGAACTGGTTGTCCTGTTGAATCTTTCTGGAATTCTGGGGGGTCCTCAGCAATATAAATAAGTTGCTCATTACTAATAACAAACATTGCACCATTAGGAAATTCCCTACAGGGCTTAATCCAGAATTCTTTAAGAAAAACATGGTCTAGTTCTTTACCTTTCTTGTCAATCCCTAGACTCTGCCTAAACTTGGATTCTGGATTATCTGCTGTAGTATCGGGTTCTACCTGGACGTTGTATTGGTCCATTACTGCTTGTGAAGTAGTAGCGATTCCATGAACAACAAAATCTTGCTTCTGGATATCTACTTCTTCTAAGTTGGGAACCCACAAATGGAAGGGCGTGGGAGCTAAGAATTCAACATCTTTCCCATAGTATGTTTTCATAAATCCAGTACCGCAGACTCCACGCCAAAAATTAGCTTCCCTCTTACGAAGATCGAAAGCATTATTGACTAAGAGTTGTTCAGACACAGCTTCGGCCATACGAGCTTTGGCTAGATCTTCATCATCAGGTGTAGCAGGAATTACAAAAAATTGTCCACGCTCTTTGTTGCATTTAGCATTCTCTTTGCGAATGATAGTCTTGATTCTATTAGAAACAAGTCTTACTCGCCAAGCAGCAGCAGGAGGTAATACCATAGCCATGCCAGTATTGGTAGGAGAACTAAGCCATTGCATGTAATGACGACCAAAATACATGGCTAGATTATTGTACCATTCTTTTTCAAATGGCTGGCGTTGAGACTGACAAGCACGAAACTTATCTAAGTACTCAATTACCAATTTCTGATCCGGAGTTTTCCCGATCAAGCTCTCCATTTATATCACCCCATAGCCCATCTAAGTAGATTTCTTCCTGCTGTTGTTCTTCAAATTCATTTTCGGAGTCAGGGATTGTTACTATGGGCGATCCCGAGGTGGAGTTGGAATAAAGAGTCGGCCGTAAGATCAGGAGATTCAGCTGTTGTATAGTTTCCATCTGAACTTTGATCTGTTCCCTCTGAGTCTGGATCACTTCCAGCATCATTCTCATTATCTCGTCCATTTAAAATACCCTTCACTAATTCTTCCGCAGACTGATTCTCATACTCTACTAATTGAAGTTTGGCTTCTTTGAGTTCGTCATCCCGCTTATTCAACTGCTCACGCAAAGTAAAGATCTCATTCTCTAAGGTATCAATTTGCTCTTTTCTTTCAGCCTGAGACATATTGAAACCTAGTTCTTGGTTATTAATAAAACCAAACAACTGACCAAGATAGTCGCCAATTAAACTCATCATGCACATATTGCACAGATAGATTACTCCATCAAATACATGCAACTGTCCTGTAGGGTCTTTTTCTTTTAATAATGAATCCACACCAAGATCAATATAATGACGCCGGTCAGAACCAGCACCAAGCCCACACTTAATGCACACATAAGGATCAGTCACAGGTAGATCAAGAATTTGAACGGGCCTCATACTTCACTTCCTAAAAATTCGTCGATATGTTGGTTAGTTTTATTTACCAGTTCCCAATCAAAATCAGTAGCTGGCGAGACTATATGTATCCCTACAGGGATTTCCCTCTCAGGAATATCATTAAAGCGTTTTGGTCTGCTCATTATTCCATAACGTAGAGCATCCATTGCGTGGTCGTTCTTTTTGATAGGAGTCTCTTTTGTATTCTTCCTATCTCGGGCTTTAGTTAAATGCCTATCCCAACGGTATTGAGTTACTTCACCTAGTAGGTTTTCACACCTACTAGTAATGATTAACTGCTGTTCTTTGAACATTCGTTGAACAAGTGTAATACCTGATTGGACGTCATTATTTCCCAGGGCGATGAATATACCGTTTTCCCCGTATTCAGATTGAATAGAACTACCCTTAATTGGGTCTTTCGACCGTATGGCTGGGTCTCCAACAGAATACTTAGTGGTGATCCCGAGAGATTGTCTGCGGTCTTTCCAGAGAGTGGCAATATCTCTGATGATCGTTTTATTGATGTAAATCTCATCGTAGATTATTATCTTCCCGTCCTCATTATACGCCGCAAACAAAATAGCTGTGTAGTTAGTATATCCGTGATCCATCATTTGAAAATGAGACCACTCGTCTCTTAATATACTAAAACGATCAGACTGTACTAAGTCTGGACATACGTTCTTTTCCCGCTTAAAAGATTCTCCGTAGATCAATCCCGTGTGACTAATGTAATTACCAGTTCGCCGAGTACTTTTAGACTCGTCCGACATAGTAAGAGTAAGTCGCTCAAACGCTTCCTGCTTGATGTACGGGTTCTCATAAGTATCGGCTGCAACGATCTCTATGTCAATCTTCCTGTTTAGTCCAGGTAAGTATAAAGTATTGTAAGTCCAACTCATTTCCTGTAGGGGGGTCATTGTGATATACCAATCCCCATCAGTATCAATTAGACGAGTTAGACATTCTTCAAATATATCCTGCGGAGGCTCTTCATCAAACCAAATGAAATGTCTACTTGTACCACCAAATTTATCTACGTCCTGTTCATAAGTCATAAACTCCATCGTGGAATCATTATTCAACGTGAGAATTTTATCTGTCTTACTGTAGGAATCTTCCCAACTATTGTTAATTAAAAATTTGGAGGGCATCCAGCGTTTAATCTCCGGAAGCATGATGAGCTTAAGTCCTCGGTCATTATCAACAGATACCCCTCTACCTCTAACGGGTGGTTTAGGGAAGTTGTTAATTCTATATGTGAATCCATCTATTCCTTGAAACTCATGTACGCCTGTTAAACGCATAACTGTTTCAGCACCGCCGGATACAGTCTTACCTACACGGTTACCGCCCATCATCATCTTGCCCTTTTTCTTACTGGTAAGAAATTGGACTTGTTTTGGATGCGCCTTAAAACCGTAGATACCAGGAGCTTGCTTAGCTTTCCTTAATTGATTAATCAATAATCTCTTAAGGTCCTGCATAGGAACTGTATCTTCTTTACGAGCCATCTTCTGATTTATCTCCACGAGCGGCAAATAGAATGTAGCCCATGTTGGGCCACTTCTTAGTAATAACCAGACTAGCTCTATAGAACATTCCCAATACTACGAAAATAATCGGGACGAATGGCAGCAAGTGTTCTACAGTTATGTTCCAGTCAAATATAATATTCAGACTAGTGAATAGAATTACTAGAATGGATGTATTAAATGCCGTCTTAATGGCTTGAAGATCTTCCTTTGTGAATTCAAATTTAGCCATCTCATCCTTCGGCTCTCACAGTAATGATGACGTGACACTTAGTTGAGAAATATAAGCTAACTACCCCATTACTTACAGGAGCACTGAAAGTATGAGGAATTGGTTTATTTATATCATCTTGAGTCCAATTAGAGAAAGAGTCTGTTGGACCCAATCCTGCGTATCCTGCTTCAGCTGTAAGAGGAATAGCAGTAACTGTAATTTCTGCATCAACAACACTTGCGGAACGAGGCTTAATATCAAAAGACCTAGCACCAGTAACAGGACTATTAGATTCCCTGGTGTCAATAATTCGTCTGGGGATTCGGAGTGTTTCCATGTCATCCTTACTTCTTTCTACTGGATAAAAGGTTTTGTTCTGAATTAAACTATAAATTTTATCTCCGGGACAAGCAGTTTGTGCCATATCTCTGTGTCCATTTATAATTAATTCTCGACCTATTCTATCAATAACTGATTGATATAATTTTCTGACTCCATTAACTAATTGTGCGGATGGAATATCTGGGACACCAGCAATTAATAGACATGAGAAGATCTCTAAGTTATCCCCTATAGTTGGGCTGTCCATCCCGTAGTTGTTTTCCATCCCATTTGAAGCAGCCCTATAAGTATCCCCTCTACCTTCATAAGTGCTTCCGCTCAGACCTACAGCTGAGGAGTATCCAAAACTATACCCTCTATTATTTTGGTAGTCTTTTTGAATACTATTCAGTATAGCTTGTTCTGACTTACCGGCATATGAATTTGAGTCCCCGGTATAATGGATGTTGAAAAATCTGATGTCTTTGGGATTCCAAGAAGGTCCAGTTATAGGTGGACTCGTTGAGTAGAGCCACTCGTTTCTATTAAAATCATAATCTATCATCAGCGGCCTCGAATGTGAATGACAATCCAGATGATTAATGCAATAATGGCTAAAACTACTAGGACTGTAATTAGACTTACATTGGTATCTGCTATCATACTTATAAACATAATCCCTCTTTCTAATTATTTTTGAGTAGTTCCCCTACAGGGGTATCTTCGAGTTCTGTGGCTATTGTATCTATGATGGATGCGTCTACGTGCTTTACTAGGATTTCTAGTAAAGTAATAATCATGAATTGGAGGTTCATATTGTTTTCTGATTGTGCGGGTTTGAATCTGCCCGTCAATTCATGGTAGTACTTAATTGCTTGGAGATCTTCCTTCTGAATAAGATGAGATAATGAATTGGCTGCATTGATTTCACTAACTGTCTCTAATTGCTTTTTAACCATCTTTTGTGCGTATTCGAAGTACGAGGGAATGTTCATCCAACTCGTCCAAGTAGCTTCGGAGATACCTAATGGTTTGAGATCTTTCATTCGTGCGCCGAATGATTTGGTAGAGCTTTGGTCACAGATCTTCTGGCAAGCTAATACGAATAACGGATCGTACTTGCTATCATTTTTAAGATTGAGATTTTTGATCTTATTAAATTGATAAGTAGGAGTGCCCCACTTTTGCAATTTGGAGTTAATTGTTTTTTCAAGAAGAATCTCGAGTTCCTTTAATTCTATTCCTTCTACGTAATGCTCTAATAGAATACTGGGGGGAGGAAGCTCATTGTTCTCATTAAAATATACTACTATTATTGTAGTAAGGTTAGAAATGAATTGATCTGTAGGATCAAAGAGTTGAATTAGATTCGTCGCACTTTGCTCTGGATAGCCTAATTTTTCTGTGGAAAAGGAATCTAATACTTGTTTTATTTCTTCATTCAACTCTTCATTTTTTTGTAAATTAAATGCGAATTGATCCATTTTCCATCCAAATTAATTGATTTCCCAAGTTAAACTGGGAGCCGTCGTAATAATGAGTGGGGGTTTTCCGAGGAACAGTTAAGCATGCCTAACATCGCACGTCAAGTCACCCTCATATCTGGTATTCGTGCCGGCCAATTAATTCAATTAGGTATGCCTATCTTATTTACCCACAACTTTTTCCACAGGGTGTGTATAAAGATCCGGATAACTAATCGGTCAAATGCGTTGTGCATTCCGGCGGATTCCTGTTTAATAGGGGTATGACAACACCGACCCGCAAGTCACTAGGCGAAATGAATCAGCAGGAAATCTGCGAGGCTATTTCGTTCGGACATATGCACCTGCTTACGACCGACGAAATTACGGCGGTTTATTCGTGGACTGTTCAATTGAACGGTTTGGTCCGACTCGAAATGAATCGGCGGGTCGATGAGGCTTCAAAGCTGATCGCTCGTTTCTCAGAATTGAAAGGGGGTGAGTGAAATGATGAAAGATACTCACGAGGTGTTCGACAATCAGACACAGACTGTTTGTCATCAGGGAGATGAGGCTAGCTGCCGACTGTACGTCAACAATGCAGCGTACTTGTTCAGTCTCCCTCGTTCAAAGTTCACAATTCAATCGTTCGGTATGCACGCTGCATCAAAGCGCAGTCGCCGAAACCATCCAACAAGCAAGTAACTCAACTGTCCTGAGCATGACGATAAACTGCTCAGAAAGGTTAGCCATGCTCAAGTTTCCTAAGTACACACTCTATCCCGACAAAGATGATCGTTACCACGTTTACTACAATGATGGATGCAGCGATGAATACTGCATCTCAGGTCCAATGGGAGCTAAGCGAGATTACCTCACTAAGCTGATTGCTAATCACGAGGAGGTTGTTAACTATGACTGGACACCGTTTGAACTGCCCATCAAGTCTGACTAAACCTGATTGTATCACGGCATGGCACAAAGGTGTCAAACGTGGTCAAAGAAAAACCAAAAAAGTTTTCAACAGCCCCCTACTTCGGTAGGGGGTTTTGTTGTTCAGAGTAAGCTTAAATTTCGCTCCCGCTCGGTCGCATCATCATTTAGGCCAACTTGCAAAAAACAACCTAGCTTGCAAAAAGCAAGTCAGCTTGTTTAAAAAAATTTCCGAGATATCTGAGAAACTTGTTGTGTTTCTCTCTCAGAGGGAGTAGATTATCTCTTGTAAGGGAGTGCGAGCGCAAAGAGCGCAAGCGAAAAAGCCCAGGATCGGAGGTGTACAAAACAAATGGCAGCACAAAAGCCGGAGCAGGAACCGGAGACAGCAGTCGAGGAGGATACCGCTAAAAAGCGGGGTGCTCTCAAAACCGTTGTTGAGGATAAGCTCCTTGCAAAGTGCATGTCGGGAGATATTTGGGATCTCACTGAGGAAGAAATTACCTCAGCGAAAAAGACCCTAGATAAATTCCGGGGTGTCACTGCAAAGGCTTACAAGTCATTCGACAAGCGACTCACAGAATTGCGTGAGCTCAAAGGTTCGGATTATTTGAAGGAAGTTCAGCACTTCCGTAAGCCCCGCAAGGCCGGTGATCCTGACAGCTCTCTCTTGGATGATCTCGACTATTAGTCGGGACATCTAGCAGGGAAACAAAACCGAGGGTAATCCTGAGCATGATGAAAAACTGCTCAACTATCCTACAGGAAAGGTGGTGGTAAGAATGAACATGCGGCCCGAAGCTATGCGGTCTTTTGTCAGTGAGGTTGCTTCTCATCAGGATGAGGAGAATCCTCTCGCTGACATGGACATCTGGGAATTGCGAGCAGCGCAGAAAAACCTCAAGGAAATTCAGAGGTTTATTCGGCTGGCAATTGCTCAGCAGCGGGGAATGATCTCCGGCGATAACTACCTCTCGAACTACTGAGAGAAGAAGCCTCTCCCTTGAAAGAGGGAGAGGCTTAAATTTATTGCTCCGCAGGCGTCGCATTATCTGTTAGGCCCGCCTACCATTAATTATTAGGTGAGCTTAATTGAATTAATAAAGCATGCCTTACATCTATTATGGCACCATTTTTTTGACATCAATTCTTCTATGTGATAGTATGTATTTGGATTAATAAATCCACTGGCTCCTTGACAATTAAAGAGAAACCCGATTCCTGGTCAATTCATATCTATAGTTAAGTCCGTAATTCAAACTATGAAAGGTATGAAATGACTACTAAGTCCAATAATGAGGCTGCAATCAATGAGACTGTTCAAACTGCTGCTAAAGCAGTTAAGCGGGGCACATTGAAAGCAGTAATTGAAGATAAGATTCTGTCCGATTTGATGTCTGGCAACATTTGGGAATACACCGAAGATGAAATTATCGCTAAGGTGGAATTGGCCCATAAGTTCCAGAAATTGATCGCTCAAGCCTTTAAGAAATTCGATAAGGTTCTTGAGGAATGCCGTCAATTGAACGGGTCGGACTACTTGAAAGAGGCTGAATACTTTAGGAAGCCTCGCTCGAAGAAGAATAATTCCGATACGAATCTGTTGGACGAATTGTCAATGGATGATGAGGAAGATTCAGAATAATTGAATGATGGATTGACCAGGAATCAAATTAATAGCCCCGATCTGATTAGAAATAATTGGATCGGGGCTTTTTAATATATGTGCACTCCGTGCCGTCGCATTATTATTGGCACCATTTAGGAATCGTTATTTCAACACATTATTTAGACCTACAGGGTATTCGCATTATTTGTATCCGCCTTTTATTAGACTTAATACAAGTTCGCCTAGTATGTATGATATAGGTATGTTCATAAGCTCATATAAGTCCATTCATAGATAAGTTACAATTAGTGTAGTCAACTAGCCCGCTCTCCATAGTCCTTTTTCGCTCGGTCTGGATTGGTTTGCCCGAATAGTACTCCGTCCTATACGGTCAAAAACCTAAGCTTTTGACCTAATTAACTATGCCATCTACCAGGCATGATCCGATCTGTGACTATAAATTCACCCTACCCCTCACCCTGATTCACCTCCTCCAGCCCATAGCTACAAATAAGCAAATCTCAAATCGGAACTTATTTAGAGGGCCTTAGGGAACCTTCTCCTGACATAAGCTTATGTTTATCTCCTAAACCTACATTTAATGTTTTCAACTATGAGTTATCCACAGGCTACAGCTATGGAATTTTACTTGACATCATAGTTCACAACTATACCTATGGAGCCTACACCCATCCATATGAGGAGACATAATGCTATACTATAAATGCGATAAATGCGGAACAAGGGTAGATGGTTCTCATCCATACTGCTCTGGCTACTTTCAAAAGGAGAAAGTTCGATTCGATTTTTGTGATGAATGCTGGCCTCTATTCTTAGAAGTTCTTACTAAGAAGGAAGTCCCAAAGACTTCTAACATTAGATTAAATCTGTCATGAGTTACGAGCAGAGAATTCTAGAGTATATCAAAGAGAATCAGCCAACATCTAGAAAGGAGTTATTAACTGAGTTCCCTCTAGTTGCACCTAAAACGGTTTATCAAAATGTGAATAAACTCCTAGAGAAGAAAAAGATCTTCCAAACAGAACTGCGTACATTAACTACAATAGATGACGCAATCCCTGTATGGCGAGTACCTGCAACTCTCACTAAGTTTGTAAACCTTTCACCAATCGTTAATGCATTTGCTAGGCAACACAAAGAACTAGATGCAATGGCCTCCAAACTGTCGCAGGCTCAAGAAGAAAGAGCAGCAGTATTACTGACTGATTTATTAATACTCGCTAATCTAAATAATAATTCAAGAAAAGAATTAGCTAATCAATTTCAAGATAAAGAGAAAGTTGATGTTCATGAATTGACAATACATTTTGAAAAACTTCAAGAACTTGTTTCAGAATACTTTAAGGCTAAATTAGTAAATACTAATACTAATAGTAATTAGCTAATAAAGGGGTTGACAGAGGGTGTACACTTGAGGTGGACCCCAACACGTCCCAGCACAAATAGCTATTTCATAATTAGAAAGGTGAAATACGAAATGAAGATTCAACAAAGTTCTCTCTATCAAGGCGAGAATTATGGCGTCGATGAAATCACCATCATTGATGGTGATCGAGAATTGGGCGGAACATACCGGCAAGTTCTTAACTTGTTTGCTCAGAACGCTGACCTATTTATGATCACTGTTCTGTTCGAAGATACGTCCGGCTGCGAATTCAAGAAGATTGAGGAGTGATAATGGAAATCGAATTTGGAACTCCATTTGATACGCCATTTGAATCAGGTTGTTTCGCTCAGGAAACACCTGATGAATTTGGTAACTTTCTCGGACTCGATTCCGATGAGGTTATTTGCACGTTCAATACTAAGATGGTCATCGGCCATCCCGACTTTATTAACCCTACGATTAAGTGGATGGGAAAGTAATGAGCGAGAATAACGAATTGGAGCACGTTGAAATTGAATTCGACTCAGAGAAAAATGAGGGCGATCAATTCAGCGTCAAAGATGAGGTCCATGAAATCCTCGGATTCTTCACAGATACGGGATTCGTTCATATCATGTACTCAATGGTCATGAATCATCCCGATGGATTGCGCTATGTAAATAAGTGGCAGCACTTAGGTGAGACCGCTAATACCTCCCTGTATGAATTGGTTACCGCTTCCAATTTCACAGTGCTTGATATGATTGCTCACTTTAATCGGGTGCATGGTCTGTGATGGCATTTAAATTAGTGGTGCCAGATGTACCCTGGAAAGACAACTCAGAATTCACAGTCGCAATTGTGGAAGATCCTCAATGGGCACTTATTATTGCCAACCATTTCTTCCTCAAAGTAATTGAAATCCCTACTGATGATATGAAAGGTGAAAACAATGGCTAAGCCTGGTAACGTATTCACGGACCTTGAAATTCCCGTGAACAAATTCATGGATGATGAATCCGATGGTGCCGAGTTTGCTCGTAACGTATTTATTGCAGCTGAAAAGCTCGAGAAAATACTCGACGAACAATCAACTCCTGCTTCACAGATTGAAGATTCTGCGAGAGATCAATTCAAGCGGAATCCTGAATTCAAGGCTCTATATAAGGAGACATTTCAAGAGGTTCTTGAAACCATGTATGTTTCCTGCGAGGAAGTTCCGCTCCCATTAGTAGCTGGACTTGCAGATGCGCTCCGTAAATTGGCCAATGATTTGGACAACACAATTCATGACCGGGCTAAGCGTGAATCATTGAGTATGACTGAATCAATCACCGATAAGAAGCTCGCTCATTTGCAACATAAGCGACTTCGTGAGAGTTGGGAGCCAATTCGTAAGGTATTGGACCTGATGTTTGATCTCAAGTTTCCGGCGATTAAAGCTCGTCCAGGTAACTACGCTGCATCACCAACATCTACCCCTGCATTTTATATGCCAGGTTCTGAGGACCCACTATTCAACCCATTTGCGGTCGCACGTTTGTTGGGTATATACTACGATAAGATGACCATGATGGACGTCATGGAATATTGCGAGGCTCATCCCGATCAAGTAACTGTAAAGGTGACAAACCTCTGATGGAACTTTACTTCGATTATTCCGAGGGTTCGCCCAATACTTATTTGGTGGAAGAAAGGCATCATTTAATCCCTCGTTGCTTTCACTGTAAGCAAACGAGTAAGATTCTTCTAGACGGTAGTAAGTACTGGCAATTCTTTCAGTCATCTAATCCCCCACATATTCAGAATGTTTGGCCCACACTTGAGCCAGCTAAAAGAGAGCATATTCTTAACGGCATTCATCCTGGGTGTTGGGATGCCATGTTTAAGGAAGAGGAATCATGAAGAATTTGTACTCATTAACAGTGACTGATCCTGATGGGGTTAAGTTGCATACATATTCCGGACGGGAAGATTCACGGACAATTGGCATATTTATTAGTGTTGCCGATGAACGGAACGACATTGAATCCGTTGTCATTAATATGGGCGATGGAACGACAGCGGTATTTCTTCCTTATGAGTGATCTACATTTTGCTATTGCATTCTTTGTCACTTGCGGTATGGTATTTACTTGGCTGTTTATTCGACTAAGTAAAGCATCCCCTGAAATTGTCTGCATTACCTGTGGTGAACATTGCTACCAGGATTATGCAGGTACTTGGCGTCACGACAAACGATCCCTTGATTTGAAGCATCCTGCATTTCCAAGAAAGGTCAACTAATGTTTTCATTCAACTTGAATTCAGATAATGAGGAACCAATTATTCCTGAGATAGTTGATAAGCCGATTAAAGAAATGTCGGTGAAAGAAGTAGAGCAATACATTCTCAATGCCGACATTCAAATCGAGCAGAATGAGGAACTCTATAATAAAGTCGCAGAAGAGATAGAAGCGCTTCGAAAGAAACTCTCGGAATTAGAGGGTACTCGTAGAGAAGTGCGAGATACTATCGGTGAACTTAAGCAAGGTAAGCTTCATGCTGCTCAACACAAGGAAAGATTGCTGAGAGAAGCATTGGCTAATAAAGCCATTGAAGAAACCGCTGATAAGGTTTTCGAAATTATGCGGGATCATCCAGGTTGGGCGGCTGCTCGAGATTATCAAAAGGAAGATATCGTCTCAGCAATTCATGCTTATCTGTCTGGATTCAATGGTTTCTTGAACGCCAACGATATGGGACTTGGCAAGACTTATGAATCATTCATGATGATTAAGTGCATTCAAGTTCTATTCCATGCTGAGCACGGCCATGATCCTCAGATTCTTTGGCTCACAAAATCCAGTATCCTTAAAACTGGTGGTACTGTTCGTGAGGGTAAGCATTGGATGCCAGAATTCAAGATGCTTCCTGTTGAGGGATCCATGCCTAAGAAAGAGCGTGAAGCAGTATTCGAATTAGTTCGTGAGTTTGGTTTTGCAGTAATCACGAACTACGAAACATGCCGCACTACACAAGCATTGGCAGACATTGATTGGGATATCATTGTGATGGATGAAGTCCATAAGCTTAAAGGCGGAGCTAACTTAAGTGGTCCTACAGGGATTTGGAAATCAGTATTCGAGATTACTCGGAAAGCCAAGATGATGATTATGCTTTCGGGTACTCCAATGGTTAATCGGGTTGGAGAAATGTGGGCATATCTCCATATCTTTGATCCTGAGCGCTTTCCTAGCCTGAGAAGTTTTGAGTCAGCATATACCATGACTCAAAAGATTGGCTACGAATACAAGATTGTAGTTGATGGACAGAAACTACTTGACTCAGCATTGCGTGGACGTATGGTTCGCCGTCGCAAAGATGAAGTCGGTTTGCAGATGCCAGAAATTACTCCCTATGAAGATCGGGAAGTATTGTTGGAAATGCTTCCTCAACAACAGGAAGTCTACAATCAGATGAGGGATCAATTCTTCGTTTGGTTGGAAGAACAGGGAGATAAGGTTCTCTCAGCTACTGCAATCATTGCCCAACTAATCAGGCTTCGTCAGATCAATGTTTGGCCAGTCATTGATTTCAAAGTTCCAATGATGGATGAATTCGGTGTGCCAATTCTTGATGAGGTAACTCAGAAGATGATGGTCACGATCAATAAGTTGGAAGTTAAAGAGTCCAGCAAGATTGACGAATGCATTGATATCATTTCTAAGACAGATGAGCCTGTTGTTGTATTCTGTACATTCAATGCGCCTCTGTTTGAGGTCAAGCGTAGAATTGAGGAAGTCGGAATGACCTGCTCAGTTCTTGCAGGTGAAACATCCAATCAATTAGCTCATATGGAAACTGATTTCCAGCAAGGAAAGATTGATGTATTGTGCATTAACAGTGCAATGGGAGAGGGACTTAATCTCCATAGAAGCCCAGAACGTTGGCCCGGAGGATCTCGATGCGTTATTTTCCTTGATCTTTGGTACAATCCAGCACGGAACGATCAATGTACAGATCGAGTATACCGACCCGGAGCTACTAAAGCTGTTTCGGTCTATCATTTGAAGAATCAGAATTCAGTTGATTCTTGGCTGGATGCGATTATTCAGGAAAAGAGGAACATGATTGAGGGTGTGACAGAAGATAAGAAGCTTCGTCCAGGTGAATGGGCAGCATATCTTAAGAAGCTCCTATGAGCGATCAAATTATAGAGGGATTTAGATGCCCTGACTGTCAAGAAGAATCACTCACTTACAATGGCAATTATTTCTGTACAAATAATTCCTGTAGGTGGGCTATGCCGGATCATAAGTTACCTACTATATGGGAGATGGAACTTATGATTGCCTACATGGAGTCAGAGAAAATTCGTAACCCTAAATTAACAGAACGAATGGATTTCTATTTGAATCCTATGAAAGAACATCTACAACTCTGCAAAGACATAGTAGAGTATCATGAGTGATCAAATAAAAGGTGTACTTGCCTACGCTTATAGACGTGGGCATTTAGAGGGCCAAGCGGATATGGCAAAAGTTATCCGTGAAAAGATACGTAACAATAAAGACAGTAATCCCTATTGTCTTTTAATAGATATCGAATCAGAGCTACTAACTCTTATTGAGGAAGTGAATACAAACGTAGCTAAGATGCGAAATCAGGATAACTATGAGTGAAATAGACGACCTAATTGCTCGATCTAAAGCGTTAGTACAGTCGCATAAAAAGCCTGCTAAAAAAGGTAGGAATACTAATGACATCTTCATATATCAGAATCGACCAGTATCATCGACTGATTGGACAACAGCGACAGATGTTACCTTTATTAGTATCTATAACCCTACCAAACTACCAGAATTCCCCTATTCTGTCGTTTTACATAAGCACACTGTTTTCGATACTTGCGATAGAAATCGCTACTGCCATAAATACGGATGGGAAGTGCCAGACATTCACCGCAGAAGTTTCGACTATATTTGGGGATATCTCTATAGTCCTGGCAGCACAAGAACCGATCTTCAACTGAAAGGAATAAACTTAAGCTATGAGTGAGCACACAGTTACTAAGATGCCATTGACAGAGGAATTGTTCTTTGAATTCATTAGAACGAAATTCCCCTACTCTACTTGGCCCGAAGGTTGGAACATCCACGATACTGCCGATGCACAATTAGCAGCGTCTTGGCTTCTTCATCTATTACAAGAGCTGAATGCTTTTCTCTTGGAAAAAGAAGAGGTCATTAAGAACATGAATGAGACTCGTGTTCCTGTTCCCAGAGTTACCAAGAAGGCACCTAAGATGGATAGAAAAGAGACGCTTAAGGCTATGAAAGAATTGGAGATGGAATGATCCCTGATGAAGAAGTCTGTGTTCATTGTCTCATCGAAAACGGCCAGATCAATTACAATTGCAATGGTGTATGTGATGCTTGCGGTTTACAACATTTTGAAACTGTCGATGAAATAGGAGAAGAAATGGGTATCCATCCAATCTATACTGAGTATTTCCCTGTAGGTGGAAGAACTGTTCTGAGTACTGGAAATCGTCTCGATATCTATGGTACATTACCAGACGATGATCCGCTCATTAAGTGCTGGCTTAAGCCCAGAGACTTGCACTATTTCATTCCTATCACATTTCCTACACTACTAGCTAGTACGTTGAGGAACAACTTCGATGGCGAACAAACACCAATATGACATGACCAATCGTGTCTGCCCCAGATGCGGCATGTACAAGTGGAAGAACAGAGCTATGTGTTCCATCTGTCAAAGAAAGGAAAACCAGAAACTTAAGAGGAAACCTACAGGATTTGTAGGTGTATGTCAGTGCGAAATATTTGAGGCAGATAAGACCGGGCTTCAATGTAGGCGGTGCTTTAAACCCAATCAGAAAGACTTGAGTCTATGAAGGACGAATTAGTAATTGATTGGCGATCTACTGGACGCAGGAAAGCAAGACGTTCTTTGTTTAATGCACGAGTAGATTTCTGCTGTGTTGAGTGCGGTAAAACAACACGTGAACCACCCAAAGATGCGCCAGTCTTTTTCGATGAGATTTGGCCTTACGAGCGTCGCGTTTTATCTGGACAAGCATTGCAAGCAGATCATGAATCAAAAGACTTGCATAATAACAACGTAGAAGATCTGAATTGGCGTTGTGCATCATGTCATAAGAAACGAGATATGCAAACAGAAAAGGGAGAAAGCACCATTGTAAATGATATTGCAGATTACCTGTAGGTGTGGATAACCCATAGCCACCAGCTATCAGTTATCCACAGTTGCCAGGATTCAGAAATGTCTTGACACCCATAGTTGCCATGTATGTATATAGAGGGCACAGGCGACCACCAGGTCGATCAATAAAGAGAAAGAAAGAGACAAATGTCAAACGTCACAGAAGAAGATACTGCGGTTTGGCCGCACTATAAGAAGCTGTGGGACACCATTGCTGAGATTGATTTGCAGCTTGATTCATTGAATGATTCTGCATCTGCAACTCGCCGCAATGTTGTTTCCGCACTTATTGAGGCCACAGAATCATTGTGGTCCGATGGTGCTCAGACAACTATCGAGCAACTTCGCACCGTTTCCAATCCCGAGCAATTGGTTGGGATTGTTGAGGGAATCATCAAGGCTTTGCGTGATGAATTCAATGAGGAGAACAACAAGATCATTGAAGCCAAAGTCGAAGCTGCTCCTAAGTCCGAGCCGCTTATTTCTCAGGAACAAGCTGAGGAACTTTCCAAGCAGCGTTCTGGTTTGTACCAGACAATCAAGCAGGTCGTTAATGTCGCCAAAGTTATGGACGATGTTGATCTGGAAATGCCAAAGACTCGCCGTGGTTCGCATGGAAAGCGTGGAGCACGAAAGATGAGCCTTATGGTTTGGGCAATCAATGGTGAGGAAATTGATCCCAAGCCAAAGTACAAGGATCTCGCTATTTCACTCGGATTCGAAGGCAGCAAGGAATTGACTGCTTTCTTGAAGTCAAAGGGTGTTGATACGAAAGATCCTAAGGATGGGAAGTTGTCCGTCGAATTTGATGACGGTCGAGTTCTCTCCGGATATATTCCTGAGGATGCTTCATCGGATGACATCGAAGATGACGATGACGACGATGATGATGACGAGGAAACTGAAGTTACCGAATGATCGGTTAACCTGGGCATGTTATTAAACTGCCCCAATTCTTCTTTCCAGGTGAGTTAACCCGGCTCTTAAATTCCTTCCTGCAAGCGTATCTAATCCTCTCAGTAGGGTTGATGACGATTAGTTCCGGGGATGAGAAATCCAATACTGAATTCTACACCTTTCTAATTCGGTGTTGTTGAGAAAGCTTTGGAAGCCTGGAAGTTCGAGAGTTAGCTAGTTGCCCTAATTAAATCCCGCCAGGATTGGTTACTTGGACAGCAACTAGCTAACTCTCACTTTCGCATTTCATAACCAGGAGTGAAATAATGGTAGTAACAGTCAAGGAAGTAGTATTCCGAAAAGTTGTCGGCGGTATTGGACAGAGCTATGAAAAGGTGGTTATCTTAAAGCCGTCACCTGATGGTCAAGTAGCATTAACAAAAACAGGGAGTTGGGTCGCAATTAATGAGGCCGAAAGATTTCCTGATGAAGTGTTACATGACCACAAACTCAACACAGTAAATGGAGGAATACGTAATGACCGCTAGTAAAAAAGAGGAGCATACTTCCAAAGAAGTAATGGAGGAAGAAGTTCCTGAGGTAGAGATTCCACCTTCACAGGTAAATCTTGAAGGTGGGACTTCTGATTCAATTGCACCTGAGCAATTAGAGCAGGCTTTGCTTCAGCAAGCTGGTTCAATTGTTGAGGAACCAAAGATTGATAACGAGCTTCCGGAGCCAGAAGCTGACTAAAGGTTTGGCGCCTATTTAGCCCAACGGCAGAGGCAAGAGACTTAAAATCTCTAAAGTACGGGTTCGAATCCCGTAATAGGCACTCCTACTAATAATAGAAAGAGGATACATGGATGATGATTATGATAAGTTCAGCAAGTCCTTTACAAACATCACACCTGAGGGCGATCAAATCGAGCGAATAGAAACTTTAAGAAATTCCTATAAGGATCTTCTTAATGATATTTGTGGAATGATTGAGCGCACACCTGAGCGTACAATTGCTCTCCGTCATTTGGAAGAATCCCTCATGTATGCTGTAAAGGCTATTGTGCTTGAAGGAGTTTAATGCCGTGGCCTTATCTAGACTACAGTATTGTTAAGTATGGTTTTGCTGGTGTGCTGTTTACTCTTGTATTCTTCTATGTCTTGTACAAAGCCTGTACCTACGTCATGGGAGAAGATGACTAATGCCATTCCACACAACCATAAGAAACGAATCAACGATAACAGAAAAAGCAACTCTTACTATTGATGATGATTGGTCTGCTTCACTGTATGGGGATAAAAATTTCCCTGATGATCCTAAGTGTAGTTGGTTGATCGAATCGTTAGATGAGAGATTTGAACTTGTCCTGTATGTTAAGGATAAGAATGCATTGCAAGTGTTAATTGACCAATTTCTAAGAGACCTACAGGAGCTTTACATCGAGTAATTCGGAGCAACTATGTATACCGTGAAAGAGTTTATCAGATTTTTGAAGTTCTATCAGACGCAAGGGCTTTCCATTGATGAAATGGTAAAGCTACTGGAGTACTACGGTGACGACGAGCTTAGAGCCTTTATATTTAATCAGCCCGAGTCAGTTTCGAGTTCATAAGGATTGTCCCCAACTTCATAAGTACATCTATGAAAATGGGTTACGTCCGAAGCAACGAGAAAAGAAGTTCGAGGTTGGATCTTATTGGCATGAGTTAGCGCATTTCTATTACCAGCTCATTAAAGCTGGATACAAAATTGGTGACCCATTAACTTTTAGTGCGATGGACACCAAGATGCGAAATGACCTAGCTGAAGTCAAGGACGACTATTTAGGAGTGCTTTGCCAAGTCCACGTTATGTTCCGTCGCTATCTGGAACGTAGGACCCAAGAAATTGACACAGGTATAGATATTGTTGAAGTCGAAAGAGAGATCAACTTTCCCATTAGTGATTCCGCTGGAATTCATGGTATTGTAGACCTTATCTATAGACGCCGGGGCAAACTAATCATCAGAGACCACAAGACTGGTGAGAATCAGTCTGCTCACTCTAATGAATCCTTAGAAATGGACGATCAGTTACTAACGTATGCCTGTATCATATATAAGCAATACGGAGAAGTTCCAGACATTGAAATTAGCTGGATCAACTCAAAGACTGATTACAAGAATGGGGCTACAAACGACCAACTCTTTAGGACTTACTACAAGGTAATGACTAAAGAATACTTAGAAGCCTTCTGGACCTACACGGAACAGTACGTGTATCATATGCAGACTGTTCCTGCTATCAGACACATCAATGGATACAAGTGTAAGTCCTGTAAGTTCAAAGATCCTTGTATGTTTGAGCTTCGTGGTTTTGATATTCGGAACATGATCCAATCGAATTACGTTCACGTTCCGAGGAATCATGACTACAGAAAATTCACAGAGATTGCCCGAAAGAACCCCGTTAGAAACAATGTTGATAAGCCGAGTAAAGATTTACCCAGCGGACGGGTCACCATTGATTTCTTTGCTAGTAAGACATGATGCTAGTAAAGGGTTCTATAGGGTAGTTGAGAAAATTGTCAATGGAGTGAAGATTATTGAACATGAGGTAAACATCAGCTATGTCTTTGAAAGCAATGACACTTGATGAAGTGTCAGTCTACTTAAAGCTATTGATCTATGGACCACAGGGAATAGGCAAAACGTTTTGGACAGCGGAGAATTGTCCCAAGCCTGCTGTATGGATGGACTTTGAAAGATCCTCAGATACGATTCTTTCCAATCGAGATAGATTCAAAACTGAGGACTTCAAAATCATTCAGGTAACTCCCGATAAAGACCCAAAGGAGGTAGAAGATTTCTGTAAGAACATTCATAAGACTGAGTTCAAGACAATCATCTTTGATACTATGACTACCAGTCAAGTGTTTCAGCTAGACCACTGGATGAATAACGGTAGTAAGAACAAAGGTCATAGTCCAACTCAACCGGATTACAGAGAGTCCACAACTGTATTCCAACGAATGTTCCTCAGATTGCAACATGCACCAATCAATGTTGTGTTGATCGCTCATGAACGTGAAATGTGGATTGGTGAGGGACCATCTAGAAGAATTTCTAGTGTAATTCCCTCAGTTACTCCCGCACTTCATGATGCTGTTACTCAGTTAGTTTCCGGTGTTTTCCGACTGAGTAAGAAGAATGGCAAGTACCAAATGCTTACGGAAACAAAGGGTTTGTATATTGCCAAGAATCGGTATGGAATTGCCGATGTAGAAGTAATAGATCCAACTTGGAATACATTCTTGAAAGGAATGACAAATGCTTGACCTTGATCTTGGTGGTGTAGCTTCCGCTGGGAAACCACTACCAGAAGGTGATTACGAATTCCTGATTACTGATGCAACTGTTCAACTGTCGAAAGAAAAGACGTCACACAACCTTAAGCTTCGGCTTGAAGTTTCCAGCGACGATGAAGCTGGCCGTCCTCATTCGGAGAACTTGAACATTCAAAAGAGCACTCGTCCTTTTGTTAAGGCATTTGTGACAGCTCTTTGGGGCGTTGAAGATGATGAGGTCGATAACATCTCTTTCGACTTTGATGAAGATTCAGATACTGTCGATGCTTTCAATAGTGGAGCAGCGATTACCCTACAGGGTATTAACGGTCAGCCAGTTATCAATCAGACAATTGGCGGCACAATCAAGCACGTGACTACTGATGGAAGGACTTACGGAAACGTAATCGCCTGGTATCACGTCTAACAATCGAGAGGGAGTACCTGTGCCAAAAGCAATCTCAGGTACTCCCTCTCTTTTTGGAATGGGCTATGGATGATCTATCAAGATTCCTAGAGTTTTTATATTCGGAATCTGAGGGATATGTATACGTAGCAACGAAAGATACTTTAGCCACTAATCAAGAATGGAGACAGGAATTCTTTCTGTGGCCAGAAGCAAAAGACGATATCTACAATTACATAACCCATCAGCAGGAAGAAAGGGACGTATATGTAGCACCGGCCTTATTCAAAGGCAAGAACTCTCTAAAAAAGTCCGTACAGGGTACAAACGTTTTATGGGTAGAGTTTGATGGACAGCAGCAAATCGACTTCCAAGATTTACCGCATCCTGATTGCATTGTTCAAACAAGCGTAGATACCCATCTACATTGTTACTGGAAGATCGACTACCTCGATAATACAGATACGATTGATCAAATCAACCGTAGACTTACACATTATCTAGAGGCAGATGCTTCTGGTTTTGATGCAAACCAAGTTCTTCGACCACCCCTGAGTAAGAACTGGAAACATCAAGGACTACCAGTAACTCTGAAACACCTTATATCTGATGGTGTTCACCATGAGTTCTCTTCTTTTGAAGCGGCACCTGAACCGACTGTACAAGTCATTCGTTTAAATCAGGAGATGCTTCTCCCTGTAGGTGAATTGCTTAAGACTTTACCTCTGCATGCCCAATTAAAAAAGCGGATAATGTCAGAGGTAGTAGTTCATCCTCATAGAAGTTCTTTCTTGATGAAAGTAGCTCATGAGTTGGCAGAAGAAGGTTGTAATCATATTCAGATAGTTAGTCTGTTAGATTACATAGATGATAGAATTAAGAAGTTTGAGGGAAGGAGAGACAAATTAACACGTCTAAGCGAGTTAGCCTCAGTCGCTTTATTACACGTTTCCGTCGAAGAGGGACTCCAGTTATATTCTCCAATGGACATTTTGAACCACAAGGAGAGCCTGGAGTGGATAATTCCAAACTGGTTACACAAATCTGGGTTTGTAATCTTAACAGGACCGCCCAGCGTTGGCAAAACGACCCTTGCTTTACAGCTTATGAAACATCTTGCAAATGCGGAGACTTTTATCTCAAGGGAAGTTCTGACGGAAAGCAAGGTTCTATTTCTATCGTTAGAAATGAGTCAGTTCGAATTAAAGTACTTCCTTACGAACATGAACAAGGAGTTCCAGAACGATCCGAAATGGGAGCAGAACGTTAGGATACTTGATGAGGATAGACCGCTTCTTGATTATGAGACTATCATTTCAGAGTATTGTCCTGATGTTGTCTTTATTGATTCTCTTACTGAATTGGCAACCGAGGAACTTAAAGAAACAGAAGCCAGAGCAATAACTCGATGGATCAGGAGATTGAGAAAGAGGTACAAATGCGCTTTTGTCGTTATCCACCACAATCGCAAGGAATCCGGTCTAAAGTTCAAAGAGACCAAGTTAACTGGAGTTTACGGTTCGTTCATATTTGGCAAAGATGCCGAGACTGTTCTCAACCTAGATAGGGATGAGAACGGGGATATTGCTTTATATAGCCTCAAGATGAGATTCGACAGAAAGGTGATGATTGATCTTACTCAGAACGAAAATCTGATCTTTAGCTTAAAGGAGGTGGATGGTGATAATACACAACCAGGAACAATTGGCTCAGGCTCTATCCGTCTTAATCTCGACTGATAGTCCCATTTCAATTGATACAGAAACCAACATGACCGAATCTTATGCAGAGCGGTTCTGTCTTGGAGTATCAATTGCTCAGGAAGATAATTATTGGTACATTCCTGTAGGTCATAGAAATACGATCTTAGGGCCACAAGAAAACATTGATTTCCTACCACCTGAGTTCTTTGAGAAACTTAAGCATCATACAATAATCATGCATAATGCCAAGTTCGATCTAGAGGTATTGTACAGATTGGGTTTCACTGATAGGTTTGAAACTATCTTTGACACCATGTTGATGCATCATTACATAGATGAGAACTCAGAGTTTAAACAACACGACTTAGAATATCTATCCAAGAAGTACTGTAGTGTTCCTAAGAATGCAGCCCTACAGAAAGCATTAAAAATAGATTGGGACAATTCCCTTATTCATCCAATGGCTAAGTATGCTCAGGAAGATGCTATAGCTACACTTCAACTCTATTCTGTGTTGGATCAATGGTTTGAACCCTACAGGGATGCTTGGTTTGATTACGATAAAGAGTTCATGTATCTCCTAATGAAAATGGAGATGAAAGGAATCCGCCTTGATAAATCAGAGTGTGCGAAGAACGAGAAACTCTGCCGAGCAAGAATGGCCGAAATCAAAAAAGAAGTCGGTTGGGACATTGGTTCGACAAACCTTCTCATTGAAAAACTATTCAGAGAGTCTCCAAAAGGGTTTGGACTCCGTCCCTTATCACATACTCCTGGCGGAAAACCACAGATCAATACAGATTTCCTTGAAAAAACTAATCATCCTATCTGCGGACTTATACTCGAATACCGACGATGCCAAAAGATGGCATCTTCTTATTTCGAGAATTACCTTACCCTTGTCGGGCAGGGTGATAGACTCTATCCGAGCTTTAAACAATTTGGAACAGTTACAGGCAGACTATCATGTGAGAATCCGAATCTCCAACAAGTTCCTAGAGATAGTGACGTCAAGAAAATGTTCCTACCCGATGAGGGATTGCAGTTGTGGGAGATTGATTTCCGAAACCTTGAAATGAGAATGGCAGCTGTCTATTCTAATTGTCATCCACTGTTAGAAGTGTTTGAGAATGAGGGTGATGTTCACCAAACAGTCGCAGATAGATTAGGCATTAGTAGACAGGTGTCAAAAATTGTCAACTTCTTACTCATATATGGTGGTGGAGCAGAAGCTCTGTCTTTTCAGGCTAAGATCCCGATTAGCAAAGCCAAAGGAATTTACTCAGATTACAGAAAACAGTATCCTGAGCTATTTCATCATATGGACAAGTGTACGGCGATTGCTGAAAGCAAAGGGGAGATACGGTTATTTAGTGGTAGACGACGGCATTTTAAGTATCAATCGGAATGCCGAAAGGCTTTCAACAGCGTTATCCAGGGCGGGGCTTTCGAGCTTGTCAAGCGTGGAATGCTTCATCTTGAAAAAGCCGGCGTTGATATGCGAAACCAGGTCCACGATTCTGTCTGGATTAATGCTCATAATGAAGGAGAAGTACAAGAGGCGGCCCACATTATGTCTGATTGGACAAAAGAAGCTTTCGGTTTACATTTCTCGGTAGATATTAAAAGGCTCAGGTGATTTATGTTTTTCGTAATCGACTTTGAAACATCCAGTTTGAATCCGTGGGATGGATTTCCTCTCACTCTAGGTATTGTCCCTGTGAATAAATACGGGGATATCATTGCTGAATCTGCTCACCTGTATGTCGAGTTCCCTGTTATTCATGAACCTGATTGGCATTTGCCTGCTAATCTAACTGAGACAGAACAATGGTGGCTCACTCTTAAGAATTCAGATGTAGAGTCTGAGAACATTGCTTTCGAGTCAGCGTGGTATAGGGATGAAGAAGTAGATTATCTCGACGTCATTGAGAGAATGACAGAGTTCTTCGAATTCATTGAACCCGATAAGATGAAGCGATTTCTCTGTGCTAATCCCGTATCCTTTGATAAGATGTGGATGGATTATATCTACAGTAATTATATGAAAACACCACCCTATCACTATCGTTCCTTGTGCTTAAGGAGTATGCGCTTCGGATTAGAGTACGGTGAAAAGCAAGAGTTTGGTTCTACTAGGGAATATGATGCTGAACCATTAATCCCTCATCATGCTTTGCACGATGCAAGAGCAGAAGCTGCTGATCTTCGGATGCTTATGAATTGGAGTCGGCATGACTTTGAATTCAAAGTAGCTTCTGATGTATGATAACCTACAGGATGCCATAGATGATGGTTATCATTATTTCCTTAGATCAATCTATGGGGATTATACAAACTCAATGTGGGCAAAAAAAGAGACAGCCGTGGCTGCTTTAGAAATGATTAATCGTTCCTTACTAAGAAACGTTTTAACACCATTGATTATTATTGCAGATAAGGACCTATGAAACTCTTAGGGATAGACCCCGGAAAACATATTGGGTGGGCTGTTGTATCCGTATCCCCGGAAAAGAAAATGCTTGTCCATGAGTTTGGGGTCTCAATGGATTTGACTCTAGACGAACTTTCGGATCATATAAAGGATTCTGATCTATTAATAATTGAGTCTTTTTTAGTTCGGCCGAAAGAAGCAAGAAGAGGGGCCTTTGATTATGACCCGATGGAAACTCCTCAGGTGATTGGAGCTTTGAAACTTCTATGCCATTTATATGGCAAGCGATTCGTCGAGCAAAATCCAAGCGTGAAACCAGTTGGGTACGGATTTGTACGGCAGAAATACGTACCGGGAAAAAAGGGGACTCATGCAATGGATGCTCTTGCTCACGCGGCTTATTACGCCGTGAAGCATTTGCATTCAAAGCCTCTCGGACTTTAATCATCCGTCTTTCTTTGGGAGTAGTTCCTCCCCAGATCCCTTCTTCTTCCCAGTTTTCTAATGCTACTTCTAAACATTCGTCTCTTGCTAAACATCTATTACACATAGTTTTAGCATAAGCGATGCCACCAAGAAAGTCCTCATCAGGGTAAAAAACTGAGGTTGGAATTTCCTGTTGTAAACAGTACATCTGTCCCACAACAAAGCGTTTCACTATCAGTATTGTACCATACCCAATAATTCAATACTATAGCTGCACCATAGATTCGGACTATGGGCGACCCGATTCTTGCGTTCCTAAAGCTAGCAATGACTCCACAATCAATTCTCTGGTACCTAGATTGCCCCAGAATCGACGTGGAAGCTCTGGACGAAGAATCGGGTCGCTCATGGCTCCGAGCCTGGTAGACGGCGATATAACAGTGTTATTTGGGTGCCCCGCTTTTCTCAAACAGGGAGTTATTATGGTAAAAGTAAGCAGACCTTGTAATGTAATTTGGTTAGCAAAGAAGTCTTGTGGAGGTTGGGGAGTTAGAAGTAGTCATCATGGCTGCAAATTAAATCCCGGACATACAGGGAAACACGTTTGTGCATGTAGTCAAACCACAACTAATTCAGAAGAAACAGATACTAGCTAGCTAATTGCTTAGCTCTAGCCATAGCTTCATTAGGATCTTGTGTTTCAAACATTACTTCATTATCTTCTTCACGAATAATCCTAAACGAAGTGCCGCCCTTACGTTGAGAAAGAATTAACTTGTAACCCTTTTGAGTCAATTGCTCATTCACTCCTGTAAGCTTTTCCTTTATAGCCTTATCAAGAGTATATGCAGCAGCAGTTTGTTCTCCCTCAGTTACCGTATTAACTGGTAATCCAAGACCCATTCTACTACCTACAGTCTTTTCTAACCAACCATGCTTATGTCCAGGACCAAAGCCAGGAAGTTTGTCTAATGCTCCAGTATCTTCAAGAGGCTTAACAAAAGGTAGCATAGAGTCACTAAAATAACCACCAGAAGAATCAATAGGCTGATCGTTAAAATAACTAGTTCCCCCAGCAAGCTCAAAAGGCGCCTTAACATATGGGTTCACCTGTGAGACTAGGTTCTGGAAGAAGCTTTTTGGAGAAGAGAAGTTAGTGAGTCTATTCAATACATCTGTAGGTAAGAACTGCGCTCCAAGAATATTCGGCTGTCCTGTACTGCCACCGGGCATATCAGCATAGCCAATATCTTGTTGATACTGTGGAGTTAGCATATCATTGTATGATCCATCGTCATGATTATCTAAGAGAAAACGCTGCGTCTTAGAGAACTGACTCGGATGGAGGAACATTGATTCTGCAAGAGTTGGCATCGCTTTACGAGTATAAGTATAGAATGGGAAGATACGACGAAAGACCTTTTGTTCTACAGGAGTCAAAGCCGTGTAGTCGAATAGGTACTTATTAACTCTATATGTAGCAGCATCAATTGCTTTACGCTCTGCTCTTGCAGCGTTGCTTGTTTCTTTAACAGCCTTAGGCAATTCTTCCCTGAATGCCTTTAAGAAGTGATTGAATCGGAACAAGTCCTCTCTTTTTTCAGAACCCTTACGAGCTAACTGTAATGGAGCACCTGGACTTAGTGTAGCTGACTTATCGGCTCCTAACAATTCCGCTGGTTGATAACCACCCGACGAAGCATTGTCCTTGAACATCTTCTTGAGTTCTTCAAAGGTGTACTTCTTACCCGCAATATCTAGCGTGTAGTTAGGGTCCAGCTTAGACTTACGAGCGAAATCAGTTAAGAACGCAACGTCCTTTCCTCTTACTCCATCCAGGTAAGACATGAACATATCGCCAATAGCATTACGAATATGGAAGCCGGTCCACGGAATCGTAGCACTAGTCTTGAAGATTCTAGTCCACTTATCAATTAAGCGAACGAATCCCTGTAGGTGCGTTGTTTCGTTTCCACTGATGATCTTCTTGAAGTTATCAAACACATCATTAATGTGATTAGGAAGATACCAGTCATGGCCCTTGCCCATTGCATCTAATTCTTTGGCAATATCAGTAGGCATTAAATCTTTGTACTGCTTAGTGAGCTTCATTCTCCTAATCAAATCAGGGGATAGATGCTGACCCATAACACCGTAGTTGTGAATCAAATCACGATTGAACCAAGCCTTAGTAAGCTTCTTGTTGGAATTCATCTTTCTATAGAGCAAAGCTCGGAAAGCATCTTCTTCTGGCTTGAACTTAAGCGCCTTTGCAGCAGCAGTATGATCCGCAGGTAACAATCCAGTTTTCTTAATATAAGACTGAATATTATCTGTCTTGTACTTCTGAATTTTATTGCGAATATCAGAGCCACGATAGAAGTTATATACATAGTTGTCAGGACGAGCATCTGTAGCTTTCCTGGCACCCATATCTACTTCTTCTTGGAACATCTCCTTGTACTTAGTCTTAATGAAATTAGCCAAGAAATCCATACGAGGATTAAGAGGCTTACCAGAAGTAATAGCCTCTTGTAATTGCTTACGTTCGTCCTTAGTTACCTTGTATGTCTTGACGAAATCTACGATCTCTTTATGGAAATCCATGTAGCGTCGCATACCAAGAGAACGAACCTGCTGAGCAATTTGTGGAGTTCTACCGATTAATTGATCAGCATATTTGACGTCCTTAAGGAAGTCCAAAGGAGGCTTATGTCCTGCATAAGCTGCACCTAACTTCTTAAGTCCATATGCCTTACTACCAATACGGAAACCAGGAGAGTTATAAGCAGCCCCTTCTAACTTACTATATAGATTGTCTTGGAAGTCCTTAACAACATTCTCCATTAAGCTATTGACGTGCTTAATAGATCCATCTACCTGATCGAATAGATTGTGTGTAGGAGCGTTCTTCACGAAGTCATCAAAGGCATCAGTGATATCTACATACCCTCTGCCTGAGTGTGCAGCTTTAGTCTTTGTAAGCAAGTCATCAAAGAACTCACTCATGAAAGGCTGCTTACGAAGTTGAGCAATCTCTGCCTTAGTATACA
>Ga0184628_10000116_pt1 | contig 43718 bp, 71 predicted proteins | sample PLM4_5_b1_FD_133149 | JGI IMG/M metagenome (GOLD analysis project Ga0184628, IMG submission 133149) | Groundwater sediment microbial communities from an aquifer in East River, Colorado, USA - PLM4_5_b1 | ecosystem: Environmental > Terrestrial > Soil > Riparian zone | place: USA: East River...
CCTTTTCGGGAGGGAAAGCCATCCAGTCTCGTGCCCGTTAGAGCCTGCATCGTTTGCGGCCGTATTGCCGTCTCCGGGAGCTACTGCCCGGCTCATCTCGTCGCGCCCAGGGGAGGAAGTCACGCGGCCGCCGCGAGACAGACGCTCGCCGAGGAGCGCGTCTGCTGGATCTGCGGCCGGCCCGCTCGTCCCGGCGATCCGCTACAGGCAGACCACGTCATGGCCCGGTCGCTCGGCGGCCCGGACGTCCGCGGCAATATGCACGCGGCCCACGCGAGCTGCAACAATCGCCGCGGGGTCGTCCGACGGCCGTGATCCGCGCCGTCCTCCGCGCTCACTAGTACGATCTCGTCGGGTGGCGAAGAAGTCCGAGCCGTTTACGCTCGACCACTTTTTGACGTGGAGCAGGAAGCTCGTCCTGGACACAGGCAAGCGGTGGAGGCTCGAGCGGTATCAACAGGAGTTCGTCGCCGACCTCTTCGCCGCGGATCCGCCGGCGGAGGCCTGGCTCGTCGTCCCCGAGGGGAACGGCAAGTCGACTCTGATCGCCGGGCTCGCGCTCTATCATCTCCAGTACCAGGCAGACGCGAGCGTCGCGGTCGCCGCCTCGACGAGGGACCAGTCGGGGATCATCTACCGCCAGGCCTGCGGGTTTCTCAACCGCTCCGAGCTACCGGGCTTCCACCAGTACCCCGGCTACCGGAGGATCGTCTACGGCGCCAAGCGCGAGGTCGGGCCGACGCTTCAAATCTACGCCGCGGACGCCGGCGCGGGCGACGGGATCATCCCGACGTTCTGCCTGCTCGACGAGCTCCACCGGCATAAGACGCTCGATCTCTATCGGACGTGGGGCGGCAAGATGGAGAAGCGCGGCGGCAAGATGGCCGTGATCTCGACCGCCGGCGAGCCCGGCTCGGAGTTCGAGGAGGCCCGCGAGGACATTCGCCGGTCGTCGGAGACGCTCGATCGGCGCGGCTCCCAGGTCATCGCGGTCGCCGCCGGGATCGTCCTGCACGAATGGAGCGTCCCCGAGGACGGCGACGTCGAGGACATGGAGGTCGTCTCCGCGGCCAATCCTCTGTCCACGATTACGGCGACCTCGCTCGCTCGCAAGCGCTCCAAGCCGACGATGACCCTCTCCCACTGGCGCCGGCTCACGTGCAACCTGCCGACGCGGGCCGACTCCGCCGCGATCTCGGAGCACGAGTGGTTCGGGGCCGAGGTCGACGACAGGATCCCCTCGGGCCTGCCGATCGCGGCCGGCCTGGACGTCGGCTGGAAGTACGACACGACGGCGCTCGTCCCGCTCTGGATGCGCGACGCGGAGTTCCGCCTCCTCGGCCAGGCGACGATCCTCGAGCCTCCGCAGGACGGAGGCTTCCTCGACCCCGCCAAGATCGAGAGGGCGATTATGGAGCTCCACTCCCGAAACCCCCTAGCCCTGGTGGTGATGGATATGACTCGGGCCGAGCAGTTGGCAGACTGGATCGAGAAGGCGACCGGCGCGACGGTCGTCGACCGCACGCAGAGCAACCCCATGGCGGCTCTGGACTACGAGCGCTTCACGGACGCGCTCCGTCTCGGCTGGCTCCGCCATGTCGGGGACGTCGGGCTTACGCGGCACGTCCTGAACGCGATAGCTCGGGCCCTGCCGGGCGGCGACATTCGCTTCGACCGCCCCTCGGAGTCGAGGACGGGCAAGGGCGAGCAGCGCCGGCGCGTGATCGACGCCCTCGTCGCCGCGGCGATGGTCCATACCACGGCCGCAGAGGAGTTCTGCAAGCCCGCCTACCGCACGGCGGGGTTCTAATGGCCGTCTCCTTCCTGCGCCGGCGTCCAGGCGAGAGCGCGGTCGGATCTCCGCTCTGGTGGCTCGAGACGCTCGAGGCCGCCCTCAACAAGCGCCGGCCGCACATGGAGCTCATGGACCGCTACTACCGCGGCGACCATCCTCTCCCGTTCCTGACCAGGACGCACGAGTCCAAGATGCGGACGGAGTTCGCCACGCTCCTGGCCGACTCCCGCTCCAACTTCATGCGGCTCGTGGTCGACGCCGTCGAGGAGCGCCTCGCCGTCGAGGGCTTCCGGCTCTCCGCCGAGGACGATCCGATCTCCGACAAGGAGTCTTGGGCGATCTGGCAGGCGAATCAAATGGACTCGGAGTCGCAGACGGCCCTGCTCGAGAGCCTCGTCAAGGGCGCGAGCTACATCTCCGTCTGGCCCGGCGCCGGCGAGCACCCGGAGATGGCCGTCGAGGATCCGCTACAGACGATCGTGGCCTACGAGGCGGGCTCCAACTACCGGCGGCGGAGCGCGGCCGCGAAGATCTGGCGGGACGAGTGGACGGGCGAGCTCCGGGCGAATGTCTACCTGCCGGACGGGATCTACAAGTACGCCGGCACCGCGGAGCCGACCGCACAGGTGGGGACGGAGCAGGCCCGCCGCGTCGTCGGCGAGGCGCACTCCGCCTGGCGCCCGCTCCCCTCCGACGCCTTCGTCCAGAACCCGCTCGGGGTCGTCCCGATCGTGCCTCTCCGCAATCGCCCCAGGCTCCTCGTCGAGGGCGAGTCTGAGATCGAGGACGTCTACCGGATACAGAATCAGATCAACGCGTTTCTCTTCCTGCTCGCGCTCGCCGGCTACTTCGGCGCGCACCGCCAGCGCTGGGTGGTCGGCCTGGCGATCATGGAGGACGAGCGAGGCAATGCCAAGGAGCCGTTCAACGTCGCGATCGACCGGCTATGGCAGACGGAGAACCCGGACGTGAAGTTCGGCGAGTTCTCGCAGACCTCCCTGGACGGATACATCTCGGCGATCGAGCAGAAGGTTTTGCATATCGCCGTGACGACGAGGACGCCGCGGCACTATCTCGAGCAGGCCGGGCAGAGCCCGAGCGGCGACGCGATCGAGGGAGCGGAGGCAGGGCTTGTCAAGAAGACGGAGCGCAAGCAGGGACCGTTCGGCGAGGGCCTCGAGGAGGCGCTCCGCCTGGCGCGCGCCTTCGCCGGCTCGCCGGCGGCCCCGCCCGACTCCGAGATCGTCTGGCGCGACCCGCGGACGCGCTCCGAGGCCTCCGTCTCGGACGCCGTCATAAAGCAGTACCAGGCGCGGATCATTCCGAGGTCGACGGCGCTCGAGAAGCTCGGCTACTCGCAGACTCAGGTGCGGCAGATCCTCTCCTCGCCGGAGGAGGAGTTCGCCCCGGAGCCCGCTCCGCCGGCGCCGCCGGGCCCGGCGGCGGAGGAGATACCAGCGTGAACGGCGGACGCTCAATCGCCGGTACTCGAGGAGGAGCAGGATGACAGATCCGACGACGCCCGATCCCACCCCGGATCCGGAGCCTACGCCCGAGCCCGAGCCGGCCCCTGCCGGCCCGCAGAGCTTCTCTCAGGCCGACGTCGACCGTATCGTGAGGGAGCGCCTCAAGCGCGAGAGCCAGAAGTACGAGGGCTACGACGAGTTCAAAACGAAGGCGAGCGAGCTTGATGCAATCCGCGACGGAGAGAAGACGGAGCTGGAGAAGGCGCGAGAGCGCGCCGAGGTCCTCGAGCGGGAGACGGCAGAGGCGAAGACGCTCGCGCGAGAGAGCCTGCTCCGGGCCGCCGTGGTAGCAGAGGCCGCGACGCGGAAGGTCGTGGATCCCGAGGCGACGGTCCTGCTGCTCGACCGATCCTCGCTAGAGTACGACGAGAACGGCGCCCCGACGAACGTGGCGTCGGCGATGGACTCACTCCTGGAGGCGAAGCCATACCTCCTCGGAGGCTCACGACCCGCAGGGTCGGCGGACCTGGGTGCTCGCGGAGGAGCGGATGGTCAGCTCGCTCGCGAGGACCTCAAGAACATGAGCCCCGAGCAGATCGTCGAGGCCCAGAAGGCGGGCCGGCTTTCCGACATGGTCGGCGCTCCTTAGCTGAGGAGACGAGATGGCGATTGCCATTCCCGAGTTCATCCCGGAGATTTGGTCAGCGAATATCCTGACGGCGCTCCGGTCGGCCCTGACCTACGGAGGGGCCGGGATCATCAACCGCAACTACGAGGGCGACATCGCGCAGGCCGGCGACACGGTTCACATCACGTCGTTCGCCGATCCCGCCGTCCGCCAGTACACGCCGCGAGTAGACATCACGTGGGACTCGATCGACGCCGACACGCGGGCCCTGCTCATCGACCAGCTCGACTACTTCGCCTTCACGGTGGACGACGTCGAGCGCCGGCAGGCGCTCCCCGGCTTCGTCGAGGAGACCTCTCGCGGAGCGAGCTACAACCTCGCGACGGAGACGGACACGTACCTCTCCGGCCTCATGGAGGCGGACGTCGACGCCGCGAACCAGCTCGGCGCGGTTCCGGTAGCTCAGTCCTCGCCTGGCGAGGCCTACGCCCTGCTCGTCGCCCTGCGCGGCGTGCTCAAGCGGGCGAACGTCCCGGACGTCGGACGCTGGGTGGTCATCCCGCCCGAGCTCTACGGCGTCCTCCTGCTCGACCCTCGCTTCGTCGACGCCTCGCAGAGCGGCTCGACGGAGACCCTCCGGAACGGCTTCGTCGGCCGCGCCGCAGGCTTCGACGTCTACGAGGCCAACACGGTGCCGGAGGCGACGGAGGTCTTCACGATCATCGCCGGCCACCCGATCGCGACGACCTTCGCGGACCAGATCCTCGAGACGGAGGCTATCCGCCTCGAGAATCAGTTCGGAGACGGCGTCCGAGGTCTGCACGTCTACGGGGCCAAGGTCGTTCGGCCGACCGCCCTGGCGACGGCCGAGGTCGAGGTCACGGCGACCTAGATCAATGCGCCAGTTCATCGGCCCTAACGGCGCCCGCTTCAGCCGCTCCGAGCCACTGCCACGGCAGTTGCTCGAGCGGCTCGCGGCGGGCGAGGTAGTCGAGGCGGAGCCCGAGGACGGCAAGGGTCGCCGTCGCGCCTCCCCGAGGCCTGCGGGCGCGCCGGCGCCGCCGCGAGGCGCTCGAGGGGCGAGGCCGCCCTCGACCACGAAGAGACCACCGAGCAGGAGGAAGCCCGATGCCAAGTGAGCAGTACGAGGTCTTCCCCGAGGAGGACGGCTGGGCCTGGCGCCTGCGCGGGGAGGACGGAGAGGTAAGCGACGCGAGCTGGTACGGCTCCAGGACGGAGGCGATCTCCGCCGCCCAGGAGGCCCGCGGCGACGTCGTGACGAAGCTCTACACCGCCGACGGAGCGGAGCACTCGGAGGACCGCCAGCGCGGCTGGCAGAGGATCCTGCTCCTCCGAGCGGACGGCTCGCTTTGCGGCGAGCTCGACCATGAGATCCGCGCCGGCGGGCCTCCGACCTACGTAGACATACACCCGGCCGAGGAGTCCTCGGAGGCGGTGAGCGTCGATGGCTGATTACGTCTTCAACATCAGCAAGGGCCGCGGAGTCGAGCTCTACAACCGAGCGAAGGGGAACGATCCGGCGGCCTCCGCCCTGATCGCAATCCCGCTCTCGGCACAGGGCTCGGAGGCCGAGGCCCAGGACTACGACGACGTCACGGCCGTGCTCGGCGGAACGTCCGACGAGCAGGTCGGCGGCGGCTGGGTTCGGAAGACCTGGACGGACACGCAGCTCGCGGCCTTCCCGGCTCCCGACGATCCGAACAATCGCTACGACGTGTCCGTCCCCGCCACGACCTGGACGGGCCCGGCGCCGGCGAGCAATACGACCGGCCTGCTGATCGTCTACGACGCGGATACGGGCGCCGGCGGGGATGGCAACCTGCTGCCGCTCACCTCGCATACGTTTACGGTGACGGCAGACGGGAACGACGTCGTCCTGAACGCAGGAGTCTTCCTCCGAGCGTCATGACGAGCAGAGGCAAGATCGCGGGAGGAGTCGCCGGGGCGCTGCTCGTGGCGGGCAGCGTCTCCGGCGGCCTGCTCCTCTCGTCCTCCTCCTCGACCTCGGCCTTCGACTTCGACGCCGCCTACAGGGCGGCCGCCTGCGGCTCGACGGTGAGCGTCCCCGCCGGCAGCTACGGCGACGTGGTGATCAACAAGGACGCGTCCAAGGCGGCGAGCTGCGCGGTGTCGTTCGACGCCGCGCCGGGATCGGTCGACGCCGTCTCCTTCAAGGTGCTGGCGACGAACGTCTCCGTTGAGGAGATCGACTCGCAGAAGACGCTCGGGCTCTCCGGCGTCAATATCACCGCCCGCAACATGACGGGCGCCAACTTCTACATCGGCGGCAACTACGTGTCCCTGATCGGCGGCGACTTCGGAGGCTTCGACGCCTGCTCCGTGCCCTGGGAGGACGGAGGCCGGATCTGGCTCGGAACGCACGACATTCTCGTCCAGGACGTGAGGATCGACGACGTGCACAAGGGCGGCTCCTGCGCGGACCACCCGGACGGCATTCAGATCTGGGGTGCCAACAACGTCGTCCTCCGCAACCTGACCATGACGAACCTGCCGACGCTCGGCGTCCTCATGCGCCCCGGCGTCGCCGGCGGCGTGTCCTACCCGCTGCACGACATTCTCGTCGAGGGCGGCACCTTCGGCAAGGCCGACGACGGCTTCTACATGTTCTACATCTGCTCGAGCTCGGACGAGGGCGACGACATCGTCCTCGACGGCGTCGACTCAATGGTGCAGTCGTCCACCCTCGCCTGTAATCCCTCGGCGGGGTTCCCCTCGATCACGGTCAAGAACTCCGCGATCAAGGTGGCCGCGTGCAACCCGGCCAAGGTGCAGTGGATCAACTCGACGGGGAACGACTGCGGGAGCGGTAGTCCGCCTCCGCCTCCGCCTCCTCCGCCTCCGCCTCCTCCGCCACCACCGCCGCCGCCTCCTCCGCCTCCGGTCATCTCCCTGATCTACGACAAGCGCGCGGTCGCCGTCCGCTGGACCGGATTCGAGGGCGAGCTCCAGGTGCGCGTGCGGATCGAGGACTCCGCCGGCGCCGTCCTCGCTACGTTCGACACGGCCAATGACGGCGAGGCCTATACGACCTACCCGCTCGACTTCTCGGGCGATCGCGTCTACGTCGTACAGACGCTCGACGGCTCGCTCGAGACGGCTCCGCAGGCCTACCACGTGGGGCCGTAATGGCCACGCTCCGGATTCCGATCCACGGGGCCATGACCATGCCGGACTCGACCGGCGAGTGCTTCCCGGAGTCGTATCAGGTGCTCGCGACCAACGACGTCTGGCAGAGAATGGTCTGGCGCTTCGGCTCCTCCAACGCCGCGGCGCCGACCGTCCGCCACGGTCTCCACGGAGGCTTCGCTGTTCCCAAGAACTACGTCGGGACGCCGGTCGTCGTCATTGTCTGGACGGCGACCCTGACCTCCGGGAACGTCGTCTGGGACTTTGAGTATCGGACGGTCGGCGGCAACGATACGACGTCGCTCGACCAGGCCGGGACGGAGGAGTCCGTGACCGTCACGGACGCCGCGCCGGGAGCGGCCAACCGACGCCTCGAGGCGACGATCTCCCTCGCCGCGAACTTCGCAGTCGACGAGGAGGTGGAGTTCTTCCTCGCTCGAGACGGAGCAGACGCGGCCGACACAATGGCCGGCGCCGCGCTGCTGGTCGGCGCGTACTTCCAGTACGCGGACGTCTAGCTAGATGCCGCGCGTCTTCGACGGCTCCGACGACAGGGCCTCCGCCGGGGCCACTCCGGTAACGGCGCCGCCGTTCACGATCTCGCTCTGGTTCAAGCCGGTCGACGCGACGACGAACGGCTTCCTGGCCGGGGTCTCCGATACGGCGGGCGACAACAACTACTTTCGACTCCGCAAGAACTCGGACGGGACGCTCTCGGCCGCGGCCTTTGCCACCTCGGCTGCGAGCGCCACGACCACGACCACGTACACGGCGGGCGTCTGGCACCACGCCTGCGCGCGGTTCACCTCGGCGACCTCCCGACAGGTCTACCTCAACGGCGGAGGCAAGGGCACGAATACGACCAACCGCTCTCCGGCCGGGGTCGACAGCGTCTGCGTAGGAGCTCGCGTCGGGGCTACCGCCTCCGACCTCGTCGCGTCCGACATCGCGCACGTCGCGATCTGGAACGTCGCCCTGACAGACCAGGAGATCGCGGCGCTCGCGCGCGGCACGAGCCCTCTGTCGATCCGTCCGCAGAACCTCGTCTTCTTCGCCCCTCTCGACGGCCGGGCCTCGCCCGAGATCGACTACACGCGCAACGGCAACGACCTAACGCTGACGGGCTCGCCGGCGGTCGCGGCGACGTCGCCTCCGGTCGCGGCCCCCTGGGACTTCGACCCTCCGAGCCTCGCCCCTGCCGCGGTCTCCGGAGCTATCTCCAAGGACCTGACGCCGGCGGCGGAGACGGACTCCGCGCAGGCGCTCGACAGGGACAAGAGCAAGGCGCTGGGGGTCGCGGCGGAGGCTAGCTCCGCCCGCCCGCTCTCCTACGCGAAGCCGATCGTGAAGAACCTGACGCCGGCGCGGGAGACGGACAGCGCCGGCGGATACGCCTCGCAGATTCTCCGAGACAGCCCTCGGGCGTGGTATCGCATGCGGGAGGCCTCCGGGCTCATTCAGGACTCGTCGGGCAACGGCAACCACGCGACGTCGTCCGATGGCTCGCCCGCCTACGCGCAGACGGGGCCGATCTCCGAGCCTGCCGACAGAGCGATCCTCTTCGCGGCCGACGTCGGCTTCGTCGTCCCGCACGACGCGACGCTCGACCTCGCCGACTCCCTGACCATTGAGGCGTGGGTCAAGGTCTCGAGCGACACGGGCCGTTTCGACATCTGCGTGAAGAGCCACACCGGCGGCTTCCATTTCTACCTGGCAGACGGGGTTCTGGTGTTCGAGGCCGTCGGCTCCGCGCCGATGGCGGTGACGACGATCTCCGTCGACCCTGACGCTCTCTGGCATCACGTCGCCGTCACGAAGAACGGGTCGGACATTCATCTCTACGTCGACGGCGGCGACTTCACGTTCGCCGACATCGTCGGCACGGTCGTCGACGCCGCGAGCTCGCTAGCGATCGGTCCCTATCCGGACTCGTCGTACGCCTCGGCCCTGGACGAGCTCGCCATCTACGGCTCGGCTCTGTCGGAGGAGCGCGTGGTCGCGCACTACCTCGCCGGCCCGGCCGCCTTCTCCCTGGACGTGGACAAGACCAGGACGCTCGCGCTGGCGACGGAGGCCGACTCCGCGCGGCCGCTCTCGATCGCCTCGGCGAGCAAGACGCTCGGGATCGCGCTCGAGGCCGACTCCGCGCAGGCGCTCGACAGAGACAAGCTCAAGACGCTCGGCGTCGCGGCCGAGGCCGACTCCGCTCGTCCGCTCGACGTCGACAAGCCGAGGACTCTCGGCGTCGCCTCCGAGACGGACTCCGCGCGGCCGCTCTCCGTCACGCACGTGATCTACCGCTCTCTGACGGCCGCCGCCGAGACCGACCAGGCTCGGCCCCTGGACGCGGACAAGGCCCGGAGCCTCGGCGCCGCCTCCGAGCTCGACTCCGCCGGCGCTCTCAATGTCGACAAGACGCGGAGTCTGGGCGTCGCCTCCGAGAGCGACTCTGCTCGCCCGCTCGACCGCGACAAGAGCAGGACGCTCGGCGTCGCGGCGGAGAGCGACGCGGCCCGGCCGCTCGACGTCGACAAGCCGCGGACGCTCGGGATCGCGCTCGAGGCCGACTCCGCCAGGCCGCTCGACCGGGACAAGACGCGGACGCTCGGGGTCGCGGCGGAGACGGACTCCGCGCAGGCGCTCGACAGGGACAAGGCGAGGACGCTCGGGCCGGCAGGCGAGACCGATACGGCCAGGCCCCTCGACGCGGACAAGACGAGGACGCTCGGGGTCGCCCTCGAGAGCGACGCGGCCGTCGAGCTCTCGATCGCCGCGGCCAGCCATACGCTCGGGGTCGCCTCCGAGACGGACTCTGCCAGGCCTCTCGACGCCGACAAGAGAAAGACGCTCGGGGTCGCGACGGAGAGCGACTCCGCCGGCGCCCTCTCCTACGTGAAGGTCATCTTCCGAACCCTTGAGGCCGCGCTCGAGACCTCGACTGGTCGGCTTCTCTCCCTCGCAAAGCGGATGACGCTCTCTCCTGCTTCCGAGAGCGATGCGGCCGTAACGCTTGCAACGGCAAAGCGTGTCGTAGTCGCGCCCGCCGGAGAGACCGACCAGGCGCGGCCCCAGGACGTCGACAAGAGGGTAACGCTCTCCGTCGCGATCTCGACGGATACGGCTCGCGCCCTCGTCTACTCCATCGTCGGGCCGGGCGTCTACCTCGTCCCCGCGACGGAGAATACCGCCGCAGGCGCTCTCTCCTACGCTCGAGCGGTCGCGATCGCGCCGGCCCTCGAGCTGGACGAGGCGCTCGAGCTCGTCCTGTCCCTGCTCGCCGCGGCCCCGCTCTCCGGCCGTACGACCGTAGTCGCGCTCTCCGACGCCTCGACCGTAGACGCGCTCTCCGGCCGCACGAGTAGAGTCGGCGAGTCCGGCGTCGCCCTTATTCGCTCAAACTCCGGGAGGACCCGTGTCCGCTCCTGATCACTACATTCGGCAAGGAGACGAGGGTCTCGTCATCCGCGACTGGCTCCTCGGCCCTCCGACAGAGGCGTACCCCGCCGGCGAGCCCGTAGACCTCGACGGCGCGACCGTGACCCTCAAGGTCGCCCCGATCGGCGGAGGCCCGGCGATCATCGACGCCGAGGCCGACATCGAGCAGACGATCGACCCCGATACGCGCGGCCAGGTGTCCTACACGCTCGTCTACGGCGACACGGAGCTCGCGGGGAACTACCTCGCGGAGTACGAGGTCGTCTTCCCCGGCGGAGGAGGCGCCGTCGGGAGCTACCCCAACGGCGGATACATCCACTGGCTGATTACCCCGCAGATCCCGCAGGCCGAGGGCTACATCTCGCCGGAGGATCTCAAGAAGTCGCTGGGGATCACGAACACGACGGAGTGGGACAGGGACATCGCTCGCTCGATCCCCGCCGCCTCCCGCTCCGTCGATCGCCTCTGCCGGCGGCGCTTCTCCCTGGACGCCGCTCCGACGACCCGCCTCTACTTCGCCTCCGAGGACGGATACGTCTACATCGACGACCTCTTCGAGCAGGACGATCCGATCGGCGTCCAGGCGGACGGCTCGGCCTGGACGGTCGACGAGGACTTCTCCTTCGGGCCCGCCAACGCGCCGGCGCTCGGCCTACCCTGGGAGTTCCTGTCGGCGGTCGGCGCCTCGGGCTCGCTCGTCTCGCCGGCGGACGCGATCTGGCGCGCCTCGACGCGGGCCTCCTGGCGCTCGGCGTCGATCGCCATCACCGCGCGCTTCGGCTGGCCGACTCTCCCGCCGGAGGTCGCCCAGGCGACCGGGATCATTGCCAACCAGCTCATGATCCGCCTGCGCGAGGCGCCCTGGGGGATCGTCCCCGTGGGGACGGAGGGCGCGATCGCGATGCGCATCTCCCGCTACGACCCGCAGGTGGCCGACCTCCTCGGCGACCTCTCCCGACGCGCGCCTCTGCGGAGCCTCGCGCTCTCGTGAGGATCGCCGCCGTCCTCTGCTGGTACGACGAGCCTCCGGAGTTCCTCGAGCGGCTCGCCTGCTCGCTCGCCGGCGAGGTCGATCTCCTGATCTCGGCGGACGGCTCCTGGCCGCTCTTCCCCGACGGCGGCCCGGAGTCGCCGGAGGAGCAGAGGCAGGCGCTCAAGGAGGCGGCGGCCGCGGCCGGTCTGACGCACCGCACGGTATCTCCGGTGCCCGTCCAACTATGGGAGAGCCAGGTTCAGAAGCGCTCGATCCTGTACGGGATCGCCGCGACCCACGCGGACTGGCTCCTCGTCGTCGACGGCGACGAGTGGATCCGCTCGAGCCGAGGCCTCCGGGCCCGTCTCGAGACGGTAACTCGCGACGTCTGCGAGGTCGGAATGATCCGGCCGGGCGCCGAGCATCTCGCGATCCAGCGCCGGCGGAGGCTCTTCCGTACCTCCGGCGGAGGGCTCGCCGTCAAGGAGACGCACAACGGCGTCGTGGACGGCGCAGGGCGGTGGCTCTCCGGGCCCCGGCGCGTTCCCCTGGAGCCTGCCGCAGACCTCACAGAGGCGCTCTGCCTGGGCCATGCCTTTCGCTCGCGCGGCGACCGGCGGGACGCGGACACGCGTCGCTACTACGCCGCGCGCAAGCGCCTCCGGGCCGAGGTCCATTGACGACCTCGGCCAAGACCCTACGCGAGGCGATCGCCGCCTCCCTGTCCGGACTCGACATGCAGGTTTCCGCATACGTCCTGGCGCAACCCAAGCCTCCGTGCCTGTATGTCGTCGACGGCGAGATCGTCTACGACGAGGCCTTCGCTCGAGGCTACGACACCTGGCTCTTTACGGTCTACGCCGTCGTCGCCTTCGCGACGGACATGGGGGCGGCCCTCCAGCTCGACGAGCTCCGGGCGCCGTACGGCCCCTCGTCCGTCAAGGAGCTGATCGAGACGAGGGACGAGGACGGGCAGGTGCTCGCCGGCGCGGCGTTCGATGCCGTCGTCGAGAGCGCCTCCGCGACCAGGATCTACGTGCGCGAGGGGCAGACCTCCCCGCTGCTCGGATGCGAGTTCTCCGTCCGGGTGCGCGCCTCGGGGAAGGAGTAGCATGGGACAGATTTCCTACGCCGACCTCGGCGGGCTTTCTACGAGTAGCTCGAGGGCTATCTCGGCAACCCACGGCTCGCAGATCGCGAGCCGGCGCCCGGAGCCTACGGCTTCGCGCGACGTCGAAGTCGAGGAGGACATATGGCTCTACTGACCACGCAGAACATCGTGCGGACGGGGCTCACGCCTTCCTACGCCGCGGTCGCGGCGACGGACACGTTTGTCCCGGACGCGCAGACGTTCATTCACGTAAAGAACGGAGGCGGCTCGCCCGACACCTGCGTCGTGCAGGTGCTCCAGGGGGACCCCGCAGGCCTGACGGTCTCGGACGTCTCCGTCTCCGTGACGAACGCGCAGGAGCGAATGATCGGCCCGCTCCCGCCGAACTTCTTCGCCGACCCTACGACGGGACTCGGGACGATTACGCACTCGTTCACGACCACCGTCACAGTCGGCGTTTTCAAGCTGGGGCAGCCATGAACCGCTATCGGATCCTGCTCCCGCTCGAGGTACACACCGAGGACGCGAGCTACAAGCAGGGCGAGGAGTTCGAGAAGGAGTTCTCTCCCGAGGACGAGGCGACCAACCTCGCGAGCGGTCTGCTGGAGATCGTCCCGCAGACCTACAAGGTCATCGGTGGATCGGTGGTCCACGGGGCGAGCCCCGGCGAGACGTTCGAGGCAGCTCTGACGGTCGGCGCCGAGGCGGCGCTCGTCGCCGGAGGGCACATCGAGCGGGCGACAAAGAAGGCTCCGAAGACCAAGAAGGAGGAGTAGATGGCTATTTTCGCCCTGACAGACGCCCTGATCATCGTTAACGGCGTGACCCTGTCCGACCACGGTAACAACGTGTCGATCGAGGACTCCCGTGACGCTCTCGACATCACCGCCTTCGGTGCGACCTCCAAGGCCGTAGCGAAGGGTCTCGGCGATGCCAAGATCACGGTCAAGTTCCTACAGGACTTCGCCGCGGGCAAGGTACACGCGACCCTGGCGCCCCTGATCGCCTCGACGACCGGGATCGTAGTCGAGGTCCGGCCGACGAGCGCGGGCAGGTCGCCGACCAACCCGGCGGCCCTGATGACGGGCCTCCTGATGACGTACAACATGCTCGACGGAGGAGTCGGCGAGGTGACGGAGATCAACGCAGAGTTCGTCAACTCCGCCCAGGCCGGCATGACCTACCCGACGGCGTAGTCGTGGCGTACCTCGTGACGAGCGGGCTCCGCGAGCTGATCGCGGCGTTTGGGAAGATCGACCGGAAGCTCGGCCGGAGTCTCGGCGACGAGCTGAAGAAGGTCGCGGAGCCCGTCTCGCGCTCGGCGCAGACGAAGGTGGGCCGGTACGCCGGAGCGTCTGTAACGACGATCCGGCCCCGCCGGCAGGGAGCGACCGTATACGTCGAGCAGGGGGCCCGGAAAGTGACGGGCCGTCGCGGCGACTACGGCGCTCTGCAAATGCGGAACGTACTCGAGCCGGCGCTGGAGGAGAATCAGGCCGCCGTGCACGAGGGCCTAGACGACTTCCTCGGCCGCCTCGGCGGCGAGGCAGGATTCTAACAAGGAGGTAGACGTGGCAAAACTGCTCATAGACGGGCAGGAGTACGAGATCGTGACCCTGGACACGCTGACGGTCGGCGAGAACCGGATCGTCAAGCGGTACACCGGAGTGGCGGGCCAGGCGCTCGAGGAGCTCGACGACAACGACCCCGACCTGACGGCCGCGATGATCCATATCGCGTTCGTCCGGGAGAACCCCGCCCTGTCCTTCGCCGCGGCGGAGCGACGGGTGGACGCCGTCAAGTACTCCGAGATCGACTTCACCCCGGATCCGGACGACGAGGAGCCGGCCCCTTTAGCGACGCCGAGCGACGAGCCTCCGACGTCCGCCGACGATACGAGTCCGCCAAGTACTGGACCTCTTTCCGTCGTCGATTCGGAGAGCCAGGACGAGCCGGGCATCTCTACTGGAGTGCACTAATCGGCCACTTCTGCCACGTCTCGCCGGCGGAGATCGACGGCATTACGTATGACCAGCTAATGGCCTGCGCGGACGTCGTCGATGCAATGACGGAGCCGGCGGACGGAGGCGGAGGAGGACTCACCCTGGCGCAGCACGCACAGGCAATGGCGGAGGCAGAGCGAGGCTAGATGGCGCGCGACCTCAACGTAAGGATTACCGGGGACGATCGCGACCTCCGTCGCGCCCTGGGGAGCGCCTCGAGGTCGACCTCGGGCTTCGGCCGTACCTTCTCGACGACGGCGAAGCTCGTCGCCGCCGGCGGGGTCGCAATGGGGATCGGCGTCGCGGTCGGCCTCAAGAAGGCGGTGACGTCCTCCGTCGAGTTCGAGGGCGCCATGCGGAACGTGAATACGATCGCGCGGCTCGGCGAGAAGCAGCTCGGATCTCTGACGAAGGAAGTCCTGAGCCTGGCGGGCCCGACCGCGCAGGCTCCGAAGGTTCTCGCGGCCGGCCTGTACGACATCGTCTCGTCCGGCTTCAAGGCCAAGGACGCCACGAAGATCCTGGCGGTCTCGGCGAAGGCCGCCTCGGCCGGCCTGACCGATACCGCGACCGCGACCAGGGCCGTGACGGCCGCTCTCAACGCGTACCACCTGGGAGCGAAGGAGGCCCGCAAGGTTTCGGACATTCTCTTCCAGACGGTCAACAAGGGCGTCCTGACGTTCGAGGAGCTCGCGCAGAATATGGGCGACCTCGTCCCGGCCGCGGCCCCGCTCGGCGTCTCCCTCGAGGAGGTCGGAGCGGCGATCGCGACGATCACTCTCCAGGGCGTGCCGGCGGCCGAGGCGGCGACGCGCGTGAAGAATACGATGCTCCAGCTCGCGAAGCCGAGCGCGAACCTCACAACCCTCTTCAAGGAGCAGGGCTTCGCCTCCGGAGAGGCGGCCGTCAAGTCCCTCGGCTTCGCCGGCGTCCTCCAAATGCTGGACAAGGCGACGGAGGGGAACGTCACGAAGACGGCCAAGCTCACGCCGGAGATCCGGGCCCTGCTCGGAGTCGTCGGCCTGACGGGGAAGAACCTCGAGACCTACAACGCGAACCTCGCGTCGATGGCCCAGGCCCAGGAGGGCGCGGGCATGTCGGCGAAGGCCTTCGCGGAGCAGGCGAAGGGAGTCGGCTTCCAGTGGCAGAGGACGAAGGTGCTCCTCGAGGTCCTCGCGATCCGGATCGGGGACAAGCTCCTGCCGGCGCTCCGCTCGATCCTCGAGTACGTGAACAAGAACTGGCCGCAGATCGAGAGGGTCATGTCAGATGTCGCCGACCGCGTCGGCGACGCCGTCGAGGGCATGGTGGACGTCGTCCGCCGCAACTTCGAGGGGATCAAGAACGCCGGCATGGCCGCGTTCGGAGGCCTCAAGACGTCTGTGATGGCGGTCGTCGCCTTCCTGCGCACGGACTTCGGGCAGCAGCTCGCGGCGGGAGCGATCGCCGTCATCGCATTCGGCCGCGCCTTCGTCGCGGTCAAGGCCGCGATCGCGAGCGCGCAGCTCGCGATGACCGCCCTAACAAAGAGTCCGCTCTTCCTGATGCTCCTGCCGCTCGCCGCCGCGGTCGGGATAGTCACCGCGAAGTTCGTACAGGGTAAGATCGACGCGGCCGCGTTTGACGCGGCCATGCGCGCGGCGGCAGGATCGGGCGACGCCCTCCGCGCCTCCCTCGATCGCCTCAACCAGTCGGAGACGGCGCTCGAGAGCTCCAAGCTCTCGCTCGTCTCCGCGACCCGCGCAGGAGAGACGGCCGAGCGGGCCTGGAGGGTCGCCCTCGACTCGACGGCGGAGGGATCGCCGGCGCGCGAGGCAGCCTATCTCGCCTATCGCCAGTCCCTGAACGACATTAAGGCCGCGCAGGACGGGGTGAAGTCGGCCGTTCTCGAGCACAAGAAGGCGGAGCAGGAGAGGACGACCCAGCTCACCCAGGGGATCGCCAAGATCCGCGAGCTGACGGTCGCCGGCTCGGGCTACGAGAAGGGCTCTCTCTCCGCGGCCGTCGCCACCGTGCGCTTCGGGGACGGCCTGGCGACGCTCGCCGGAGAGTCGCGCAAGGCGGCGAGGGAGGCGAAGGAGCTCGGGGACGAGGCCGGCGTCCGCGCCGCGCGGAAGGTCTCGATCCTGGCCGGCGTAGCTCGGGACCTCACGAAGGAGCTCGGGCGCATCCCGACCATGCAGGAGATCATTGCGGAGGCGAAGGTCCGAGGCCTCTCGCTCTTCTACGGCAACCTCGACAAGGTCCAGCAGGCGATCGACGCCGGCGCCCTACAGGCGGAGCGGGGAGGTCGTCGGCTCGGGGCGAATGTCATGTCCGGAGCGGCGGCCGGGGTCTGGGGAGGTCTCGGCGCGCTCCAGTCCGCGATCAACGGCGCGCTTCAGCAGGCGATCGCGAACGCCGACGTCCCCGGCGCCTCGCCGCCGGAGAGCGCCGGCGCCAAGTTCCTCGGCCGTCCGATCATTGAGGGAGCCGCTCGAGGCGTCAAGGAGAAGAAGAAGATGCTCGCGCTCGCGCTCGGGATCGAGGTCAAGGACGCGATCGCGACCGCGAAGCAGATCGCCGCGTTCGCCAAGGAGGTCGGCTGGAAGCTCGCGCTCGAGGCCGCCGCCGGGCTCTCTCAGAGGACGCCGTCATGGATCGAGCAGGCCCGCGCGTTTACCTCGGCCGCGATCGAGGCCTCCAAGCAGAGGATCCTCGAGGCCCGGGAGGCAATGGCGCAGGCCTGGAGCTCGCTCGCCGACGCCGGCCTCGCCGCCTTCGACGAACGGCTCTCGAAGGGCCTGGCGGCGATCGATGCGAAGTGGGCCGAGCGCCTCAAGAAGCTGACGCCCTCCGAGCAGGCGCTCGCGGACATGGAGTCGGGGATCGCCAAGGAGAATCGGGACAAGGCGCTCGCGGACGCGAAGGCCGCCCTGGCGGCCGCGGAGGCGGGCACGCCGGCGGCGGAGGGCGAGACGCCGGAGCAGGCGACCGCGCGGATCAAGGCCCAACAGGACGCGATCGTGGCCGCGCGACAGGCGCTCGTCGAGGCGGAGCGCGCCATCGCCAGGGCCGCGCTCGAGGAGTCGGCCAAGGCCGAGCGCGAGGCGATCGAGAAGCGCGCGGCGCGGGAGAGAAAGGACTACGAGGCGAGGATCGCCCGGCAGAGGAAGAACTTTCTCGACCAGCTCGCGGAGATCCGAGCGGGCTTCGCCGCGCACGACCTCACCTACAAGGAGATGATGGACAAGATCGAGAAGCTCCTCGGCAAGTACAACATCAATTTCAAGAGGGCCGGCCGGAAGTGGGCCGACGCGATCGCCGACGGGATCCGGGACGGCATCAAGGGCGTGGAGGCCGCGGCGGACGAGCTCGCCGGCGCGCTCGCGGACAGGGCGGAGCCGGGGTCGCCTGCCAGGAAGGGCCCTCTCTCTAAGTTCGACATGTACGAGGCCGGTCGGCAGTTCGGTATGGAGTGGGCGGCAGGAATGGCGAGCGCCGCGAGGGCCGCCGGCGAGGCGGCCGCGCAGACGGTCGGCGCCGCGGCTACGAGCTACACGAAGGGCGGAGGCTTCGAGAAGCCGATCCCGAAGGATCTCGGAGGAGCAGGAGCCAACGGTATCACGCTCTCGGATACGGGAGCGCCCGGCTCCGGCTCCGGCGGAGGAATGCCGTCCTGGGCCGACCCCGAGATTTGGGCCGCCTCGACCGCCTGGGCGGAGAAGGAGGGCCAGCTCGAGAACTTCTTCCGGTCCGTCGAGACGGGGAGCTTCCAGTCGAATGCCGGTCTGCTCGACCAGCTCTTCCGCCGGCGCTCGCGCTGGGCCTGGGACTGGGGTCCGCGCCTCAACCGCATGTTCGATCTCATGCGCCCGCCGGAGGGCTGGTCGGGGCGCCAGGTCGCCGACTACTTCGGCCTGCTCAAGACGGGCGGGACGCTCCCCTCGGACGGCTTCTACTACGGGCATAAGGGAGAGACGGTCGTCCCGGCGATGAGAGATCGCAAGATCGGCCCGCCGGCGCGGGCGGGAGGAGGCGCGCCCGTCACGGTCAACGTCTACGGCGCGGTCGGCTCGCCCGATCAAATCGCCTCCGCTATCGCGCCCGCCATGATGGAGGCGATCCGGCGCGAGCAGAGGCGCGGCCGGCCGACGATCACGCGCACGGTCTAGCCCGTGGCCGCTCCGACCTACTGGGTCCGGCTCGGGGCCGCGGCGAACCCAATGGACGCCTCGCCGACGGTGTCGGACATCACGCCGCACGTCCGCTCCATGTCCTGGGGGCGAGGGCGCTCGAGCATCCTGGACGACATCGGCCCCGGCGGAGGATCCGTCCGGCTCAAGAACCCGATCCGCTGGTTCGAGCCCGGCTTCGGCGCCTCCCCGTACAACCCGCTCCGGTGCATGCGGCCGGTCAATATCGGGTGCAACTGGCTCGGGACAGACTACTCGCTCTTCTACGGATTCGCCGAGGCCTGGAACGTCGAGTGGAGCCCGAGGTACGGGCAGGCCTACGCCGAGACGGAGCTCCGGCTCGTCGACGCGATCGCGGTCTTTGCCAACAACCTCTACACCGGCAACTTCGGATCGACGGAGAACGCCGTCGTCCGCATCGGCACGATCCTCAATCAGGCCACCTGCATCTTCCCGGCCGCCATGCGCGACCTCTCCGGCGGCGTGGCGACCAACAGCTTCGGCCTGATGGGAGGGCTCGGCAACGTCTGGGCCGCGCTGCAATTCATCGTTCAGGCGAACTCGACGAGCGACCAACCGCTCTTCATCGACCGCCGAGGCTACGTGGTCTACAAGCCAATGGTCGTCTCGACCTCGACGGTCTTCGGCGACTCCGGAGGAGAGCTACCGTATACGGCCCTCTCGCAGAGCTACGACATGGACCAGGTGTATAACTACGTCACGGTGACGGCGCTCGGCGGCACTCCGCAGACCGTCCAGGACGCGACGTCGATCCTCCGCTACCGCCATCGCATGTACACCGGGGCCGGCGGTATCTCGGACGCGACGGCGCTCGCTCGAGCGAACCTGATCCTCACGAACTACAAGGAGCCGCGGCCGGTCATGCAGGGGTTCCAGGTCAAGCCCGCCTACAACTCCGCGCTCTGGACGGCGTCGATCCCGCTCGACCTCGAGCATCAGATCACGATCAAGCGGCGACCTCCCGGCGGCGGCGTGGTGATCGTCGCCCAGCCGAAGATCGTCGGCCTGTCCTGGAGCGTCCCCGAGCCGCACCCGGCGTCGACGGTCATCTCCTACGACCTCGCCGAGCTGCTCGCCCTACCTCCGGCGGGAAGAGTCTGATGGTCGTCCCGGTCGGGATCAACCCCGACGAGTGGCGGCGGGCCCTCGGCCTCGGCCTCGTCCCTCCGGCGACGCCGACGATCGTGGAGGACACGGTCGCGGTAGCTCCCTCGCCGGCCGATACCGGCCTGACCCTGACGCCGACGGACGACACGCTCTTCCCCGACCCCTCCTCGAGCGAGGGCGTCTTCTACGCCCTGCTCTATCCGCTCGGCGTTATCCCGACCCTCCGCTCGGCGGAGATCGTCCACGTCACGGGCCTGGCCGCCGGCGTCTGGACGATCGAGCGCGCGCAGTACGGTACTCAGGCGCTCGACGTCGCCGCGGGCTGGGTCATTCGCTGGAGCTCCGATGCGGCCCCGCTCGATCTGCTCGCCTATCTCGAGGCCCTGCCTCCTCCGCTCAATACCGTGGACGTAGTCAAGGGGTCCGCGACGGCCGTCACCTTCGACCTCGGCGAGGACTACATCGGCCGCATGATCGGTATCCGCCTGACCGCGACGGACTTCGTCCCCGACGGCGAGACCTTCGGGCCGAGCTCCAATGATCTGAACGTGATCGTGACGTCTTTCTCCACGAGCTTCGACGGGCAGACCTGGTTCTCCGTCTCGAACAACGCCGTCGTCGTCGGCTTCGGCTCGATCGCCGGCGGCTCGGCGGCCTTCCGAATGCGATACCTCGACCACCCGATCCTGTACCTCATCCCCGCCGCCCGCTACGTGCGCTTCCTCCTACAGATCCGGATCGGCGACTGAATGGCCTGGACGGCCGTCAACGGATCGCAGGGATCCTTCATCTCCGCCGCGCTCGGGACAGGCCAGGCGACGATCTCGGCGCCGGCCGCGGCGGCGAACGATCTACTCGTCCTCGCCCTGGCGACGGACAACCGCGCGCTCGTCGACGGAGAGAGCGCGAGCCATGAATACGTCTGGGACGACGCGGCCAACGTCTACGCGAAGTGCCGCGAGCATACGATCGCGGGCGGAGCCGCGGGCGCAGGCGTCACGATCTCGCTCTGGACGGCCGAGCTCGCAGCCGCCCTGACCGGCAAGTTCATCACGTTCTCGTTCGGGAACGTCGTCGCCGGAGCCTGGGCCTACGAGTACTTCTCCAAGGCGGCGACCAGCATTGACCTCCTGTCCGTCGGCGCTCGAGTAGACGCCGGCGCGGACCCCGGCGCCCTGACCCTGGGATCGCTCGCCGCAGCAGAGCATCTCTTCCTGCGGGCGACCGGCCATGAGGGGCCGAGCACGGACGCCTATACGGCGACGGCGAGCCATACGGCCAGGAGTACGGGGACGAACGCCGGAGGCGCGGCCGCCGACGACATCTCCGTGGCCCTAGAGTGGAGGATCCTCAACGCCACGACGGATACGACCGATCCGGCCTGGGCAGGCTCGAGGGACCACGCCTCCGTAATGGCCGCGGTCGACGAGAGCGCGACCGCTCCCGCGGCGTACGCCGGCGCGAACGATCCTGTCGTGACGTTTGAGATCGAGATCGAGGGGCCGCTCGGGAGGACGGCGACCCAGATATGACGGGCCCCGCCGCCGCCTGGGCGACCGCGCTCCTGCTCCTGGCCGGCGCTCCTCTGCCGGACTCCGCGGTCGGCAAGCATCGTCCGGTCAAGCCGCATGGCAAGGGCAACTGGGCGATCGTCCGCGTCCAGGGCCAGCCGGGCTGGTGGCGCTGCTACTTCCCTCGGGGCTACAAGTGGCCGGCCCCGGTCAAATGTAAGAAGATCGATGGGGTCGGAGTCTGAGATGGCAAAGCCGCCGGAGGTAGCATCGAACGAGCTCGTCGCGGAGCTGCTCAACGGCGGCCGCGTCGACCTCCGCAAGACGCACCTGAACCTCTGGCGCATGGTGCTCCTGCTCGCGCTCGGAGAGCTCCTGCTCGGAGCGAACTTCCTCTGGCTCCAGCCGACGTATCCCATCTTTCACGCGCCGAACGAGCTATGGGGAGTCTGCTTCGTTGTGATCGCGCTCGCGCAGGCGCTCGCCCTGCTCATCTCCCACAGCCTGCCGCTCGTCCGTGGCTGCATGTCCGTGGCCGTGGCCTACATCCTGATCGTCGCGGTAGGAGCATGCGAGCCGTGGCTGGACGGCGTCGGGAGTCTCCAGCTAGCGATCCTCTACGCGGGCATGGCGGTGATCCAGTTGCCTCTGATCCTCGAGCCGTTCCTCAACCCCATGACGAACAAGAGCTGATGGGCAATCTCTGGCCTGCCGTCGTCGGCCTCCTGGTTGCGCTCCCCTCCGCGGCCATCGCATACCTCGCCTACCGCCGAGGGATGCGCGCCGACGCCGTGGCGGCTACGGCTACGGTGGCGACGGTACAGAGCGGCTCGGTGGCCCAGGTGATCGACGGGCTAAACGCGCTCGTCGCGGCGCTCCAAACCGACAACCGGACGTTGCGGAAGACCATCGAGCGTCTCGAGGCACGGGTGATCCTCATGCAGGACGCGATCGACCGGCTCGAGAAGCGGGTCACGAAGAACGGCGACGACTTCTCGGCCCACGTAAAGGAGGCAGGATGATCCCAGCCAAGCAGGCGCCCTACACCGGCCCCTGGGCCTCGGACGCGACCAAGCATCCGAGCGAGGGGCGGAGCGTCCGGGCCATCAAGATCGGCATGGTACGGCTCGGCTTCATGGAGGAGAGGCCCGAGGGCCTGACCGATCGCTGGCCCGCCGGCGGAGTCCTCGACAAGGGCTTCCGGAAGTGGGAGAGGTCTCGAGGGATGCCCGGCGACGGCGTCTACGGGGAGCAGGAGTGGAAGGCGCTCCGCGCGGCGACGATCCCGAGCGGCCCGAAGAAAGGCCAGGCCGCCCTCAACTCCTTCGCTTGCAAGCTCCTCCGGGCAGACTACGAGGAGCAGAACGAGCCAGACGAGGAGGACTTCCGCCGCGAGCTCGCGCGCTTCTGTCTCCTCTCCGAAGCCAACGAGGACCCCTGGCACTACGGGATGGTCCGTCCGCTCGACGAGAGCGTGGAGCCGACCGCGAACTACGTCCTCTCCGACTGTTCGTTCTACGTCAAGCAGGCGTACTGGTGGGCCCGGCAGAAGTCCGGCCTGCTCGTCCCCGACCCCGCCAAGCAGGGGTGGGGGACAGGCCTAGGCAACACGGAGTGGTACGAAAACGACTGGCCGCGGGTCGAGGCGCCTTGGAAGATCGGCGACCTCGCGCACTACCCCGGCCACGTCACGCTCTGTCGGCGGCCGGGCTTCTCGCGCTCGTCCGTCTTCTCCTCGCACGGCCAGGAGGCCGGCCCGATCCCGACCTCCGTCTATTACCGGGACGACTTCCTCTATGTCGTCCGCCCATCGCTGAAGCCAGAGGAGGACTAGATGAGATATCTCATCGCTCTCTGCGCGATCGTCTCGGCGCTCGCGCTCTCGCCCGTCGCCGGTAGCTCGGAGCTACCCGCGGCGTCCTGTACGCCGTACGCCAATACGCCGGTCGTCTCGCAGCACATTGGCTGGGCGGCGTTCCGAGGAGGGACGTTCAACTGCGGCCCTGCCGGCGTCTGGAATAGCTACCACTACACGCTCTACATCATCGACTACAACGCGATCACGATCCTCGGGCAGAAGTCCGGCACGACGTCGGGTGATGTCAGCTTCAACAACGTCATGGAGGCGTACTGCCTGCGGGCTGACGGCACCGGCAAGATGGTGCAGGGCATCGCGGTCATCGAGGCGGCCGGCCAGTGGCGCTCGGCCTCGTCGGGGGCCGTCCTCTGCAAGCGTCTGGGCGGGACAGGGCCCGTCCAACCGTAGATGCCCTACGACGGCCATAGATATCGGCCGCGGGAGGCTGCGGCCCTGATCGCGAAACAGTGGCAGAACGTCGACGAGCGGCATAAGGGCCTGGCGACGATGCTCGGCGAGTCTCAATGCTTCGTCGGCGCGACCCATCCCAATGTCGGGGACGACGGCGAGCTCGACTCCGTAGACCTCGGCCTCCTGCAAATCTCGATCTCCGCCGACAAGCTCGATCTCTTCCGGGACAAGCTCTGGACGGACTCGCTCGAGCCGGAGGTCTACGAGCCGGTCGCGGCGACCAACGTCGGATGGGCGCGAGCCATGTACGACCAGCCAGGCCCGCTCGGCGGACGGCGCCTCTGGGGCCCCTGGGTGGCGTACACGACCGGATGGGCGACGCACCCGGAGTGGTGGGTCTGGCGACACGCTCGCAACTCGGCAGGCGACCTCGAGCCGGTCGGCCCCTGGCTCCCGACGGGCCGCTTCATCCACGCGTCGATCGTCGGCTGGGCGAACTGGCATCTCCTGATCGCCGGGACGAAGAGTCAGAACGGCGCGCTCGCCTCGGCGTACAATGCCCAGGTGCGCTGGAAGGTCGACGGGGAGCTCGGGCTCTCCGCCGGCAAGGTCGCGTGGCTCTCCCACCCGCCGAGGCCGGCCGAGCCTCCGGCGGACGGAGTCGGCCCGCGACCCAAACCCAACAACGGACGATAGGAGGAGGAGCTATGGCAGTAGAGGAAATCTCCGCCGCGGAGCACTGCGCGGTCGTCTTCTCATGGCACGCGAGCGAGGTCCACGGCGACCTCGTCGAGGTCTGGGCGGCCAACCCGGACAAGGGAGAGGAGATGGAGTTCAAGAAGCGCCTTGTCAATGACGGGCTGGGCGTCGTCTTCTTCCCGCCCGGCTATTCGGGCCTCTGCGATCTCGAGATCCGGAGCCTCGACGACGACTCCAAGGAGGTGGGCCAGCTCGACATTGGCAACCCCGAGCTCGCTCCCGAGTGAAGTACGCACCGGGCTGGCTCATCGTGGGCCTCGTCGTCGTCGTGACGATCCTGGCCTGGGTGCAGTTCCACGGATAGGGAGGAGGGAGAAATGGGAAGCAAATTCCTCGCATCGGTCACGGCTCTGATCGGAGGAGCCGCGGTCTTCCTTTCGCTCATCGACGCGTTCGGCGTGAATATCTCGGCCGACCAGTCGAAGGCGATCGAGGCCGTTCTCGGCGTCCTGCTCATCGTCGCCGGCGTCTGGTTCCATCCGAGCGTGCCTGTCGGGCCGAGCGACCCCGGCTCGCCGGGTTAGGATCGCTCCGCGCATCCGAGGTGCGCGAGCGACAGAGGGCCCCGACTCCACGCTGGACGGGAGCCGGGGCCCTCGATCTCTAGATCCGGCAGTACCTCCGCGTGTTGGGCCAGGGACCGAAGCCGCGCGAGCGGTGCGCGTCCTCCGCCACCCACATCTGCTCGAGCGGAGTCCAGTTGTCGGCGGTGCCCTTCCGGTCGAGGAGCCTCCGTCCGTGCGCGCGCTGGAAGGCGAGGTCCATCTGTAGGCCCCCATAGTATGGAGCGCCCGGATCCGTCCAGGATCCCTCGTGGCGATGTAGGCAAAGCCAGGCGGAGTAGTGCGGCGGACGGAGCGCGCGCCTCTGCGCGGTCCGGGACCGCGCGGCCCAAACGCGGACGAGCCAGCGCAGATAGGGCCGCGAGCTCGTCCTCCTCTCGGCGTAGTTCGTCGGCGTCCTCGGCCTCTGCATGACGTCTTGCCATGTCCAGGTGGCCGAGCGGAGCGACGAGACCTCGAGGCGCAGGGATCTCGTCGAGCCGAGCGCGCCGGCGGCGACTATCAGAGCAACTGCGATGGTGGCGATGAGAGCGCGAATACGCGTCTCCTCTCTCTCGTTGCGGCCCCGGCGCGGCCGAGGCCCTGGCGAGAGCCGACAGAAGCCGACTCCCTCGGACGCGGCTACCTGCTCGCGCCCTGGTTGTTCGGACGTCGGGAGAGTAGCGACTCCGGAGGATCTCTGCTCCCTGTTGACGCTAGCCGACGCGACCGCTAGTATTTGCCTCGGCAGATCGACCACTACAGAGAGAGGGACAGAATGTCCGTACCGCAGAACGACTCTCAGGCTCTCGTCGACGCTATCCGCGCCGACCTCGAACTACCGTCCGAGGCCGTACAGGCCGAGCAGGACGGCTCCATCTACATCGCGCTCGCATGGACGCTGGCGGAGTCCGGCACCTCCAGGTGCGCTGACGTCTCGCGCTACGCGCGGCTCCGAATGGAGACCTCGCCGCTCGTCTCCGTAGACGACCATTGGCTCCTCACGATCCACGAATGGGACGACTACGCGTCCGAGCGGGAGGCGCAGGGCGGCCGCTACGAGGACGGAGACCACGCCGTCTCCGGCCCCTCGGCCGACTACTCCGGCAACGCCGACTACGACCCCGAGCCTCTCGTCTCCGCGACGCTTGGCGACGGCGACCCCGTCCCCGGCCTCGTCCGGATCGTCCGGACGCTCGGCCTGCTCAAGGGCGAGGAGGGAGCTACCCTCGGCTACAAGCTCCGGCGCAAGGCCCGGATCGCCCGCGAGCAGGCGGAGAAGCGAGAGCCTCTCGTCGCCATGCGCTTCCTCGCCCGCGCGGAGGCCTACGAGGAGATCCTCGGCGAGATCGGAGAGCAGGTCTCCCGAGAGGAGAGGTCGTCGGCCGAGCTCCGCAAGGCCTTCTCTGAGCTGGAGGAGGGCGACTTCCGATGACCAACCCCTACTACGCCCGGACCTTCGCCTCCGACGGTCGCGAGATCGACGAGGCAGAGGCAGAGACGGAGGAGGCCGCGATCCGCGCGGCCTCCGTCCTGCTCGCCGACCTCTCCGACCGCGACCTCGGAGCATGGGCTTCGGTCTACCGCGTCGCACCTGTCGGCGAGACCGCCGACCACCTGATCTACACCACGAGAGATGGGAGACCCCGATGACCACGACCACCGCTACCCCGACCGTCGTCCTCCTGATCACGTCCGGAGGATCGACCTCCGCCATTGCCTACGAGGAGGGCGGAGAGATCATCGAGACCGTCGACTTCAACGACGACGGCACGCCGGACTGGACCTCCGGCGGTATCTGCGACGCTCGCGGAGGAGGAGGACAGGAGGGCTTCACGGCCCTCGCCGTCTCGCTCGCGGAGGCGGAGAAGAACGCCCGCCTGCTCGGCATCGACATCGTCCGCCTGCCGGAGGGGAGGCTCGCAGAGTAGCCCGACAAGATCGCAGGAGGGGCCGATCTGCCTAGCCCCTCCTGCGCCAGCGGAGCCGGAGGCGAGTCCCTCATCCCGCCCCGGCTCCGCGCCTGTTCCTACTACGAAAGGAGAACCTGATGGAGACGACACCCGAGGCTCGAATCCTGGCCGACGTCGCCGCGATGCACGGCCGGGCGATCCGACAACTGCGCGAGCTCGTAGAGCGGGCGGAGGCTCACGCCCGCGAGGAGATGCGTATCCTCGCGGACGCCCTACCGCCCGAGGCCGAGCCGCGCTGGCGCCTACAGGACGCGCAGGCCTCGCTCGAGCGGGCGCGGAAGTCCCTCGCGGCCGCGGAGGAGGCGGTCGACCGTGGCTAACTCGACCAAGGCCAAGACGCCGGCGGAGCAGCTCCGCGAGCCGTTCCCGGCGGAGCAGATCGGCAAGCTCCCGAAGCCGACGAAGAAGGACAACCCCAAGGGCCGCTGCGACGTCTGTGGCGGATACCACGGACTCCCGGCCGTCCACCTCGACTACGTCGGCCACGCGGCCGTGACGGATCGTCTGCTCAAGGTCGATCCCTCCTGGACGTGGCAGCCACTCGCGGCCGACGAGGACGGCCTCCCTCTGACCACGCACGCCGGACTCTACGACGGCACCGTCGGACTCTGGATCGAGCTAACGGTCGCCGGCGTCACGCGGCCAGGGTTCGGAGACGGCCGCAATATCAAGGAGGCGATCTCGGACGCCCTCCGCAACGCCGCGATGCGCTTCGGCGTCGCGCTCGACCTCTGGGCGAAGGAGGATCTGTCCGAGCAGGAGGAGGAGGTCGTCCGCAAGGACGGAGGCCTCGCGCCCTTCCCTGTCCCGACCTCCTGGGCGAAGATCACGAAGTGGTACGAGGAGCACGGCGGCGCCGGCGCTCCCGAGCTCGCCGAGCTTTTTACGAAGGCGGCGGGCTACCATCTCTACGGCGAGACCGATACGAAGAAGCTGACCAAGGAGCAGAAGGCCGTGCTCTTCCAGAAGGCCGCGGGAGCGGTCGTCTGGCTCGCGGAGAACGACAATACGCCGCTCGGGCCTGCTCCCTCCGTCGAGCACTATCAGAGGGCGTGGGCGCATGTCATGGAGGGCGCCGTCCTCGAGGTCCCGGAGTGGCGTCCGCCGGCGGAGCCTGCGGCCGATCCTCCGGTCGACGACGAGGCGGCCAGGATCGCCGACGAGGTCTTCGCCTCGGAGTCGGGAGGTGAGTCATGAGACCCGAGAGAGAAGTCCGCTATCCGGGGGTCGAGGTCCGGCTTTCGGGTACGGACAGCAACGCCTACGCCGTTCTCGGCCGCGTCTCGCAAGCATTGCGGGAGGCCGGCGCGGCGACGGTCGACCAAGAGGCCTTCCTCGAGGAGGCGACCGCGGGCGACTACGACCACCTGCTCCAAACTTGCATGAGATGGGTAGACGTCTCATGACCGCGTGGATCTCCGCCGCGGCTTGGTTCTGGCTCGGCGTCTCTCTCGGCCTCTCTGCCGGGACGCTCGCCGTCCTGGCCGTCTACGCGACGCTCGCGTCTCGAGACCTCCCCGAGGTCGAGGAATGACCGTGGCCGTACTCCTGTACCGCTACCTCATCGAGTTCCCCGGCGGTCGGAAGCAGACGATCGACGAACCCATTCACCCGATCCGGGCGGTCTCCGTCCTGCTCGGCCGATACCCCGACGCCCTCCGGATCGTCTTCCTCGGCGAGGCGTCATGACAGAAGGAGGAGAGATGACAGAGACCCGTACGGCGTTCGCAGTGCTCGCCGGGAAGACCAGGACGGGCGTCGCGTCCAAGGCGCTCGGCGATGCCAAGGAGAGGTGCGAGGAGATCGAGACTCAGGTCGTCTCGGCCTTCACCCAGCTCGAGCGGGCGATCGACCTCGCCGCCGAGTGCGGCGTCGTCGCCGAGGTCACGCTCGGCTTCCCGCTCGGCGTCGCCTGGGACGCCTACCGGCGGGACCGGAGAAACCGCGAGGCCGTGAGGGAGGAGCAGGCGGCGAAGAGAGCGGCCAGGGCCGAGCTCGGCGTCGCGCCGGCGCCTCTGCCATGAGCGCCTGCCGATCCTGTGGAGCTCCGATCCTCTGGGCGCTCACGGAGAACGGCAAGAGAATTCCGCTCGACGCCGCGCCGGCCGAGAGGCCGACGGGACTCTTCCGGCTCGTCGAGAAGATCGGAGAGAGGACGCCGGTCGCGGTCAGCGTCTCGGGCGAGGCCGTCTACCTCTCCCATTTCGCAACCTGTCCGTACGCCGACCAGCACCGAAAGGAGAAGACGTGAGCGACGAGCGAGACGACCGCGACGTCCGCGAGAAGATTGAGGCCCAGCGGGAGGCAGACCACTACCGCGAGGGCGACCTAGACGAGCTACCGCTCGACGACGAGGAGGAGGCAGCATGACGGCAGGAATCCGGATAGAGCACCGAGGCAATATCGTGGGGCCCCACACTCGGGTCTACTACGTCCCGGCCTCCGAGGACGAGGACGAGATCGACATCTCCAACTGCGTGACGGGGGTCTCGTCGACGCTCGGCGTCGGCGACGTCGCCAAGGCGACGGTCGAGGTCCTGCTCATCGGCCTGGACTCCTGGCAGGAGGTCGAAGGGGTCGTCCTCTCGAAGCTCCGCCGGCGCTGGCGAGATCGCCTGCGCGAGGTCACGAGCCTCGCGTCCTCCTCGAGGAGGTACGTGCGATGACGCCGGAGGAGAGGATCGCCGCGCTCGAGGTCCAGGCGGACCGCGCGTTGAAGAACGCAGGGATGACCTCGCGCTCCTACGAGAACCGGAGCGTCAACGCCCAGCTCGCGCTCGCGCTCGAGGTCCGGGCCCTCCGGCTCACCCTGCGCGAGGAGATCCGCGAGGCGGCGTGGGCAGGCAAGGCCGCTTCGGCTCCGGTCTGGGCCGACGGCATCGCGACTGGTGATGGCGCTGGCGAGGCGCTGCCGCGGATCGACGCCGAGGGCATCCCACTCGACGCGGAGAAGGGGAAGGTCGATCCGATCGCCTCCCGGAAGGCTCCGCCGGCGTGAGCAGAGAGAACGTCCAGACGAAGGGCCGGCGCCTCCTGACGGAGGGCCGGCTCACCGTCCTCGTCATGAACGACTCGGGCCTGATCGCGGCCTCCTGCCGCGGCGACTCGGGCGAGCCACCCTACGCGCTCGGCTACGATCCGCGAGCTCGCGAGTGGCGCTGCACCTGCGAGGCGCGAGGTCTCTGCTCCCATCTCGTAGCTCTCAAGCTTGTGACGGTCCGCTCGTGACCGTCCTCGATCTGCGGGCGCGTGGGCTAGCCGGCCGTAACGGGCTCTGCGCGCATTGGCCTAATCAAAGTGAGGGCGGCGGGTTTTATCCTTTCGGCCCGCTCCCATACCCGTGCGCGCCCGCAGGATCTTCCCCCCAACGCAGAGCGTCCTCTTGCGAGGACGCTCTCCTGACGCTAGTGTCGCTCACGCCTAATGACGACGAGCGTAGCCTAGCGAATCGGCCCGGACGCTATCGGCGTCGGCCGAGGTCGCTCCCTCCGCCTCCCCTCGCCAGCTATAGCAGTCGCCGCGGCGAGGCACCGCGTTACCAAGGGCCGGAGGGAACACCCCCCAGACCTAGAGAAACCCGTGCGTGGCGCGAGCCGGGGAGCAGGGGCGACGGCGCCGTCGAGCGCCGACGCGGGAACGAGACGCACCTGGGCGCGTCAGAGCCCCTGGCCGAGAGGCTACGGTCGATGCGACGGCGATACCGATTGCAGAGGCGTACTCCTTCCGTTAGCGGGGGGAGTACGCCCTCGCTCCGGCTCCTCCGCTTGCAGAGAGGCCTAGATGGAATACGCTGAATACTTGCAATCGCCGCAGTGGCAGGAAACTCGGCGACGGTTCTGGGCGAGCCGCTATCCGAAGCGCTGTCATGCCTGCTCGCGCGATGACGTCCCCCTAGACCTCCATCACCGCACGTACAAGCGGCTCGGCCGCGAGCGGCTCTCCGACCTCATCCTCCTCTGCCGTAGTTGCCACGACGAAACCCACGTCGTCGCGCGCGGCCGGACGAGGAGCGGCGGGCTATATAGCTCTCACCGCGTCGTTAAACGCCGCAAGAGAAGGAGGCACCCGTGACAGAGACCCGACCCCGAGACCTGCTCTACGACGCGTGGGTCGAGACCTGGGGAGAGCCGCAGACCTCCTCCGAGCGCGGCCGCCTGAACCGCGCACTCAAGGAGCTGCGCGAGATCGACGCGACGCCGGAGCAGGTCCGCCACGCCCTCGACGCCTACCCGAAGCTCTTCCCCGGAATGACGCGCTCGCCGCAGGGCGTCACCGGCAACTGGACGGCGCTCCTCGCGCGACGGCCTCCGCCGGCGCGATCGGCAGGCCCGGAGACGTGCCAGCACGGCGTCTCCTTCTGGAACCGCTGCGCGCGATGCCTAGAGGACACGCCGTGAGACGCTGGCACGCCTCCTACCGGACGATCTCGTCCCCGGCTCTCTACACGCTCCCCGTCTACGCCTGGACGCGCCGCGGGGCCCGGAGGCTCGCTCTCCGCTTTACGCCTCCGCTCGCCTACTTCGTAGACGTCCGCCGGCCGAGGCGATGGCGATGACGCTCCTCGTCTGCCGTCTCTGCAAGCTCGAGCTCCGCGCCCACGAACGCGCGGAGGGCTACTGCGACGGATGCCTTAAGGCCTACCAGGTGCGGCCCGGTCTACAGGCCGATCCGCCGACGGAGCCGGAGGGCGACCTCGAGCGGATCGAGCCTCGACTCCCTGCTACCCGAGGCGACCGATAGCATGGGCGACCCGAACCCGAGAGAGGAGACGTCTATGCGATGGGTCCAGACGCAGCTAAAGCCCGTGCCCGAGGAGCTAAAGGCCGCCCTGGCCGAGGAGGCAATGCGCCGGCGGACGAACGTCGCCGACGTGATCGTCTCCGAGCTCGCGGGCTTCTTCAACGTCCCGGTCGCCTCGACTGCGCGCCGCAAGGCATTCCGGCCGTCTCTGCCCTACGGCGACACGATCGTCCTGCGCGTCCCCGACAACCTGCTCTGGCCGCTCGTCGAGCACGCGCGAGAGCAGCGGACGACGCGGACAGGAGCCGCGCTCTCCGTCCTGGCCGCCCTCGTCGGCGTCGACTACGAGCCTCCGCAGCGCGGGCCGCAGGAGGTCGCGGCGTGAGGCTCCTCGTCTACCTACGCGACGCGCGGACCGTCTACCTCATCCCCTCGCGCGGAGCTCTGGCTCGCCTCGCGCGAGCGGAGCCTTGGAACGAGGGAGGCCCCGTCGCGGCCGTCCGCGGGATATGGAACCCACATACCGGCGAGTACCTCTGGACGCGCGTCGGCCTCCGCTATATCGCCAAGGGCTCGATCGCCTCCGTCGAGGAGGCGCGCGGAGTCGCCGACGCGAAGGAGATGCTCCTCGAGCGGGAGGGAGTGGACGCGGCGTGACGCAACTCGTCCGCCTGCCGGAGGCTCGCGGCGCCATAGCCCTGCTCGCCGAGCTCGAGGCCGCCGGCGCGCTCACTCCGACGTCGCTCTCCCTCGATCCCGAGACGCCGTACGAGACATGGGAGGCGGTCGGCGGCCTGCTCGGCGCGCTCTATCGCGCGACGGCCTGGACGCTCGGCGATTGGGTGGAGCACGGCGAGCGGAGCTTCGGCGAGAAGTACGCGCAGGCCGTCGATCTGACGGGCCTCGCTCCGCAGACCCTCATGAACTACGCCGCGGTCTGTCGCGCGGTCCCTCCGGAGCGTCGCCGGCAGGCGCTCCCCTTCTCCTCTCACGCGCTCGTCGCGAAGCTCCCGGCTCGCGAGCAGAGGCGCTGGCTCGACAGGGCCGAGAAGCAGGACTGGACGCGACGTCAGCTCTCGGAGGCACTGTCCGGCGACGGGGCCTCCGAGACTCTCTCTCTGCGCGAGGCGGCCCTCGCCGTCTGGAAGGCGTCCAAGCTCTCGGGGCGGAGCTACTCCGTACCGAAGGGCCCCATGCGCGACCTCGCCGACTCCCTGGGGGAGCCGTGAATCTCTCCGAGGTCCGGGACTTCGCCCGCGAGATCGCGCTCTCTAGGATCACGCCCTGGGAGGAATGCGCCTCGGGCGTCTGGCTCAAGCGGGATGACACGTTTGAGGTCGCCGGCGTGCGCGGAGGCAAGGTACGAACCTGCCTCGCGCTCGCTGAGGCGGCGCTCGAGCGCGGCGCGGAGGGCCTCGTAACGGCAGGCTCCCGGCAGAGCCCGCAGGTGAACATTGTCGCGCAGATCGGCCGTGCTCTCCGCGTCCCCGTCCGCGCCTACGTGCCCTTCGGCCGGCCCGGCTCCGAGCTGGAGCTCGCCGCGCTCGCCGGCGCCCGGCTCATTCCGACGAGGCCCGGATACAACGGCGTCCTGGCCGCTCGGGCCCGACAGGACGCGGACCTCTCCGGCTACGGTCTCATCCCGTTCGGAATGGAGTGCGCGGAGGCCGTCGAGGCAACGCGCCAGCAGGCTCGCGACCTCCCTCCGGAGGTAGATCGCCTTGTCGTCCCCGTCGGCTCGGCGATGTCCCTCGCCGGGATCCTCTGGGGCCTGCTCGACGGCGATCGTCGCGTCCCCGTCCTCGGCGTATGCGTCGGAGCCGATCCCGAACGCCGTTTAGACCTTTGGGCGCCGCCTCTCTGGCGCGCCCTCGTCGAACTCGCGCCGGCGCGTCTGCCCTACGCCGCGGCCGCGCCGGACGCGAGCTACTTCGGGGTCGATCTCGACCCCCACTACGAGGCCAAATGCGTGCCCGAGCTCCGGTTCGGGGACGGCTTCTGGCTCGTAGGCATCCGGGGAGTTCACTCCAACCGAGAGGAGGTGGCGACATGATCGCCATCCGACGCGGGGCTAGCCTCGCGGAGCACGTAGAGAGACGATGCGACCAGCTCGAGCGGCTCGCCTGCTCGCCAGGCTTCATCAAGAAATGGCGGGAGATCTGGCTCTCGCACGTCCGCGCCGTGGACGTCTTCCACCCCAACGACATCTACCTCGCGCCGGGCGAGGAGTTCCTCGGCGTCGTCCATGCCGTCGATCCCGACTCGCAGCACAGGAGCCACGGCTATGTCTGACGCGAGCGACAACAGACGAGAGTGGCGGGAGGCCGAGGAGCAGGACCGGCTCTTCGACGCCTGGAATCTGCGCGACGACTGGCAGAAGCCCAAGCAGGAGGTCGCCTGGCCGGAGCACCTACAGGAGCGGTTCAAGACAACGCCCCTGACGCCCGAGAAGTGGGGAGTCTTCCGCGTCCGCGACCGGCTCTTCGACCTGCTCGACGGGGCGAGGATCATCCACCGCGGCGACGCCTTCGTTTGGGAGTCGGGCCGGGACGCCTCCTATCAGATCGCCGGAGACCTGGACGTCTGCTGGAAGGGCCGCTCGCCGATCGTTGAGGTCAAGGCCTACCTTCCTTCTGTCCGCCAGAACAAGGATCACAAGCCGTTCCCGCCGGCGCAGGGCCTCGACGCCCACGTCCGGGAGCGGTACGCGAAGGAGCAGGAGGACTCCGGCCGCCCCTTCTACGTGATCTGGGTCTGGCCGGCTCAGGTCGGCTACGACCCGCAGGCGGTCGTGGCTCGAGGGCAGAGGATCGACCGGCTACCGCTCGATCTCAAGGACCCGAGCTACAACCGCACGCTCAAGAAGATGAAGATCCCGCAGGACCACTGGACGATCGCCTCCCTGCTGACGGTCTCGCAGATCGCGGGCGACATCGAGGATTGGGGCGGCGCTCCGTACCAGGAGAGGCTCGCGGCATGACCGCCGCCGACTACTCCTACGTCGTTGACCGCGTCCCCGTTGCGGTCGTCGGCGATGCCGAGCTCGGCGACGAGTTCCTCCTCCGCGTCCGCGTCGTCGCTCTGCGCGAGGAGACGATAGACATCCGCCGGCTCGGAGATCCCGAGCCGCGAGTCACTGGAGGTCGGCGCGACGTCGACCTCCTGCTCCTCGACCGCCTGTTCGCCGGCTCGAGATCGACGCTGGGATGACGGACGAGACCGTAGCCGCGCCTGTCATCGGCCAGGGGCACCTCTTCACGCCTCCGCCGCCGGTCGGCCCGTCCCTCTCCGACCGCTTCCTCGTCCCGCCCTTTACCGTCCTGGACGCCCGCTCCGGCTACTGGCTCGATCGCAAGCGAGGGTGGCTCGCGTACGGCATTAAGAGCGAGGTCGGCCGGGACGGGCACATGACGATCCCCGGCCCGACCGGCCGCGACCCCGAGCTCTATCAGAAGAAGCGGGACCTCGAGGCCCAGCTAAGCCAGCAGGCCGGAGAGGCGGTCGAGATCACGACCGCGGAGTACCTCGCCGAGCACTACGTGAACGAGCAGAAGGGCGGCGGGATCTCGGAGACGGGGACGAGCGTCTTCGACCCCGTCCTCTCCGAGCTCGTCTACCGCTGGTTCTGTCCGCGAGGCGGCGCTATCTACGACCCCTTCGCGGGCGGCTCCGTCCGCGGGATCGTCGCGGGCATCCTCGGCTACCGCTACCTCGGGATCGACCTCCGCGAGGAGCAGGTCGTCGCCAACCGTGAGCAGGCGAAGGCGATATGTCCGCAGGCTCGCGTGGCCTGGGCTCGCGGCGACTCTCGCTCTCTCCCGACGCCCTCGGAGCCCGTCGCCGACCTCGTCTTCTCCTGTCCGCCCTACTACGACCTCGAGGCCTACTCCGACGATCCGCGCGACCTCTCCGCCGCGCCGACCTACGAGGCCTTCCTCGAGGGCTACCGGCAGGTGATCGAGAGCGCGGTCTCGATCCTCGCCCCGAACCGCTTCGCGGCGTTCGTCGTCGCGGACGTCCGCGATCGCAAGACGGGCTGGTATCGCGGCCTCGTCGCCGACACGATTCGGGCCTTCACCGACTACGGCGCTCCGCTCTACAACGAGTTCATCTTCCTGACGCCGCTCGGCTCCGTCCCCGTCCGGGCCGCCCGCATGTTCTCGGCCTCGCGCAAGGCGGGCAAGGCCCATCAGAACCTCTTGGTCTTCTGCAAGGGCGACCCCGTCGAGGCCGTCGCCCTGCTCCCCGACGAGATAGGAGACGAGCTATGAGCCTCGGAGAAAGCGGACTCTACGACCCCAGGATCGGAGACGGCGAGCCCGAGCCCGATCCCGATCCCGAGGAGGACGACGTCGGCCCGCCCGCGCCGGGCGAGGGCGACGACTACGAGAACCCCGAGATCGGGATGAAGTGCTGAGTGTCGGATCGCTCTTCTCCGGCTGCCTCGGCCTCGACCTCGGACTCGCCGCCGCCGACTACGAGTTCGCGTGGGCCTGCGAGGCGGACGAGGCCTGCCGGCGAGTCATCGCCGAGCGGGAGCCGGGCCTCGAGGTCGTCCCCGACGTTCGAGAGATCGACGGAGGAGTCCCTCCGGTCGACGTCCTCGCCGGCGGATTCCCCTGCCCAGACTTCTCCGTCGCCGGAGGACGCTCCGGCATGGGGGGAGACGGCTCCAGCCTCTGGCTGGAGTTCGCCCGTTGCATTCGCCTACTTCGTCCCCGGCTCGTCCTCGTCGAGAACGTCCCCGGACTCCTCTCCGCGCCCGGCCTGGACGAGCACCCAGGAGAATCTGCTGTCGGAGTCGTCCTGGCCGACTTGGCCGCGGCAGGGTACGTGGGACGCTGGCTATGCCTACGAGCGTCCGACCTCGGCGCCCCGCACCGACGAGAGCGGCTCTTCATCCTTGCTGCCGACGCCGAGCGCGAGCGACTCGACGGGAGCGGAGCTCGAGACGCGGGAGCGCCGGCAGGAGGAGGCGGGTGGGCCGAGCCTGCGGGATCTGCCCAAGCTCCTCCCGACTCCGACCACGCAGGACGCGGAGAACACGCACGGCCTGTCCCAGGACGAGCGCAACTCGCCGCCTCTGTCGACGGTGGGCCGGCTCCTGCCGACGCCGACGGCGCAGGACGCCCGGCAGAATGGGGAGCCTACGCCGACGCCGTCCTCCGATGGGAGGCCGTCCTCGGACGACCCGCTCCCCGGCCAGTTGACGCTAGAGGACGACTCGAGCCCGCGTTCGTCGAGTGGATGATGGGCTTCCCCCACGCCTGGACGGACGTCCCCGAGGTCGGCCGGACGGCCCGCCTGCGGATGCTTGGTAACGCCGTACAGGTCCAGGTCGGCGAGGCCGTCGGCCGCCTACTACGAGATCGGGAGGCAGCGTGAGCACCGCCATCGTCATAGTCGTGGGTCTCGCGGTGATCGTCTTGTGCCAGTACGACATGGAGTTCGGTGGCGTGGATCGGCACGCTCGACGCATGAGGGAATTGCTTCGCAGACAGAGGGAGGAGGAGATCGCGTGATTACGATCCATCAGAGAGGAGGGCTACAGGTCAACGACGACACGGCCGCGCCGATCGAGCTCATGGCTCCGCTCGCCGCGGCCGGCTACGCTCGCGTCGAGCTCCTGCTCAACTCCCGCGCGGCGCACCTGTCGGACTACGCTCCGCGCTCCTACGTCGACAAGATGAAGTCTCTCGGCCTCAAGGTCTGGGGCGTCGTATGGGCCGACTCCTTCGCGGAGCCGGAGGCCTGCTACGACTACGTCCTCGCCGAGCGCGACCGCCTACAGGTCTCCGGCTTCGTCATCAACGCCGAGGACGGGACGGAGGCCCGCGATCTCGCCGGCGAGAAGTGGAGTCGGAGATTCGTCTCCGCGTATCGCACCTACGCGCAGACGAGCAAGCTCGCGCTCTGCCTCAACACGTACATCGGATGCGGAGGGATCGACCTCCGGGCCTGGCAGGACCGCGGCGCTCGGCTGATCGTCCAGACCCACCACGAGGGATCGACCTTCGAGTGGTCCGTCGAGGCCTATCGCTCCTGGGCGAAGCAGTACGGCTGGACGAAGCCCTCCATGATGAAGCCGCAGTTCGGGGTCTACAAGGGAGCGGACGGGCAGTTCCCCGATCGCTCCGCGCAGATCGCCTCCGCCAAGGCCGCCGGCACCGTCGGCTTCTCCGCCTACTACGCCGAGGGTGCCTTCTCGGAGAACGTCCTCGTCCCGCTCCTGCGGGCGGCCCAGGACGCCGGAGTGGCGTTCTGACGCCCGATCCGAAACCCGAGCGTCGGCAGAGGGACAGACGTCTCGTCCGCAACTTCTCCGTGCGCGCGAGCTCCTGCGCCACCTGCGGCGAGGGCCGCAACGCAGGCCTCGAGTCCCACCACGTCCTCCTCCGCTCGCGCGGAGGCGACGACGTCGTCGCCAACCTCGTGGCGCTCTGCCACTCCTGCCATACCCATCTCCATGCCGGCGACGCCGACACGCGGTACGCCCTCGGGGAGCACCTGATGACCTATCGCCCGGATACCCTCGACTACCTCGTCGACAAGCTCGGCGGTCCCAGCTTTCGCGAGTTCGTCGAGGACGAGTATCGGGTGCCGGAGGGAGGTCGCGAGTGACGGCAGAGGAGGAGCGGATCGTCTACAGCCTCGCGCCGAGGTTCTTCTGGCCCGGCGCCGAGCCCGAAGACGTCCGCCAGGAGGCTCGCATCGCGATCCTCGAGGCCCGTCGGACGTATGACTCCGCTCGAGGGAGCTGGTTCTCCTACGCCTGGCAGGCCGTCTACTACCGCCTCGTTGAGATCGTCCGCCGCGAGCGCGAGCGCCGGCCGGTCTGCGTGGGCGACGCGCCGCTCTACTTCATACCGTCGAGGGAGAGCCGAGACACGACGAATTGGATCCTCGACGTCCGGGCCGCCTGGCCGACGCTTTCGCCGCTCGAGCAGACGGGCATTCGCGGCGTCATTAACGGGACGCCTTACGCGGACATGCCGGGCGGCCAGAAGCGCGTGGACAACGCCGTCCAGCGCGGCCGGCGGAAGCTCGCGGCATGACGATCGCCGTCGAGCAGGCGCTCGTCGATCCTCCCCGAGAGGCGCGCTGCGCGGGTCCAGGCTGCAAGAAGCGCCCGGTGGGGATCCCCGCCAAGCCCCGATACGGCCGGCCGCAGGACTTCGCCGCAGACCCCTTCTGCTCCCGCCTCTGCTGCCAGGCCTACCACGGCCTCTCGCCCGATCTGCCCCCTCCGCGACGCCGGCGGACCCGATGACATCTCTCTGGTTCTGCACCCCGGCCTGGGAGCGATACGACCTCTCCGAGATCGTCTTCGAGCAGAGGCGCTGGGCGATCGACCGACTCGTCGAGCTCGGCGTCGAGGCCTCCTGCGTGGTCGTCGCCGACGATCGGAATCTCGGCCTGGCGAGAGAGCAGGGCTTCGCGACGATCGACCGCGACAACCGCTACCTCGGCCGGCGCTTCAACGACGCCTATCAGTTCGCCGCGGCAGAGGGCGTGGACTACGTCTGCCCGATCGGCTCCGACTCCTGGGTGGATCCGCTCTCCGTCTTCGCGATCCTCGAGGCCGTGAGCGACCTCGAGATCGGCGCCTCGCGCAACTACTCCGTCGTAGACCGGGACGGCCTCCGCAGGACCGACTGCTTCGTAAACTGGCGCTGGACGCTCGCGGCGATCCCGACGGAGCTACTCCGGCCGGCCGCCTGGCGACCCTGCGACGAGCGGATCCGCAAGGGATGCGATACGTCCATGATGAAGTCCCTCGAGCGCGCAGGACGAGTCCGGCATCGCTACGCCGAGCGACATCAGCTCGAGCTCGTCGCGTTCCAGAGCGACGTGCAGATCACGTCCTTCGACCGCCTGCACGCGAAATGGGGCTGCGGCGCGATCGTCGAGGAGCCCTTCTCCGGCCTGGCGGAGGTCTATCCGCCGGCGTTCGTCGACCGCGTCGAGGCCCTGTACGAGGCTCGCAGATGACGCGCGTTCCCCGCACAGAGACCGCTCCGGGCGAGCTGGAAGATCATGCGTGAGTGTCAGCGTGTGGACATCCCCGGCGTGAGGAAGCATTACGTCTTGCGCGAGGATGCGGAGCGCTGGTTTGTGGCGAACGTGAGGCGAGTGGGTTGAAGCCCCGCCTACTTGACCTTTTCTGTGGCGCCGGCGGTGCGGCGATGGGCTACCACCGCGCGGGCTTCGAGGTCGTCGGCGTTGACCACAAGCCGCAGCCGAGGTACCCGTTCGAGTTCATTCAGGCGGACGCGCTGGAAGTGCTCAACAACTGGGGCGACACGATCCCAGCGAGCGAGGGATTCGACGCCATCCACGCGAGCCCGCCGTGCCAGGCGTGGACGGCGTACCGGCGCACAGGTCGCACTAACTGGTACCCCGATTACATCGCTGAGACTCGGGAGCGGCTAGACAAGACCGGATTGCCTTACGTCATCGAGAACGTCGTAGGTGCCCCGCTCATCGACCCCGTGTTGATCTGCGGCACGATGTTCGATCCCCCCATGGAGATTCAGCGCCACCGTCTCTTTGAGGTGAATTGGCCGCTCCGACAGACAGTGTGGCCCTGTCGCCACAAGCTCAATGGGGCGGATCGCTACCCCGGTGGTAGGTCCAAGCAGCGCACGGGAACATCTCGCGGCCTCGTACGCGCTACGGTCGAAGTTGGCTCATGGGACATTCCGCTTGCCGTCCAGCAGGAGGCGATGAGCATTGACTGGACGACGTTGGAAGAGCTCTCCGAGGCAATCCCGCCCGCCTACACCGAGTTCATCGGGACGCAGCTCATGGCCTACCTCAAGCAGACGGTGGCGGCCGTGAGACAAGTGGGTTAGTGTCCACCATCGGCTCCGCGCACATCCGTCGCCGCTCTACCGCCAAGGGCGAGGCTCGCTTTCAGGTGCGCTACCGACTCGGCGGACGTGGCTGCGCTCTGCGCCACGGTGGTTCCTTCCGCAAGCTCGCTGACGCCAGAGAGCGGGAGGCGTACATCCGCACGGGGCTACTGCGCCGAGGTGAAGCGCACCGAGCGGCTCGACCTGTGGGGGGCATGGCGTCAGGTGTGCGCCGCCGCTCGCGGTGGAGTGGAGCGGAGGCCTCGATCGTCTTCCGCTACCTCACCATCTCGGGGAACCTGCTCTATCTCCTCCGCCTGCCGGACGGCTCCCTCCTCCCCTGGGCCTCTTGGTCGTTCAAGTGACATCGCCGGCCTACCCTGCCGTCTTCGAGGGCTACGAGGCGAAGCGCGAGGAGCTTCGGGCCTGGCTCCGCAAGTACTACGTGAGGGGCTTCTCGCTCTCTCCTCCCTGCCGGATCCTCGACGCGGGCTGCGGAGAGGGCTTCTGGGCCGAGCTATTCCGCGAGGAGGGCTTCGACGTCGTCGGGGTCGACCTCGAGCCGGCCTACGTCGCCGAGGGCCGCCGCAAGTACCCCGAGCTCGACCTCCGCGTGGCAGACATTGAGGGCGAGCTACCGTTCCCTCGGATCCCGATAGGGTCGTTCGACGTCGTCTTCGTCCGGGCCGTCTCCCATCTCTACGCTCCCTCTCTGCGCGGCGCCGTCCTCGCGCTCGGCAACCTCCGCGACTACCTCGTCCCCGGAGGCCTGCTCCTGCTCTCGGCCTACACGGACGGCTCCGGAGAGGCGAAGAAGGGCGCGTTCGGCGACTACTACCTCTGGCACCATGCGCCGGCGGCGATACAGATCGCGGTCGAGGAGGCGGGCTATACGGTCGACGCCGTTACGAGGTCTGGGAAGTATCTCCATATCGGGGCCCGGCGATGACCGGCCGCGAACGGTTGGAGCAGGTGCGGGAGGCGCTGGCCCGTGAATGGGCTGAGCACGAAGACCCCGCCCTCGCCGCCCTCGACGGCTGCGTGGTGCTGACGGCGGAGGAGGCGGAGAGGGTACGAGGCGTCTGTCTGGATGGGCGAGTCTGGGAGGAAGAGTACTCCGCGACAACGGCAGACTCCGATGCTGCTCTCGCCCTCCTCACCCCCACCGAGCGAAGCACCTCGCCATGACCTACGACGCCGCCTTCTACGACGCCCTCGCGGACGATCCCGCCAACGCCTACTTCGTCCCGCTCGAGGAGAGCGTCTACGCGGATCTCTGGCGCCGAGCCGCCGCTCTCGTGGGTACGGGTAACCACGTGGTCGATCTCGGCTGCGGGACGGGCCGGCTCGCCTCCCTCCTGATCCCGAGCTCGCGCTCCTACCTCGGCCTGGACTTCTCCTCCGTCCTGCTACAGGAGGCCCGCATCTACAACGAGGGCGCGAGGCACCGCATCGTCGAGTTCCGACAGGGAGACGTCCGCGAGGTCAAGCTCCCCTGGGCGGACGTCTACGTCGCGACGGAGCTACTCGAGCATCTCCCCGACCAGGACGACCTGCTCCTCCTCTGGCGCCTCGCCGGCAGGGAGGCCAGGATCGTCGTCTCCGTTCCGTCCTTCGACTCGGCCTCCCACGTCCGTACCTTCCCCGACGAGGCGTCTGTCCGAGAGCGGTACGAGGGCCTGATCGCGATCGACCACTACGAGCAGGTCCCTCTCGGAGAGCACTGCTTCCACCTGATCCGAGGAACGTGCTGATGGCCGTCCATGTCATGCCGCAAAACGACTATATCGAGCACGAGTTCACGGACTGCCCCTGCGGCCCGGACTACGAGTTCATCGACCCCGATACGGGGGTAACGTACCCCAGCGGGCCACTCGTCACGCATCACTCGCTCGACGGGAGAGAGCAGAGGGAAACGCGACGAGTAGACGACGAGATGGGATGCTGATACTGACGCCGGAGCGGGAGGCAGAGATTCGGAGTCGTGCTTCGTGGTGTCGGTCATGGGCTGGGAGGCCAGTGCAAAAACCGCAGATCACGCAAGAGTGGCTAAACCTCGCACACGACCTGGACTTTCTCCTCGCCGAGCTCGACCGCCTACGCGCGGAGGTTGAGCGGCTGACTCATGCGGTGCCCGCATCGTCGGCTGATCTGTACGCCTTTCAAGAGCGGGCGCAGCGAGCCGAGGTTGAGCGGCTGACGGAAGTTGGCAGAGCGATGGGCGTAGGGATGCGTGAAAAGCACGCTGCTCTAAAAGACGACGCGGACAGGCTGGCTGAGGCGCTGGGCGGGATGCTTGCAATGCACGGCGGCGACGATTGTATGTTCTGCGAGGACGCTAACGTGGCCCTCCGCCAGCACGAGGAGCAGCGGTGATGCTGACGCCAGAGCGGGACGACGAGGCGTACCCCGTCATCCCATCGTGAGCGCCCCTCGCTTCCTGCATATCGCGTCGGGTGAGATGAGGGACTACCCCCAGAGCTTCGACGCCTCCGATCTGGGGGGGCTGGGGGTCTTCCTGGGGGGCGCCTCTGCCGTCCTACCCCTCCGGGAGGCGGCCGCCCTGCCGATCGCCTCTCCCTCCGTCGTAGCCCTGAGACACGACGTAGACCACGACCTAGACCACGCCGTACGCTTCGCAGAGTGGGAGGCAGCCCAGGGATACCGCTCCTCCTACTACGTGCTCCCCAACTCGTGGTACGCAGCAGACGTCGGCTTCGCGGCCCGTCTCCGCTACCTCGAGGAGTTAGGACACGAGGTCGGGCTCCACTCCAATGTCGTAGGGCTGGCCTACGCCGAGAGCGGGGACGCCTTCGAAGCGGTCGACGGCTCCGCCCTACCCACGGGCTTCCTGTCCAGAGCGGCAGAGATCATGCGAGAGCAGATAGCCTTCCTCCGCTCCCTCGGTCTCGACGTGTCCGGTACGGCCGCGCACGGCAACGGAATCGAGGGAGCGTCCAACCTCCAGCTATGGGCGATCGGCTACTCGCCGCAGGACTTCGGCCTCGACTACGAGGCGTACCACCTGCATCGAGACGTCCTATACCTCTCGGACAACAGAGGTAGATGGAGCGATCCTCTCCGCCTCGACGAGACGAGACAGACGCATGTCCTGACGCATCCGGAGCACTGGCGACTCTGACACGGACGTGGGGGATGACCACTAGAGACCCGAGCTCCGTTGTAC
>Ga0184628_10000117_pt1 | contig 43476 bp, 41 predicted proteins | sample PLM4_5_b1_FD_133149 | JGI IMG/M metagenome (GOLD analysis project Ga0184628, IMG submission 133149) | Groundwater sediment microbial communities from an aquifer in East River, Colorado, USA - PLM4_5_b1 | ecosystem: Environmental > Terrestrial > Soil > Riparian zone | place: USA: East River...
AATGGCCTTTTCAATGACCGGCACCGGCGTGGCCAGCATGGTCTTCGCATCCGATGCGATTGCGAACAGCCGATCGCTTGCCGCAACCGTGGTTTTGTCCTGAGTGCGAAGGCTGAGCAGGCATGAGATGAGGACGGTGAATGGCGTTTCAGAATAATGTGCGATGGCAGGAACAGGCCATTTGCGGATCACGCGCTTCAGTATCCTCACCACATGATGTAAGTCTTCGGGCCGCATTCCCGTAAGGTTACTATAGTCATCGAGGTGAGTCTGGATGACAAATGAAGAGGTTCTCAAAGCGATACTGCGGGGTGAACCTCTGCTATCGAAAGATCTGCTGCAATCCGTATCTGCATCGGCGACCACTATCGGCCCGCAGCTTCTGGAGCTGATCAAAAGCATCCGGCTTTGGCACACCGAAGATGCGGGACGCTGGGCCGTGCTTCATGCGATTCGTTTGGTGAGTTCCCTTCAGGTCAGAAACTCCATTCCAGCGTTAATCGATGCGATATTTCTGGCCACGAGCACACGGCACGAAGACGCACTCGATGATCTTCCGGTCGCGCTGGCACGCACTGGGGAAGCGGCGATACGTCCGCTTCAGATGGTTCTTGAGGACAGCAGGCTGGATGGGACCATTCGATCCGTTGCGGCATCGGCCCTCGAAGGAATTGCAGTCCTGGATACGACTTCGCGTGCTGCGGTACTGGATATTTTGAGAAAGTTTCTTATCGATGCCGCAGATCTCAGCAGCATACGCAGTCACGTGATCACCATTCTGGCGCATTTTAGAATGCCGGAAGACCTTGCGCTGATTAAGAACGTGGCGAGGACACTGCCTCTGATGCTGGATATGGAAGCCGAGGAAATCGACGCATACTTCGAACTGAAGAGTGAGCCGGACTCCTGGAGTGCCTATCGCGAATCCCTCCTGGAATACTATCGATAGGGGGGTGTGCCGTCCCGCGCCAATTACCGCACCATCCATGTGAAATAATCAGTAACGCATCCCTGCCTACGGGAACGGCACCTTGGGCATCCTGCCGCAATCGTCAATCTGTACAATGCAATCGATTGGCCAATTCAGAAAACGATGAGAATCAGCGATATAGGATTTAGAGGAAAATCCTTCTGACAGAATTCGTCACTCTGAATGACGGGAAATGACAAGGAACCGAATTACCAGAGATTGTAGTATCCGTTGCGCTCGGACAATTCCAGTGGCTGGCGGAAGAGTGCGGATAATCTCGAAGCCACCAGGACTTCCGATTTCGATCCATCCGCGATGATACGGCCGCGGTCCATCAACACCACGCGATCCATTTCAGGAATGAGGTCGGACAGATGATGCGTCACCATGATGATCCCGATTCCCGACTGCGCAAGCTTGCGAAGGATCTGCCGCAATTCGTGCTGAGCAAACAGATCGAGCGCCGTTGACGGCTCGTCCAGGAGCAGCGCCCGAGGATTGTGCACCAGAGCGCGAGCCATCAGGATCCGACGGGCTTCACCGGAAGACATCTCGTCGGTGTCGCGTTCCGCAAGATGCGAAACCTCCATCAGCGCGATAGCGCGATTCGCACGTTCGATCATATCGGACGTGACTTCCTGGTGTGGCCATATCCCGACGCTGGAGAAGAAGCCGGAAAGCACAATATCGCGGCCAGTCACCGAACGCGTACAGGTGGCCATCAGATCGCTGGACACAATTCCAAGCAGCGTGCGCAACTCCGCCACATTCCACTGTTCTTCTCCGAATATTCGAACCGATGAGCACTCCTGGTATACGGGATAGCATTCCCGGGTAATGGCTTTGATCAGCGTGGATTTGCCGCAGCCATTGGGCCCAAGTATCGCCACATGCTCGCCCACTCCAATTTTCAGGGAGACGTCATCCAAAGCAAGCGTCCTGCCGCGCATGACGGTGATGTGCTCGAACTCAATGAGAGCGGGTTCATTCATCGTTAGGAATTACACCACGCCCGAAGCGGATTGATGCCAATATCGGATGACGACATTTTTCAGGGAGGTTGCTATTGACTGGAATCAAGTGCCCGTACTGCCGAAGCGCGGTTGCCCTCGACCGCATCGGCGTCCACTTTCAGAAATTCTGCTCTGCCATCCAGACGGAGTCTGCGCGCGATGCGAGCATGAAGAAGTTCAACCAGTTCTACATGCAACTTCAGTCCCATTCCCGAGGCGAGATCACAACCGACGAGCTTCAGGCCGAAGCCAACAAGCTGTTTCGCTAGTAACAGGGGAACGAGAGGTCAGACCGCTCGTTCCCCAATTTCTCAGACTGACGCAGGCATTGCAGCGTCCATACCCGCCCACAGGTTCATGGTATTCAACTCATCGCGGCCGCACGCCTTGAGATAGCAGAAAAGCTGAGTCCGGTATGCGGCGCATCCACCCAGAACCAGATTGACAATAACGGAGCCGCGGCTGGACTTTTGTCCTCGCGCAAACAGGTCAATTTCGCTCCGAAAGTCGGCATCCGAGAACGTATTTAGAAGTTCTTCATAGGTGCTGCTCTGCTTCGCGATTGCTCCCAGCACCTGGTCGAAGTTCATGGCATCGACTTCGGCGGCAGCAGCCTGCCAGGCCGGGCCGTCGAAAGCGCCGGCTTTAACGCCGCGAATAATCATCGGCCCCATAACCGCCAGGTAGCGAAGCAGCTCGATGGTGCTCCGTTGCTTGGGTGTCGGACGGTAGTCGAGCTGCTTGCGGTCGATCTTGCCCGCAAGATGGAGCAGGATTCGCACTTCGTCCTTCAGCGATCCGATCAGTTCGTCTTTGGTTAGTACCATTGATGTTTAGCCTCCTGCGTATGCGTTGACAATAAATTGGGGAACCAGGGGACTGTCCCCTCATTCCCGAATTTCGGAGAGGCGCCGATCGGATTCGAACCGATGCATAAAGGTTTTGCAGACCTCTCCCTTACCACTTGGGTACGGCGCCACATAGAAGAGCCCGGGCAGGTTTGCCCGGGCTTCAAGAGCGGGACACGGGATTCGAACCCGCGACTTCGACCTTGGCAAGGTCGCACTCTACCACTGAGTTAGTCCCGCAAGCCAAACCAGAATAAAGCACAAAGGCCCGAGGGTCAATCGGGCCTTTTCCCGCCGGTGTGTCTCAGGGTCGTCGCCGGGGGTGGCGCTTATAGCGCCATCACTCGGGCAGCCCATTGATCTGGTACAGGACCTCAACGGCATCGCTCACTTTGCCGAGGGCGCCGAACCAGTTGTCATAAATCGGCAGGACTTCGCCGGATCGGTACAGCTCCGCCAGGGCCCGATTGACCGTCAGCCGAAATGACGCGTCGTTGCGGCGCAGCATGAACCCATAGGGTTCATAGGAAAAAAGCCCATCCGCCAGGGCGAAACGCTTCGGGTCTTTGGCTGTCAGCGCGAGCCCGATCAGGATGGCCTGATCGGATGCGAAAGCTTCAACGGTCCCATTATCAAGTGCAGCTCGTCCCTCGTTATGGTCTTTGACCGGTATCAGCTGTACAGCGGTAACAAACTGCTCCTTGAGAAATTTGGCCAGCGCTTTTTCAGTCGTCGTACCTGTAATCACCGCAATTTTCTTACCGGACAAGTCCGATAAACTGCGAAGCGGTGAGTTGGCCAGAGTCAACAGAGTGCCGCCGTCGACAAATGTCATCAGACTAAAGTCCACTTTTTCCTGCCGAGAAAGGCTGGTCGTCGTGGTGCTGCATTCGATGTCGACTTTGCCCTGCTCCACCATACTGATACGGTTTTCAGCCGTGACCGCAACCCAATTGAGTTTGAGATTCACACTGAGCTGCTTCTGAACCGCTCCGGCAATGCGAGTACAGAGTTCGATGGAATATCCTGTAGGCTTTTTGTCGGGCCCGAGAAAGGAAAACGGCGGAGCGTCTGCCAGGTAGCCCAGGTTCATCGTGCTCGCGTCTTTAATCCTCTTGAGCGTGCCATCGAGCACCTGGGCCTCGACGGATTGAACCGATAGCAGGGGCATCGCGATCAACACCGCGGTTACCCCCAATATGATCCTCCTGAAATTTGCCCCCAACTTCATTCGTTCCTCTCTTTCTCTTCCGATACTTTTAGGCGTCCTTCGTAACATCATATTCTTCAAAGAACCGCATAAAAAGGTAACTGTAAATTATGACAGGTGGGTTACGAGGTCAGTAATTCTGCGGTTCGCGAAAGGCGTCCCGCAGCAGGCGGAATATTGGTTCGCGTCCTGGGAGCGCTGTGACCGCGAGAATATCAAACCGGTACGAACGGTCGTGATGTCCATAACGTGCTATGTAGGAATGGGCCGCGCGAATGACTCTCTGCTGCTTTCGGAAACCCACGGCGTCCTCGGGCGGCGCATCGGAGTGGCGCGACTTCACTTCAATGAAGACCAACTGATCGTCATCCCATGCGATGAGATCCACTTCACCTTCAGGAATACGATATCCGGATGCAACGACCTTGAAACCCAGAGATCTCAGGTAGGAAGCTCCGTCGATCTCGGATCGGCGGCCAAAAGGAAGCAGACGAAACCACCACAGCGGAAGTGGCATCGGACTATATCGCCAGTGCGGCCATCGCGCTTGTGAGTATTCCCACCGCGCATTCGGCCTGTTCTTCATCGATCATCAGTGGAGGGGATAGTCGGATGCTGGAGGCACCGGCACCCAGAACAAGCAGCCCCCGACTGAAACATTCCTGAATGAGGGCATCCCGCAAAACAGGATCCCACTCTTTGGTTCCGGGATGACGCACAACCTGAATTCCGATCATGAGACCGAACCCTCGAATGTCTCCGATGCGCGGATGCTTTGCCATCAAGTCCAGCAAGCGGGACTTCAGGAACGCGCCGACTTTCGCAGAATTCGCGACATATTCTTCCTGGAGCAAGCGTACGGTTTCCAACGCCGCAGCAAGACTCACGGGATTTCCGCCGAACGTCGACGCGTGAGCGCCCGGCTCCCACGTCATCAGTTCCGATCGCGCCATCATGACGCCAAGTGGCAGGCCCGAAGCAATTCCCTTCGCGAGCGCGATGATATCGGGTTGGCAATCGAAGTGTTCGAAGGCAAACATCTTACCCGTTCGTCCCATGCCACTCTGGACTTCATCCGCAATGATGAGGATGCCGTAGTTGTGGGCAATCTCCTGGAGACCTTTCAGGAAATTTGCCGGAGGGACAATGTATCCGCCCTCGCCCTGTATGGCCTCCACTACAATCGCAGCAACTTCATCGGGAGCCACGGTTGTTCGAAACACGACGTCTTCGAGATACTCCAGTACGGCATCGCCAATGGTTTCCGGTTTTGCTCCCAACGGAGGTTGATACGGGTTCGGATACGGAATATGTGTCACGCCTGCAAGAAGCGGTCCGAATCGCTTTCTCTGAACCGGCTTCGATGCGGTCAGAGAAAGCGCGCCCATCGTTCGGCCGTGAAACGAATTCTGAAACGCGATCAACTGATGTCGTCGTGTGGCGTAACGCGCCAGCTTGATGGAAGCTTCGATCGCCTCCGCGCCGGAATTGCCAAAGAAGCAGCACCATGGTTTTCCATCTGGATCCGTTTCCACAAGGGACGAGAGTCTGGCGGCGAGCTCCGGCATTTGGCGATAGTAGAAGTCCGTACCGGACATGTGGATCAGCGACGCAGCCTGATCCTGAATCGCGCGAACAATGTCGGGATGACAGTGCCCGGTGGAAACCACTGCAATTCCAGCGCTGAAGTCGAGGAAGAGATTTCCATCCGGGTCTTCGACGATGGCGCCACTGGCGCGTTCCGCAACCAGAGGGTAGGACCTCGTGTACGATGGGGAAATATAACGGTGATCGCTGGCAATGATCGCCTGCGCTTTGGGTCCCGGCAAAGCAGTGACGATACGGGGAAACTTCCCCAGATCCGCTATCTGCGTCGCCATTTCATGCCCTCGCGCGTATCCTCAACGAGGATTCCGAGATCGTGCAATGTCTGCCGTATCCGATCGGATTCTGCGAAATCCCGATTCCGCCGGGCGTCTGCGCGTTTTGCAATTAGAACCTCAACCTCAGAGTCATCGATCTGAGATTGATCCCCGCTGGAAGATTCCGCGGGAATAATTGCGAGCCGTTCGTCAACGATCGCAAACCAATCCAGAATTTCCCTTCGGTTTTCTCTGTGCAGCTTGCCTCCGGTCAAGGCATTATTGATTTCGCGAATCAGCACAAAAATGGATCCCAATGCCTGTGCTGTATTGAGATCGTCATCCAGACCCGCTTCGAATTGAGCTTTCGCCGTCGTCAACGCGGTAGAGAGATTCGGATCCGTACCCTCTGGCAAGGCCGAAGTCTTCATTCGGAAAATACATTCCCGGATTCGATCCAGCGAAGCCTGCGCGGATGTCAGCCCATCGAGAGTGAAGTTCAACTGCTTGCGGTATTGCACGGAAAGCAGCTGGTACCGAATGGCCAGCGCCGTGTATCCCTTATCGATCAGATCCCTCAGCGTGTAGAAGTTCCCCTTGGACTTCGACATTTTTTCGTTATCCACGAGGAGATGCTCGCAATGAATCCAGAACCGCGCGAAAGGCTGGCAACTGACGGCTTCGCTCTGGGCGATTTCGTTCTCGTGATGCGGGAAAATATTATCGACGCCACCGCAATGAATATCCAGCGTGTTACCAAGATTCTTCATCGCCATTGCAGAGCATTCCAGATGCCAGCCGGGACGGCCGACACCGAAAGGAGCATTCCAGCGAGGTTCTTTCTCCTCTTTTGGAGCTTTCCATAAAACGAAATCGTTGGGCTGCTCTTTCTCGTATTCATCCGCATCTATCCGTGCACCAACCTTCAATTCGCGCTGATCGAGACGGGACAGTCTTCCGTAGCCCGGAAAACTCGAAATTCGGTAGTAAATCGAATCCCCTTCGCGATAGGCATGACCCGATTTCAGCAACTTTTCCACGAGTTGAATCATCTCCGGAATGTAGTCTGTCGCGGGAGTGATCAGATCCGGCCTCTGAACACGGAGCTTCTCGCTGTCTTCGAAAAAGGCCGCAGTGAATGGCGCAGTGAAGGTCTTGATATCGACGCCAAGTTCCATGGACTTGCGGATAATCTTGTCGTCGATATCCGTGATATTCATGACATGAACCAGTTTCCACGACTTGCTACGCAAGTGCCGGCGCAGAACGTCTTCAAAGACGTAACTGCGAAAGTTGCCGATATGCGCAAAGTTGTGTACCGTTGGTCCGCAGGCATACATACGCACCGTCGCCCCGTCGGCCGGAGTGAACACGTCAGTTGTCCGTGTTAGTGTGTTGGTCAGTTTAAGCATGAATCAATTGGAGAGGATTACCATTACCCCGCGTCTAAACCCGAACAAAACACGGTCATGATAGCATGCGAATAATGAAACAGTTTCCCGTAGTCCTGCTGCTCTGCGTGATATGCCTTACCGCTCTGGCACAGGAACCACAGTTCACAATCCGGGTGGACTCGAATCTCGTCAATGTCCTGTGCACGGTTACGGATCGCCGAGGCCGTCTGATTCCAAACCTCACCAAAGACGACTTCATCATTGAAGAAGATGGACGAAGGCAGGAGATCGTCAGCTTCTCTAAGGAGAATGAGCTGCCCCTGACTCTGGCATTGCTGATCGACACCAGCGGCAGCGTCCGTGAAGTACTCCCCGCCGAGAAGGAAACGGCTGCTGCCTTCATCAATTCCATCCTGACTCCAAGAGACCTGGCTATGGTCATCAAGTTCGACAAGAACGCGAAGGTCATGCAGGATTTCACTGAAAGCAAAAGACGAATGGCGGATGCCATCGATCAGGTAGGCCCGACGGGCAACGGCACCGCGCTCTTTGATGCCATCGTACTTGCCGCACGAGATCATCTTGCGCTGGAAGCCGGACGAAAGGCCATGATCCTGATTTCAGACGGCGACGACCAGGGCAGTTCGCGCCGGGAAAGAGAAGCTCTGTTTGCCGCCCAGTCGGCGGATGCCATTATCTATTCCATCTCGAACATCATCGATGGCGCACAGTCAGGAAAAGGACCAGACACGCTGAAAACCCTCTCCGGAGAAACCGGGGGCGCGGTTTTCTTCATTCGCCGCTCCACCGATTTCAAGGGAATCTTCGATCTCATTGCCAGCGAACTGCGCGGACAATACAGCGTCGCCTATAAATCCACGAATACGAGCCGCGACGGAAAGTTTCGCAACATCAAAGTTCTGGCAAAAGAGCCATCGCTGACGGTCCGTGCCAGGAAGGGTTACTTCGGTCCGACGCAGTAGTTTCACGGGCAAATTCTCTCAGTCAGGAAATCCCTTAAGACTCAGAAATTTACCTTGACAGCTTTACTATTCACCACAATACTAAGCAGCAATCAGATGGTGAACCTCTACATATAGGGAGGGCGCCACAAAATAAACCCTGAAGGAGAAAAGAATGAAGAAAGCTCCAGCAAAGAAAAAGAAAGCTGCCAAGAAAAAGAAGTAGCAGTTTTACAACAATTTAGGCGCGAAGACCGAGATAAGAAAGGGCCGCATCGAGCGGCCTTTTCTTTTTGTGGAAAATACACCACGGCATGTGGATGATGAAATAGCTACAATCCTGAACGGTCCAGTAGAGGAACTTCAAAACCATGGATGTCCATATTTCGGCAAACGCCTTTTGGGCTCTGCTCATTTCGGCGATTGAGGTCTACAAAAAGGAATGCTACGGCATTCTTCTCGGCTATCGGGACAGCAGCAACAGTTACGTGGTCGAGCACGCCATCTCGTACCAGACCGCGCAGCGCCGTCATGGGAGCGTTGAGCGGAACAATCGCGCATCGAGGCGCATCCACAAATTTCTGGACAATCTCCCGCATCTCTCGGTGATTGGGGATTTCCACTCGCACACCGCCTGGGGCAATCTCAAAAGTGTCGGTAACCTCAGCACGGAAGATCTGTCGGACATGATGCCCGACCATCTCAATTTCATTATCGTGGCCAATGACAATCGCCGGTCGAGTGCCTGGAAATACAACGGTGACGGCACGCTTTCCGGCACAGTTGACGAATACCATTTTCGAATTGGGGCATACCACCTCGATGATAACGAACGCTCCAAACGCGCCAACCTTTTCTGCCCATATGCCATCGGTTTCAATGCCAAGGAAGTACCTCAAAAAGTTTTCATGCGAACTGCGATATCGAGTCCACGGTGGTTAAAGTCGAAGGCCTGACGAAATCGTTCGACGACCACACGGTGTTTCGCGATCTCACGCTGGAGTTTCCTCCGGGAGAACTCAGCATCATCATGGGACCATCCGGCTGCGGCAAATCCACTCTGCTGCGGTGCATTAACTTTCTGGAGATGTTCGACAGCGGACAAATCTCCATAGGTAGTCTGTCGGTGTCATGGAAGCAAGGCGAAGCATCATCGCTGTCTCCCGAGCGGCGAAACGCCGTCCGCAACATGCGGCTGCAAACGGGAATGGTCTTCCAGAGCTTCAATCTGTTCCCTCATCTCACTGCACTTGAGAATGTCACGCTCGCGCCAATGCAGGTCAAGGGCATGGATGGTACAGAAGCAGCCCGGATGGGTAACGCCATATTAGAACGAGTTGGCCTACAGGGCATGACGGGGAAATATCCCGCGACACTATCTGGAGGACAGCAGCAGCGCGTCGCCATTGCGCGCAGTCTGGCAATGCAGCCGAAAATCATGCTGTACGACGAACCGACCTCGCAGCTTGATCCGCGGCTGGTGGATGAAGTGTTCAATGTGATGCGGGAACTGAACAACGAAAAGATGACGCAGATTGTTGTGACTCACGACTCTCGATTCGCAAGGGATGTGACGAGCCGGGTACTGTTGTTTGAAGATGGCAAGGCCAGATGGCAGAACGTGTAGTGAAAACAAGAAGGTCGTGAATTCGGATGATCTCGAAATCGCACAATTTCCAATCCACAATTTCAAGTTGGACAATCCGGCGGACGAGTTCCCATCGGATCGTCCGATTTTACAATTCCCCGGAGCTTCTTTCAGTACCGTGTCCGCAGCTTCTTCTTCTCCGCATGACGTTCGAAGGCAAGCTCCACCAGACGATCCAAAAGTTTTGAATACGGCAATCCGCTCGCGGCCCAGAGCTTGGGGTACTGGCTGATGGATGTAAATCCAGGAAGCGTATTGATTTCGTTCACGTAGTACTTTCCCGTCGCCTTCTCCAGGAACAAGTCGACTCGGCCCAGCCCCGAGCATTCCAGTACCTGAAACACTTTGCGGCCGAGCTCGCGCGCTTCTTTCGCCTGGGCTTCGGTGAGAACCGCCGGAATAATAATTCGCGAATCGTCACTGACATACTTAGCCTGGTAGTCGTAGAATTCCCGCGCCGGAACGACCTCCCCGGGCACGGATACATCGGGAGTGTCGTTGCCCAGCACGGCAACTTCAATTTCGCGCGCGTCAATTCCCCGTTCAACGACAATCTTGCGATCAAATTGGGCTGCTGCTGCAAGTGCCGCGGGAAGCTCGCCGGCATTGTGTACCTTTGTGATTCCGACGGAGGATCCCAGATTCGCAGGCTTCACAAATACAGGGTATGGAAGGCTCCCGGAACGATCGCGAACAAAGGAGTCGATTCCGCTGGCCAGCAAAGCCCAATACTCCACAATCGGGAGTCCGGCGTCGCGAAGCAGCCGCTTCATCACGTCCTTATCCATGCCGACTGCAGAACCCAGGACGCCGGCCCCGACATAAGGAAGGTCAGCAAGTTCCATCAGGCCCTGAATGGTTCCATCTTCTCCATACGTGCCGTGAAGAACAGGAAACACCACGTCAAACGCGCCCGCTGTGCGGACCTCCGCAGAAATCGCAGCGGGCTTTCCGTCGGACAATTCCTTCTGGATGGTCTCCTTTGGGGCCAGCAACTTCATTGGATCTCCGGAAGAGAGCCAGCGCCCTTCATGGGTAATGGCGACCGGCACAACATCGTATTTCTGCGGATCCAATGCCTGAAGAACGGATTCGGCCGATCGCAGCGACACTTCGTGCTCTCCCGAACGTCCTCCGAAAAGGACTGCAATACGGATCTTAGCTGGCGTGTTCATGTTTCCTCATAATCTCCGAAACGGCCCCGATTGCCTCATCGACGGCCGCTCGATTCAATTCAAGATGCGTCACCATTCGAACACGAGTGTCATCCACGGGAAGAGCAAGAATATTTCGCTTCCCAAGCTCGGATATGAAATCCGCCGACCGCATTCCGGATCCTTCCAGACTGAAAATCACAATATTGGTTTGGACCTTGAACGGGTCGAGCGTGATTCCCGGAATTGCAGCAAGCCCTTGCGCAAGATACTTCGCATTCTCGTGATCCATCCACAATCGCTTTGGCCCCTCTTCAAGGGCGACAAGCCCCGCCGCTGCGAGAACTCCGGCCTGACGCATTCCGCCTCCGAGCATCTTTCGAATGCTTCGGCTACGTTCGATCAGTTCGCGTGATCCAACAACCATTGATCCCACGGGTGCACCGAGGCCCTTGCTCAAACAGAACTGAATGGAATCGCACATCCGGGTCATGGCCGACACCTTTTCGCCAAGGTACGTTGCGGCATTGAATATTCGCGCGCCGTCCATGTGAACGAGGATACCTGCCTCATGAGCCTTGTCGCAGATCTCTTCAACAAGCGGAGTCGGATAGACGGTGCCTCCCGCCATGTTGTGAGTGTTTTCCAGAGCAATTAGCGCCGTTTGTGGACGATAGTAGACCTTCGGGCGAATCCCGCTGCGGATTCCCTCCCAGGAAAGAATTCCATCCTGCCCGGCGATCACGCGTGGGAGAACACCTGCGATCGAACACATCCCGGCCATTTCGTAGTTGTAGGTGTGCCCCGATTCTTCGCAGATCACTTCCTGTCCGGGACGTGTGTGCGCCATCAGACAAACAAGATTCCCCATGGTACCGGACGGAACATAGAGGGCCGCCTCGCGCCCGAATATTTCCGCGGCGCGCTCTTGCAGGCGGTTGAGAGAGGGATCCTCGAGGAAGACATCGTCTCCGACTTCCGCCGCCGCCATTGCCGTCCGCATCGAGGACGACGGCTTCGTTACCGTATCGCTTCGAAGATCGATGAGTGGGAAGCTGGATTGGCCCATATTAATTCCTCAGTTACTGAACTTGCAACCAGCCGCCCTCGCGGTGTCAGCTTCAGGACTGTTCCGTCAAATTCGATCATGCCCCCTTGCTGCAGTTCATGAACTCGCGAAATCCATTCCGCCGGAATACTCAACTCGAGTTCCCTTGCGGCGGCTCGAAAATCAAAACCGGCAGTCTGGCGAAGGCCCAGAAGGAATCTCTCTTCGATTTTCATCTGACGGGTAAGCGTCTCGGTTCCTGAAATCGGCAGTCTCCCCCCATCAATGTAATCTGCGTATTCGCTCAACGACGATGTATTCCAGAACCGCCGGACGCCATCATAGGAATGAGCACCGACGCCGAACCCCCTGTAGGGAATTCCGGTCCAGTATCCCAGATTGTGCCGGCATTCCGAACCCGGCAACGCCCAATTGGAAATCTCATATTGAACGTAGCCAGCAGAAACTAGGCGGGCCGCGGCTTCCTCATAGAAGATCGCAAAATCATCATCAGCGCGAACCGATGGCGCGTGACTACCCCACGCACTGCGCTCCTCCTGGTCGAGCATATAAATCGAGACGTGTTCCGGACGCAATCGAACGACGCCATCGACATTCCTGTTCCAGACCTCCAGGCGTTGTTCGGGCAGGCCGGCAATCAGATCGAGGTTGATGTTGTTGAAGCCGAAACGCCGAAACATTTTGAAGTCTTCGAATACGGCATCGGACCGGTGAATTCGTCCGGCTCGTTTCAGGTCCTCATCTTCCAGGGACTGGGCGCCCAGACTGATCCGATTGATTCCCAACTCGCGATAACAGGACAGCTTGTCGGATGAGACCGTGCCTGGATTCACCTCAATGGTCACTTCGCGGTCCGATCCCGGAAACAGGGTCATCACACGCGAAAGTAATGCCCCGGCAATAATGGACGGTGTGCCGCCGCCAAAGTAGATGGAACGAGGTTCGCCGGCAATTCCGGAGATGCGGATCTCCTTCATGAGCCGATGAATGTAGGGTTCGTATGTGCTCTCCGGAGTCGTCGCCACTGTGAATGCGCAGTAGTAGCAGCGTTGTTCACAAAAGGGAATGTGAATATAGACACCTTGTTTCATTCTTCAAGAGCCCTGGAAGATCTCCTGATCCACAACAGCATAATCGCGATCAGGCCGCCAATGCAGTCCCACCCGACATCGAAAATCGAAGATCCTCGCGATGGAACGTATGATTGGTGAAATTCGTCCATCGTCGCTGCGACTGCGACAAAAATCATGGTGAGGATTCCTACCATCGCCGGTTTTTGCACGTCGACCTTAATCGCCCGATAGACCAGCATTCCCAGGATTAGGTATTCGGTAACATGTGCGCCCTTTCGAACCACGTGATGCCAGAACTGTAGCTGTTCTGGTGTCGGGTTGCGCAGCAGGAACTTCAAAAGAGGAACGACAACCAGGGAAGTTTCATCGGATGAGAATGCGCCAGTTGAGAAGGAGTACTGGAGCATCAGCATCAACAGTACGGGAATCCAGTAATGCGTGATTCGACTGGTTTGAGAGATGGGAGACTCGAGGTTACTCATTCGATCGGACAAAGTGAACCAGACAGAATCAATTCCCTTCCGGAATCAGGAGGGCAATTCTCACTCCCTCTAAATCCTCGCATTGCTGAACCACAACTACTAATGCTCCGTGACCTTCACAACGATATCATTTTCAAACGTCACGAATGTTTTCCGAACTCCCCGGCCGTTGTACTGCCATTCTTCCTGTTCGACGCCTTCGACCTTTTCCAAAGTTTTCCGATCCGGTATGCCCATTGCGAGCAGAACCGTATCCTGGTCCATACCGATAACAGCTTCCTTGGCAAGTACAGCTGCCTTGAATTCCGGCGGAAGTGATTCGATATTTGTCGATACGATAGTCTTTTTCGCGAAATCCAGAACGGGAACAAGCATTTGCTTCAATTGCTCAAATGTCAGGCTGGATGGAACCTTGCTGGAGAATGTCAGAGAAACCTTCGAGCCATTTGCCTTGGGTGCGCCAGACGACTGTGCCCCGGGAGTCGAAGCACCGCCGACACTGACCTGAACGTGATCGCTGAGCCGTTTCTTTTCTTTGCCACCATGGTCCAGTTCGATGTCGATGTTCTTGCTGCCAAATTCAACGTTCGTTATTCGGACTACTCTGCCCGCCTGAATCGCCTTTCCGTTCTTCTGAATTTGCTTGTTGAGTTTTGACTCGTTGATTTGTCCATGTTCCGAAAGCTGCACGCCTTCTCCACCTAATGGCATATCCACGCGAGCCGCCGCTTCTTCGGCCAGAAGCTTCCGGATGATCTCCGATCGGGAGGAACTGGAAGCCTGAGCCAAACCGATGACCGGTAAGGCAAGGCACAGAACGGCGAGTATCATTCCCCGGCGAGTCATGGTGCAAGTCTAGCACCGGGCGGAAGGGCGGAATCTAGTTTTCAATACTAATCAGATTTGCAAACAACCGGTAAGCGCCGGGAACTCCCGCGGGCAGTTGCCGGAAGAATCCATAGCCCGTATAGACGTATGAGCCTTTCCCCACCTTCGCCATAACCATTCCGCCCTGCTGGGGTTGTTCGCCAGGATCGGTGCTTTCCAGAATCGGCGTGTACTTCGGGTCCCAGGCACTTAGAAAGTAATTGCCCCGTTCCTGGACCCAGCCGTCGAAGTCACTCGACGAAATCCTGTTTGGAACGTTAAACAGCTGCAGCGCTGGATTCAAAATCTTAACGGGAGCCTCTTCCTTCGTCACCCGGCCATTGTCGTTGATCGTGAATGGATATGGCCCAAATTGGTTGCGCTGAGTCTCGCCGCTGCGATTGTATTGAACGATGAGCGTTCCGCCATTGGAGACATAGTCCAGCAGACGCTTGTTGTAGGAGACCAGGTCGTCGCGCACACCGTAGGCACGCACTCCGAGCACAATGGCGGGAAACCGGGAAAGGTCGCCGTTTGCAAGGTCGTCGGAAGAAAGCCTGGTCACCTTCACTCCAAGCTGCTGGAGTGCTTCCGGAATCTTGTCGCCCGCTCCTTCGACATAACCCACGGAAGTGACGAGTGATTTTACGTCGAATATTTCCGCCCTGGATTCGGCAGCGGCATACACATATCGAGTTTCGATATGCGGATATGCGATCGGGGTATAGCCCGTCTTGAATTCCTGATTGCCCGTCTTTGCGATCGCCTGCACCTTAAAATCGCCGGCATTCGGAAGTGCGGTGACCGTGAATTGCGCCGTGCCAAGTTCTCCCTGGCGTGTAAATTTCAATGTCCTTGAAGCCGGATCCACCGTCCATCCGGCGGGGATCGCCAGTCGAACTTCCGTCTCAGCGGCTGCTGTATTTTGATTCTCAACGGTGACGCTGAATTCCTTCCTGTGGTTTCCGGCAAGAGGAATGACGGCGATATCCGGAGAGATGCGCACCGACAGGGCCGGTACCACTTTCAGCAAGCTGCGCTGCTCGCCGAGCATGCCATCGGTACGGCGGAATTGGGCGGGCTGCTCCATCGAGATCGTGGACCCGTTGAAGTCGATCTCCGCGTGTGTCTCCAACAACGGAGGATCGAACGGCATATTCACTGCCGAGCCTTCGGGCCATGCAAAACGATCGCCCTGGCGCGGCTGTTTCAACCAATAAGGCTGAGTGAATTCGGCATTCGCAGCAACAGTAACACTGAATACCTGATCCAGCTTCTGACCCGGTTGAAGCGAACCTGTCGTCCGTTGCGGCGTCGCGGTCCAACCCGCGGGTAAATCTGTTGCGATTTTCGGGACAGGTAAAGTCAGTGGACCACCGTTGATGACGCTGACGGTTAGATTGAAGGACTGCCCGGGAATCACGGTTTCATCCGCTGCGATAACATCAAGAACCAGCCCGGCAGCCAGCCGCGCCGCTTCCTGAAAGTCGTCCTCTTTCTGTTTGAGCAGGAATTGAACCTGCTCATTCGTGGATCGGGTGCGAATACGTTGCAGCAGCTGGAGTGAAGAAATCAAATCAGGAACGATTTCTGCGGGACGAAGCAAGTTCACCTTCTGACGAATGGCGGCGATGCGCGTTTGCAGGTCCGTAATATCTGCGGTAATGCCTGGATCCAGCTGTGGCAAATCCTTGAGCTTGTATACCACTCCGTCAAACAGTGCGGCGCTGTCGGCAACGTCGACAGATTTCTGTACCAGCTGAAGACTGGTGGCGCTGGGCCCTTTATTTTGTGCCGACCCCTGGGACTGCGATCGATGCAGGCTGCGTCCTTCGGCTGCTATTTCGGAATACGATCGACCTAGAGCCAGATCAAACTCTCCGACGTTGACGGTGATGCCGGCGGGCTGAACCTGGCCCTGCCCTTGCGCTTGTCCTCGCCCCTGTCCTCGACCTTGTCCTTGCGCCTGAGCTTGACTCTGAGCTTGCCCTTGCGCCTGACCTTCTCCTTGTACCTGCCCTTGTTGTACCTGCCCTTGTACTTGACCCTGCCCACCTCGGCCACCGTTCAAGTAGAGCTTCTTCGTCTGCCAGGGCTTTCCATATTCCGGATAGAGCTTCGGGTCGGCTGCCGCCTTGAAAGCTTCCTGGGTGATGATCCCGGCAATCTGATGGTGGCCATGGCCGTCGGCCGGAGTGCCGGTGAATCGCGAAACGATGATTTCCGGCCGGAACTGCCGGATCACGCGTACAAAGTCACCGAGAACTTTATCGTGGCCCCACTTTTCCAATCCCTCCTCGGCTGTTTTCGAAAATCCAAACTCATACTCGGGAGTAAAGAACTGCTGAGCGCCGTCTAGTCTTCTTGCGGCCAGCAGTTCCTCGGTGCGGATAACCCCGAGGTCTTCGAAAAGCTCTGTACCCAGCAGGTTCTGGCCGCCATCCCCACGCGTAATGGAAAGATACGCGGCGCGTGCTCCTTGTCCTCGAGACAACCAGGACAACAATGCGCTGTTTTCATCATCCGGGTGCGCGCCGGTGTGAAGCACGCTGGCAACTACGTCAAGGCGATTCAAGGCCTGCGCGAGTCCCATGGCGCCGCGATCTTCCGGGGGCTGCGCGGACGTGGCAGTGAGTACCAGAATCACCAGGAGGAGCAGGACGACTTTGGTTTTCATGGTGGCGGAATTGTACCTGTAACTGGGGTGAACTCAAAACCGTAGTCCCCATTCCCTGCCGCGCGGCGGGTGAGACCTACAATATTCCCATGAACTTTTATGGACAAACTCGCCGAAGCCCTGCTCGGCTACATCGCATTCCTGCTCTCCGCATCGCTTCACGAAGCGTCTCATGCCCTCGCGGCGTACAAGCCTGGAGACAAGACCGCAGACGAAGGCGGTCAGCTGACTCTCATTTCTGGTCGGAGGATGGATGATTGGCTGGGCCAGCGTCGCTCGATTTTGTGACCGAACTTCCAACTCAGAACACTAGATAGGAACTGAATCAAGCTTCAGCCCCGGAGACCGCCCGGACAATCGGAATATCCCTCAGACAGGAGAATTCACTCCAGCCAATTCAGAATGAAGTGCTCGACATAGATGAGCACGCCTATCAGCACGAGAAGCTGGCAGATTACTGGAGTCATCTCCTTGATCCACTGAACAGGCGTGTTGTGCTCGTCAACGTCTCGTTGGATGAATGCATAAGCGACCACTGATTGAGCCGATCCAATGTGGGTCCAGCAACCGCCAAGGGCATATCCGGCAATCTGTGACATCGCAAACAAATGGAGCGTACTCAGACTCAGGTTCTTCAGTCCTCGAGAGGCGAAATCTGCAACGACGATATTATCGAGGATCGCTGAGAGGAACGTGGATCCCAGGAATTGCGCCAGCGCCATATTCGCCCGGCCAAATACTTCCATTCCGCCGTGAATCAGCGTTTCCATCTGATTAAAGAATCCTGCCTTCGTCAGCAGCGTTATCCAACTATCCCGTCTGGAACCGGTAACCAATGCCAGGTTCGTTATGGAGAAATCGGGGACGCGCCGGATCGAATTCGAGTTTTCTGCGCAGCTGTCCGACATAGACGCGAAGATACTGGGTGTCGCTCCTCTTATGGTTTCCCCAGATTTCCCGTAACAGGCAGTGATGGGAGAGAACGCGATTTGCGTGACGAATCAGGAGCCGCAGCAGGTTGTATTCCGTGGGGGTGAGATGAACGATCCTTCCGGCAACGCGGACCTGCCGCGAATTGAAATCCACTTCGATATCGTTGGACCGAAATACCCGGTCTTTCGAGTCAACCGAAACAGGCAATGTGCGGCGAAGAGCCACTTTCAATCGGGCCAGCAATTCTCCAGGCGCGAAAGGTTTAGCAAGAAAATCATCCGCACCGGCGTCGAACGCTTCGAGCTTGTGCATTTCGTTCGTATCGACGGAGAGGGTAAGAATGGGAAGCCCTTGCTCCCTGAGACGCAACTGACGAATCAGATCGATACCGCTCATGTCCGGCAGCTGCAGGCCCAGTATGACAGCGTCGGGAGGCAAGGCATCCAATTGTTTCAGGGCTCCCGCCGCGCTTGTTGCTTCCTGAAGACGGTAGTCCCTGGCCGATAGCATGAACCGCAACAGATGCTGCGTTTCGGTATCGGCTTCGACAACGAGAATATTGGGATGATTTTCGGTAAGAATCTTCATGCTGGTGCGCCTTGAAAAGGCGGGTGGACCACTTGGCGATCCACCCGCTGATATCACCCAGGTCAGGGCCTCTGAGGTGCTTTGGCAAAGGCTCCAGCATGTTGTGAGCTGGCAGCCTGGGTCATTGTGACGTAGTCCGTCGTGGTCAGCTGAAATCCGGCGTAGGCTTCCATTCCGTGCTCGCCGATGTCCAGACCTTCGACTTCTTCTTCCTTGCTGACACGCAAGCCCAGGAGGGCTTTAATGACGCCCCAGAAGACCAACGAGACAACAAGCGTAAATGCGATCACGCTGAGTGACCCGATGGCCTGAACCGAAAGCAGCTTGAATCCACCACCAAAGAAAAGACCGTTACCGGTCGCAACGCCAGTAATCTTGTCCTGGGCGAAGAGACCGACACAAAGCGTTCCGAAAATGCCGTTTGCAAGGTGAACGGCGAGAGCACCAACCGGATCGTCCAGCTTCAGCTTGTCAAAGAAGAGAACTGCAAAGACTACGAGAATCCCGGCAGCGCCTCCAATGATAAGAGAGCTGTTCACACTGACGAACGCGCAACCTGCCGTGATCGCAACCAGACCTGCAAGACAGCCATTGATGGTCATTCCCAAATCGGGCTTGCCCAGAACAATCCAAGCTGTCGCGGTAGCCGTCAGCAGACCGATTGCCCCCGCAAGGTTGGTCGTGTTCAGGATGTGAGAAATGGCGCCAGGGTCGGCCGCCATCGTGGAACCGGGGTTGAAACCGAACCACCCCAGCCACAGAATCAGGCATCCAAGCGTCGCTGAGGTCATGTTGTGACCCGGAATCGCATGCACGCTTCCGTCGGCCTTGTATTTGCCAATGCGGGGACCAAGCATCATGATGCCCGCAAGTCCTGCCACGCCTCCGACGGTATGGACAACCGTCGAACCGGCGAAGTCCCAGAAGCCCATCTGAGCCAGCCAGCCGCCGCCCCAGATCCAATGACCAGTAATGGGGTAGGCTACTCCCACCAGAAGAAGCGAGAAGAGAATGAAGCTGAGGTACTTCACGCGCTCAGCGACACATCCGGATACGATTGTGGCTGCGGTACCGGCAAACACGAGCTGGAAGAAAAATTTCGCGTAAAGAGGAACGCCCGTCCAGTTGATCGCGGTGTAGACACCCGAATAGTCTGACCCGGTAGCCGGACTGTTGTCTGCTCCCCCAATCAAGAACAATCCTTTCAGTCCCATGAATCCATTTCCATCGCCGAACATCACCCCCCATCCCACCAGGAAAAATGCCAGCGATGAGAGGGCAAACACGACGAAGTTTTTGGAAAGAATGTTGACGGCATTCTTAACGCGGCACATTCCGGACTCCACGAGTGCAAATCCGGCGTTCATCCAGAACACGAGAAAGCCGGTGATCAGGACCCAGACGGTGTCCATGGCGACTTTAGTGTTCGCGAGTTTGGTTGTCAGTTCAGCGACCTGTGCAGACAGGTCCGGGGCTGCCGCCGGAGCGGGATTCTGAGCCCAGATGACAGATGGGGAAAGGGCCAATAGCACAAGCGCCAAAGCCCACAAGCCGACCCGAGACCGGGCCTTCAATGACGACATGACTCCTCCTTAAGTGAAAAGGCTAAAGACCCGGGGCTGACTAAGCCTCAAGGCCGAGTGATGACGTCTTCGTCTGGGAATGGGTACGGCGTTGTACCTACAGAAATGAATCCAAGTGGGGTAAAACGTAGCATCCGCAATGGCGGGCGCGATATTGGCTTGAAGGGCTAAAAACTAAACCTTGGTATAGGGTAAGCTGAGATCGACCGCCATCCGTAGAAGGTCTGCAAACGATACTGCCTGCATCTTCCGCATCAGATTTCCGCGGTGCACTTTAACGGTAACTTCACTCGTGCCAATCTCTGCAGCGATTTCCTTATTTGCGCGTCCGGACACAACCAATGGCAGGAGTTCCCGCTCGCGAGCTGTGAGCGTCTGCAGCCGCCGCCTCAACTCAGCAAGGTGCGTTTCCCTTTGCCGGCGGTTGTGATCCCGAGCCAGCGAGACATGAATCGCATCGAGCAGGTCCTGGTCGCGGAATGGCTTGGTTAAAAATTCCATCGCTCCCGCCTTCATCGCGCGCACAGACATCGGAATATCTCCATGCGCTGTAATGAAGATGATTGGAACGTGAATTTCGGCGTTGGCCAGCTCGTGCTGAAGATCCAATCCGCCAAGACCCGGCAACCGGACATCAAGAATGAGACAACTGGGTATATCTGCGATGCCGTCCAAGCCAGTCCTGAAGCTATCCAGGAACTCCTGCGCTGAGGCAAAGAGCCTCGCTTCGAGACCGACGGATCGCAGCAGATTCCTAAGTGCATCCCGCATGGACTCATCATCGTCCACAATGAAGACACAGTTTGGAAAAGATCTCATGCTGTCGGAAGAGTAAAGTTCAGAATCGCTCCATGTGGAGTATCCTGTTCGGCCCATAGACGCCCTCCGTGTGCCTCAATAATCGAACGACTGATTGTAAGCCCCATGCCAATCCCCTCCTTCTTTGTCGTAAAGAACGGATCAAAGAGGGATGTAAAATTCCGGTTATCCCATCCCTGGCCGGAATCCTGAACCCGGATTCGAATACAATCTGCATCTCTGCTCGATTGGATCCGCAATTCCCGTGGGCGATCCATTATTGCACTCATCGATTCCAGAGCATTCATGATGAGATTCAGCATAACCTGTTGCAGCTGTACGCGATCGCCCAATACCCGGGGCAAACTATCGGCCAGTTCCGCAATCACCGTCGTCTCACGCCGCGATGCTTCGTAGCCGGTGAGAACCAGAACTTCATGGATCAATTCATTGACGTCTAGATTCAACATCGCCGTCGTGTTTTTCTTCAGCAGCGACCGGATTCGTCCAATCACATCCGCAGCCCGATTCGCATCCCGAACTATGCATCCCAGCGCTTCTTCCGCACCTTGCACATTAGGGGGGGTCCTGCCAAGCCACCGCACGGCTGCAGCTCCGTTGGTTGCGATGGCACCGATCGGCTGATTGATTTCATGAGCAATCGACGATGCCAGTTCCCCCATCGTTGTAATTCGTGACAGATGCGCCAGCTCCGCCTGCGCATTGTGAAGGCCCTCGCGCGCACGCCTGCTTTCAGTGATATCCCGGAATATGACGTAGTAGGCGATGCAGGTTCCGTCAGCGATAACGGGGAACGACACTTCCGATACGGCCATGTGGGAACCATCCTTTCGCATACGCGTCGTTTCAAGACTCACGATCTTGCCGTCCGCAAGCTGCTTGCGGCTTTCCGCCGCCTGAGGTTTCAAGATGGCGGGAGTGAGCAGATCGACGCTCCGAAATTGTACGGTATCAGTGAGAGTAAAGCCGAAAATGCGAGTGAACTCCTTGTTGATTCTCAGGACACGGTCCTGCCGATCGATCAGCATGATCGCTTCGGGAGACTGTTCGAAGAGTTCATCGAGATGAGCTCGCTGCTTCTCCTCGGCAGTTCTCCGCGCAGAACTCAGCCAGCTGGTCACCAATGCACTCGACAGAAATGAGAAGAAGTATGGAAGTTCATCGAGCTCTACCGCAAAGGCACGGTGTGGCGGGATGAAGTAGTACCCCACCACAATCATCGAAATCATCACCGCGAACAACCCTGCGCCTGTCCGGCCAAACCATCCCGCCAGCATGACGGCAGCCAGGAAAAAGAACAGAAAAGATTCCGGCAGGACTCTATTTAGAAGCAGAGACAGGACCAAAGCGACTCCAGCAAAAACCAGAGCGATGCCATACCGGAAATAGAAATGTCGGAGAATCCGCATACGGCCTGATGATACCGCGAGCTTCTATCGGCGTGAAACGCCCAGACCTCTGTACCGGAACAGCGGAGCCGATTCGGTGACAGGCACGTGAGCCGGTGGTAGGATTCTGGCCATGTGGAAGATCGCATTTTTTGCTCTGCTTTTACCGGGTCTCGCAGTGGCACAGTTCGCCGTTGAGACCCCTCCTAAAAGCGTGAGTCCGCTGGCAGGAGTGACGTTCTGGCCGAAGGCGCCAGCGGGTAGACCCCCTTTCACTGCCACGGTTACGCGGATCAGAGTATCGAATCTTCCAGAACCCCGGTTGCCACTCGACAAAGTATTGAAGTTGGGCGATAGCATAAATCGCACTTTAGGAAAGCCAGGAAGCGGACGTTGCGCGACTCCACTCGCGCAACTCATGACTCCGGCAGGCCGAAATTTCACGCTTCAGAGGCTTGTGCCCACGCCGAGTGACGGGAATTTTGTCGCGAAGCCAGCGGTTCCTTCCTGCGAGGGCTGATCGTCGTAGTCAGAACAAAAAAGGCGAGCCGCATGGCCCGCCTTTTTTGTTGGAATCGAAATAACGGCTATTTGATGCCTGCGAGTTCCTGGAGCATTCTCCAGTTTTCAAGACGGTCCAGCTGAGCCGCAAGAATAGTCGCAGATGGATTGCCATCCTTGTCAAAGTGCTTTGCGAATCGTCCTTCGCTGCGTGCGAACGTCACGAAGTCGACCGCTTCTCCGGTCTTGGGATTGACGTACCAGTCTTCCTTCATGCTGGGATTGCCTGCAAGGCTGAGGCGCTCCTTGATGCGTGCGCCCTTGCGAGGATCGTAAATGAAAACCGGGAAACTTCGCGAATCCGCGGCAAGCTTGGCCTGATGTTCGGCCATGTTGTCCGCAACTCCGTGTTCCGGCTGGCAGGTCGTATAGACGTTGACGATTGCCGGCCCCGGATACTCGTTGGCTTCCATGATTGCCTTGTAGAAGTGGTTCATATGCGCACAGGTGGTCTGCGCGACATAGACGTCCTTGTGCATTAACGCGATGTTGGCGATTTCCTTCCGGTTTTCCTTCTTCCCTTGAATAACCTTGCCATGGAAACTCATCTTCGCGTCCTGGCCCTTGAACGAACCCGTGGAGGCCTGACCGCCGGTATTGGAATATACCTGCGTATCGAGAACGAGAACCTTGATATCCATACCCGTGGCGAACATGCGCGAAAGAGATTGGAAGCCAATGTCCAGCATGGCGCCATCGCCTCCGACAACCCAAAGTCGCTTGTTTGCCCATCCCAACTGATCCCAGCGGGCACGCACGCCCATGGCATCGGCGGGAGCATTTTCAAACAGCGAGTTGGTCCACGGAATAATGTAAGGATTGTAAGGATATGTCGACGTGTACACCGTGTTGCATCCGGTCGCCGCAACCATTCCGATGTTCTCTTTCCCGTAAACGAATCCGGTGGCCGCAAGCATCATTCGCAGTGCGGTGGCTTCTCCGCAACCCATGCACGAACCAGCGCCGCCAACGTACAACAATGCGCGTTCAGCAAGCATCATGTCCGCGAGAGCTTTTTCGTTGATGAACTTTCCGGGAGTCTCGGGAGTCTTCGTGTAGAAGTCGAACGCGCGCTTGTAGAAGCTCATGTTCTCGTCGTCTTTGCGGATCATCTTCAGCGCATCATGATCGCCGCAGGCATCGACGCATTCCGCGCAGCCTTTGCACTTAGTCGGATCGATGAAGATGCCGAATTTGCCGCCGCCGGCGCCCTTCTTCTCAAGCACGGTGAAGTACTTGGTGGTGACTCCCCACTGGTCGGCCATCAGCTTGCGTTCGGCTTCGTCGCCGATCTGACTCAGTTGTTGATCGAGAACGGAAGGTTCGACAACCTTACCGAGGATGGCAGTATCCGGACATTGCGTGACGCATTCCATGCAGCCGACGCAGTTCTCGGTAACGAACAACGGAATGTCGGTGGATATGTAGCTGAAATCGCGCAGAGCCCCCGTACCACCGGGAATGACGCTGCGAGCAAGTTGATCGTCCGCTTCCAGTCCTTTTTCCGCAGTGCCCGCATTGTAGGCCCCGACGACACGATCGTTGAAATCCGCGATATCCACCACATTGAGACGGATATCTTCTTGTAGATGTTCGAGTGTAACTTCGGTATTTTCCACAGTTCTTGTAACCCTCTCCGTTAGTTCTTTTGCCCGGCCTGCGCAGAGCCAGCCATGACTTCGCGCGGAATTTCAAACACTTCGTAGAAGCCGCGATGGACGGCCTTCAGGTTGTCCTGCACCACCTGCTCGCCGCGCTTTCCGAAATACTTACGCAGGGATTTTTCAACACCTTTGAACAGGACTTCTTCGCTGATGGAATGATCCTTCTGGAACGGCGTCACCTTAAGGAAGACTCCAAGCAACACGATGCCCTGCATGCGTTGCTGCAAATCTGCCAGCGAGGACACTTCCCTCGCGATAGCGACCGTATCCAGCGCCAGCAGTCTGGCATTCTTCGCTATCAATTCCTTCTGGGCCCATGCTGGAACTGCGGACCAGACTTCGGCTGGATCTGTCTTCTGGCTCTGGACAAATACCATGCCGTTCTGGGTCAGGCCGGTCAGAGGGTTTTCGAGGTTGAATGCATTGACGTCATTCAATGGAATGAATTCCACATTTTCCAGTTCGGAATGGACTCGAATGTGATCCTTCGCAATAGTTAGGTAGTAGGTGGTGGGAAGGCCTTTCTTTTCCGATCCGTATTTTGGATACGCCTGAACGTCCATTCCAAATACTTCTCCGGCAATCGTCGCGATGACTTTGTTTGTAGTCACCGAGCCGTAGCCACCGACCGAATGTCCGCGCATCGAGAACGAACCGGGGGAACGAACATCGGGATCAAACAATACAGGAAGCGCCGTCTCATGCTTGATACCCAGAGTGAAGTTGTATCGCGGCGACTGGCTGGTCATGTTTTCCGTCACTGAAATGAAATCTCCGGCACGAATATCGCGGCTTCCCAGACCCGCGGCGCAGCCGTAAAACTTGGGCATCTTTTTGACTTCGGGATATCCGGGAGTGCCAGCCATCGCATCTGCGAATGCGGCCTTGATCTCGGCAAGAAACGGATTCGATTGCATCAACGGAATATCCAGCCGCTCGATCACGGTGATTCCCTTGACGTGGCGCAGCGCCTCAACAATTTCGTTCGATGGGAATGGACGGAAGCTGACAATGTTCAGCAATCCGACCTTTACGCCGGTGTGCTCGCGAATGTAGTCCACGGCGGCCTCGGCGGTCTCCATCAGCGAACCGGCCCCGACAATGGCGTACTCCGCATCTTCCAGACGATACGATGTGACGAGGTCATAATGACGCCCGGTCAGGCGGCCAAACTCGTCCATCACGGATTTCAATGTCGGAAGGACGCGATCGTAATACTTGCGCTGCGCGATCTTCCCTTTCATATAGCTGTCCTGATTCTGAACAACACCCGACATGAGGGGAACACGAGGATCCATCAGATTGCGAAGTTTCTCGGCAGGGGCGCCGACGAACATCTTCATCATCTCGGGTTCCATCAAACGGACATTCTCAATGGTGTGGGTTGTTAAGAAACCATCCTGGACGTTCATGAAGGGAGTGTCGGTGTCTTCAGCGGCACGGCGGGCAATCAATGCCATGTCACCTGCCTCCTGGGCATTTCGAGCAAAAAGGATGCCCCAGCCGCAATCGGCGACGGCATAGACGTCATCATGACCGGTATGGACATTCAGTCCTTGAGAGGTCAATGCTCTGGCGCCGATATGGAAAACGACGGGGAGCCGCTTACCGGAAATGGTAAACAGGACTTCCTTCATCAGGACAAGACCCTGTCCGGAGGTGAAATTCGTAACCCGGCCACCAGCTACCGCAAAACCTTCACAAGTACTGGCGGCACTGTGCTCCGACTCCGGTTCGATGAAGGCAAGGTCTTCGCCCCAAAGGTTCTTTTTGCCGTTGGCCACTTCGACCTGATATCCGCCGCCCATTGTCGTGGATGACGTGATCGGATATGCGCAGGCGCCCTGCGTAATGTGGGTATCCACCCAGACGACCATTGCCGCTCCATCCGCTGTGGTTGGAATGCCAGGATACGGTGGCTTGTTTTCCCTGGTATTGTCCGAAACCCCTGTGGACGGAACTGCCCCATTAAGGGTAGTACTCATGCTGCCTCCTTCGGAAACTATTAGGACGGGAATGACTTGCGTCGCTAAAAATAAATGACAGTTTAGCAAATCGGCAAAGCTATTGCGACAGGCAATCTCTCGTGCGAGGACTTCATGCGGGTGTTTAGCGCAGAATTTGGCGCAACTGCGATAACGAAAAATGCCGACGCTCCCCCCCGAGTGCGTCGGCATCTTCTTTTAACGTTTGTTCCCGGGGTGCTGCCCCCAATTGTTCACCCTCACCCCCGTGAGAAGCTCGACCCAGCTGCGCCCCGGAAACCACCGTCGTTCATCCATATGCAAGCAAAGCACCATTGCAGTTTCACATTGATGTCAATGACTTAGTCTTTGAAGGTAGAATGAAAATCCTAAATTCGGAAGTATAGATATGAAATTCAGAGTGAACCGGTAAGTTCGCGATAGGCATTGAGGTATTCCCGGGCCGAACGAGTCCAGCTGAAATCCGAGGCCATACCGTTCCTCATGACCGTAGTCCACATCTGCTTGTTGTTCCAAACCTCTACTGCACGGACAATCGCTTCTCGGAAGGCATCCGGTTCGTACTCGTTGAAACAGAAACCCGTGCCGCTTCCGGTATTGCGGTCGACGTCAGTAACGGTATCGGCCAATCCACCTGTCGCTCGAACAACGGGAACAGTCCCATAACACATGCTGTACATCTGCGTCAGGCCGCATGGCTCATACTTCGATGGCATCAGAAACATGTCTGCGCCGGCAAAGACAAGGTGAGCCAGCGCTTCGTCGTATTCCAGCCGGATGCCCGCAAGACCCGGATGCCGTCCAACGATTTCCTTCAGTACGTTCTCACTTTCGCGATTACCCGTTCCCAGCAGTACGAAAGAAAGGTCGCGATCCAGGAGTTCGTCCAGCACAGCGATCACGAGATCAAATCCCTTTTGCACATCTATTCTCGAAAGCATCGACAGAAGAGGCCTATCCATTCGCGATTCGTCCAGCCCGAATGCATGCAGAAGGGCCCGCTTGTCGATGGACTTGCCTTCCAGCGCTTCATCCGTTCGGCCACTGAAGCGTGCAGGAATCAAGAGGTCTGCCAGGGGATTCCACACGTCAGTGTCGACTCCATTTAGAATTCCAAGTACGGGATCCCGGCGGTCGTTAAGAACGCCATTTAGACCGAATGACAATTCGCTGCTTGCCTGGATCTCACGTGCATAAGTTGGACTGACCGTCGTGACCAGATCCGCAAATGCGATCCCCACTTTGAGGAAGTTTAGCTGCCCGAAGTATTCAAATGCGCTGCCCGCATGAAATTCCGCCGCATTAAAGCCCGAGCGTGCCATCACATCAGGAGGGAAGATGCCCTGATATCCCATGTTGTGAATGGTCAGCACAGTCCGGGTTCGGGACAACCCCGGATGGTCTGCGTAGAGCTTCCGCCGATAGCCGGGAATGAGTGCGGCCTGATGGTCGTGACAATGCAAAATGTCGACGGGAGATAGCGCCACGCGCACAAATTCCAGTGCTGCCCGCTGAAAGGCGATCCAGCGGTCTGCCTGATCGGCGTAGTCCAACCCGGTTGCCGAATCGAGGTAGATTCCATCTCTGTCGAAGAAGTAATTGACACCAATCAGAAATACGCGAACGGAAGAGTGGGGCAGCACGGTGGTCTGAACGTCAAAGTTCAGGTCTCCTGAAACCGGATACGAATGAAACCCATGGCGTCGAAGATCAATGCTCCGATAGCGGGGAATAATGATACTGACCGCCACTCCGAGTTTTTCCAGCTGAGGTGGAAGCGCACCCATGACATCTGCCAAACCGCCCACCTTCGCATACGGCGCGGCTTCCCCGGCAATCATGACAATGCGCATCAGCCATTTACCAGTTCGCGGGCGCGATCCGTGGCCTTCACGACGGCCTTGATGAGCGTCGTGCGCAGCCCGCCGTCTTCAAGTTCGAGGATGCCATCGATGGTGCATCCCGCCGGTGTCGTAACGACGTCCTTCAATTTCGCGGGATGCTCGCCTGTCTCCAGCACCATGCTGGCCGCACCGTGAACCATCTGCGCCGCCAGCAGAGTGGCAACATCCCGCGGCAGTCCTACCTTCACTCCGGCTTCGATGAAGGACTCAATAATGATGTACACAAATGCCGGGCCGCTTGCGCTTAATCCCGTCACCGCATCCATGTGCTTTTCATCGACGATCAATGAACGTCCGATCGCATCGAACATTTTTCTGGCCTGCTGCACATGATGAGCCGTGGCATGTTTCCCGGGAGCAATCGCCGTCATCCCTTCCCTGATCAGACAGGGCGTATTCGGCATGGTTCGAACCACAGGAACGGTTTTGGCCAGGATGCCTTCCATGTACTTCGTCGTGACGCTGGCCGCAACCGATATCAACAGGTGCTGCGGAGTCAGATCGTCGGCGACCTGCCGCAAGACATCTCCAACAATCTGCGGCTTGACGCACAAAAGAACGATCTGAGATTTTCGAACGGCTTCACCGTTGGAGAGCGTCGTTTCAATTCCGAGTTTCTTCTGCAACAGGTTGACACGCTCGCGATGTGCAGCGGTGGCGATAAATTGTTGTCTCTTAACAACACCCGCATCGATCATTCCACCGATGATGGCTTCTCCGAGTTTTCCTGCGCCGATTACGGCAATTCTTGTCTTTGCGAGCATGCAGTACCTTTCAAGTGAAAGGAAATCATAGTATCGTAAGGCCCGACGATGCTCATAGGACTAACAGGCAGGAACGCGGCAGGCAAAGGCGTGGTCGCGGATTATCTCAAAACAAAAGGTTTCTACTTCCACTCCCTTTCGGATGCGATTCGGGATGAAGTTCGTTCCCGAGGTCAATCCGAGTCGCGGGAACTGCTAATTCAGGTCGGAAATGAGTTGCGGCATCGCTTCGGTCCCTCGGTACTGGCCGAACGCATTATTGCGAAGCTGGACGATGACAAGAACTACGTTCTGGATTCCATCCGAAATCCGAAGGAAGTCGAGTCATTCCGAAATGCCAAGCACTTCAAGCTGATTCGCGTCGAGGCTCCAATCAAAGTACGTTTCGAACGCAACCTGAAGCGATCCAGAGAAGGTGATCCGCTGACGTTTGAAAAGTTCCAGGAGCTGGAAAACCGCGAAGCCAGTGGTGACGCAGCGTCACAAAACATGGTGGAAGTCGAACAAATGGCGGATCACCTTCTCGTGAACGACGAGTCCGTGGAGCAGCTTCTTCCCAAAATTGATGTACTCGTCAGCCGTCTGCTCCGCGAAGTACAGCGCCCGGATTGGGATCATTACTTCATGGATATCGCCAAGGTGGTTTCGTCGCGCTCCAACTGCATCAAGCGAAAAGTTGCGGCCATCATTGTCCGCGACAAGCGTGTCGTCTCGACCGGTTATAACGGCACTCCTCGCGGCACTCGGAACTGCAACGAAGGTGGCTGCCCGCGCTGCAACAACATGGCGGTTTCCGGAACCAATCTGGATGAATGCCTGTGCTCTCACGGTGAAGAAAATGCGATCGTTCAGGCTTCGTATCACGGCGTTTCTCTGAAGGACGGCGTTATCTACACCACGTTTGCCCCATGCCTGATGTGTGCAAAGATGATCATCAACTCCGGCATCCGCGAAGTCATCTTTAACGCGGACTATCCCCTGAACGACAGCGCCTTCCAACTCTTCAAGGAAGCCGGCGTTGAAGCCAGAAAACTCAAAGTGCTTTAGCGGCTGTTGGGGCCAGGCGCGTAATAACCTTTCCGCATTGTGATTTTGTACCCTTTATTATTGGGGACAATCCGATAGGTACGGAACATGCCATCGCGGGTTTTATTGGTTGGTGAGTATATGAGCGAGTATTGAGACCGTACTTCATCTCCAATACTTTGAAATCCCGTTTCGAGATCTTCCAGCTTTTTCGGAAAGAATGCGCGGCCACCGGTTTCCTCGGAGAGCTTTTTCAGGTTCTTGTCGCCCCGGTCTCGATTTGCGCCGCTACTTCCTGCAGTGAGATTCGTGCTTATCGAATAAATGGCTACTTCACTCTTCTGCGCTATGAGCATTGCTTCATCAAGAGTTTTCCTGCTGTTATTATCGTCGCCATCGCTGATCAGTACGACGAGCCTTCTTGATGGCTCCCTGGCGAGATACTGATTGGAAGCGATATACACCGCATCAAACACCGAAGTGCTTCCGCCTGCGATAATCTTGCGGATGGGATCCGATAGTCTCTCAATATCGTCGGTAAAACCTTTTGACAGGTCATCGACAGCGGTATCAAAGCCAATGACTACGGCCTTGTCCTTGCCGTGTCTCAGTGTCCTGTTCAGAAATTCAATGGCCGCTTCTTTTTCCAGTTTCAGCTGGTTCTGGACAGTGCCGCTTCGATCGATAAGCAATGCAATGTTCAGTGGAAGGTCGGTATCAATATTGACACGCTCGATGGCTTGAGCCTTTTCATCCTCGAAGAGCTTGAAATCGGATTGCTTGAGACTGGTAATGAGCTTGCCTTTGTTGTCTTTCACCGAAAAGAGAATATTGACGCGCTCGACGTTGATCTCAATCTGTTGCGCCGCCGCAGAGGGCTGGCCGGCAAAGACAATCGGCAGCAACAGGATCACCAACAGGAACCTAAAGTGTTTCATATCGCTCCGGATTATAGCATCGCGCGCAGGCCAGGTTCATCGATGACAGTAATCCCCAGCTCTATGGCTTTGTCCAGCTTTGACCCAGGGTCACTTCCCGCCAGGACATAATCTGTTTTTTTGCTGACCGATTTTGTCACGCGTCCGCCAAATTTCGAAATTAGTGCTTCAGCTTCCTCGCGACTCATTCCCTCCAGGGTTCCGGTAACAACGAATGTCTTTCCAGCGAGCACTTGTCTGGGCCGTTCGCTCTGAACATCCGATTGCATTTTCAACCCCAGCTCTCCCAGCCTTTTGATCAGAGCAAGATTCTGTTTCTCATGGAAAAAATGGTGAATCGACTCGGCAAGTTTTGGCCCTACCTCGTTCACCTGTTCCAGTTCTTCGGGCGACGCCTCTGCGAGCCGTTCCATCGATCCAAAATGTTCCGCAAGCAACTGGGCCGTTCGCTCACCAACATGACGGATGCCGATACCAAACAGCAGCCGGCTGAAATCCAGTTTTCGGCTTTCCTCTATTTCATCGTGAAGATTCCGGGCGGACTTTTCGCCCATTCGATCGAGAATCGCCAGATCTTCGACTGTTAGACGATAGAGGTTCGAAACGTCATGGACCACGTCCCTGGCAATCAGCTGATCGACGATCTTCTCTCCGAGCCCGTCGATCTTCATCGCTTTGCGGCTTGCCCAATGCAGCAGCGATTCTCTCAACTTTGCGGGACAGCTCTGATTCATGCACCGGCGTACAGCCTCGCCTTCTGCGCGATATACTTCTCCGCCGCATACGGGGCATCGTATCGGCATCACAAACCTGCGTCGATCCTTCGCCTGCTCCGCAACGCTCACTATCTTTGGGATGACATCGCCTCCGCGTTCCAGAAGAACGCGGTCGTTAATCTGAACTCCGAGGCGCTCTATTTCGTCTTCGTTATGCAACGTGGCATTGCGTATCGTCGTGCCCCCCAGCTGAACCGGTTCCAGCACCGCAACGGGAGTGAGTGCTCCCGTGCGGCCCACCTGTATCCGAATATCTTCGAGCTTCGTTGTCGCCTGCCGCGCCTTGAACTTCACCGCAATTGCCCATCGCGGAGATTTCGCGGTGGAACCCAGCATCTCCTGTATCGCCACCGAATTGACCTTTACGACAACTCCGTCGATCTCGTAATCCAGCGAGTCGCGGCGCTCTTCCCAGTCTGAACAGAAGCGCGCGACGTCCTCAATCGAAGAACAAAGCTTCTTATTGGGATTCACCTTGAGTCCCAGTCTTGCGATCAATTCCAGATTTTCCAGTTGAGTTGCCTCCGATGGAATCGGAGAGTAGCCAAAGAAGTCCAGTGAGCGCTTTGCCACGACTGTGGGATCGAGCATGCGTAACGATCCGGCAGCTGCATTTCTCGGATTTGCGAACCGGGCTTCTCCCGCATTTTCGCGTTCATCGTTGATCTGACGAAATGATCCCAGGCTGAGAAACACTTCACCGCGGATCTCAATGGATTGCGGTTGCAACAAACGAAGAGGGACAGAGCGGATGGTGCGCACATTTCCAGTGACGACTTCTCCGGTTCGTCCGTCGCCCCGGGTGACCGCCTTCGACAGGATTCCATTCTCGAAGATCATGGCGATGCTCAGTCCGTCGATCTTCAACTCTGCAACGTATTCGACTGAATCCCGATTTGAAAGTTGAAGTACCCGCGCATGCCATTCCATCAACTCCTCGCTGGAGTAAGCATTGTCGAGACTGATCATGGGACGGGAAAACTGGTGCGTGGGAAAATCGGATGTGGAAATTCCGCCGACGCGCTGCGTCGGAGAGTCCGGAGTTACGAGTTCGGGGTGCTCCTTCTCCAACCGCTGAAGCTCCCGCAACAACTGATCGAACTCGAAATCGGAAATTGTCGGACTGTCCAGGACGTGATAGCGGTGTTCGTGATCGCGGATTGATTTGCGAAGATCTTCAATCTGCGATCGAATGTTTTTCACCCTACTTCGGCGAGGCGGCGGAAGCGGCTAAAGCCGTGTCAGCTGGAGCCGTGGTAGCTGTCGCGCGTCGAACGTGCTGCTCGACCTTTTTCATAAATAATCGGCGGGCTTCGGTCAGTATCTCGGCTTCTTCGGCCCTTGAGACCTTGAGCGTGCCTTTCTTCAACCAGGACTGAAGGTTCGTCGCGTCGGGGCTATTTCGAAAGCTGTCTCCGAGGCTGAAGCACCAGCGGACAAATTCCGCGGCGTGGTTTCCGAGTGGCGTTTCCGCAATCAGGTTTTCAGGAGCAAATAATTCCGCTGTTTCGACCGCTGTTTGATTTCGCATGTCGAAGATATTGAACCGTAAAGTGGACAAATCTGGTCCCCACCTCCTTCCAATTAGCGCTAATGCTTTCCCGCAAAATCTCCGATTCAAAGGGAATGGCCACGGTGCTCGAGCTTGCGCGGGAAGTTCGCCATCTGCTGGTTTCCAAAGACACAGGTTGCCTGACGGTAGACTACCCCGACAGTACAGTGTCCATTCACCTTTCCGATGGGACTGTTGCGGCGGAACGGGCCGTGTTCCTGTCGTGCTTCACTCGGAATCCAGTCGATTTCCAATTCAAGGCGATGAAGAACCGGAATCCTGGACGATATGTTCCCGGTGCGTCACTGCTCATAGAAGCAATCGAGGCCATTGATCATAAATTTCTGATTCGCGTCTGGGAACCCTATGCAGAATGGAGGATCGTATTTCGGCTGGACGAGGATCTGCACAATACCTTTGTTAAGCAGCATCTCGCTTCAGATTCCGACCTGCTCCGTCGCATGATGCGGCTGGCCGTGTCAGGGACTGCAACTCTTGAACGACCCACAATCCTGATTGCCGAAGAAATGGAGCAGATTGAGGCGGCCTTCGTCTCCGGCAAATGGCACAAGGTTCTGGGGGTCGGTCCTGCTTCGGAGAAGTCAGAAATCAAGCAGGCATATCGAAAGCTTGCACGCCGATTCCATCCGGACCGATGGGTCACTTCCCCGGACATGAGGCACCGCGATCGTATTGAAAGAACGTTTCAACACGTCAGTCGTGCATACATCGAATTACATCGACCCAGCCAGTCCAGGCCACAGTTGCTGGTCGGACCGAGACCGAAGAAGTCATTCTGGGAAAAAATGTCGGGTCTCGGTCGAAAGTCGCGAAATTAGTTGGATCTCCTTTCGCATTTTGGCCGGAATTCACTCGAGTGATATCGCAACTCCCTTTCTGCAACCAGAATGGTTTGGATCACTGGACTGTGGACGTAGGTTCAGGCAGCGGGCTACGGCAGGAGAATGGACCGATGGATCCAGACTATATTGTCCCAGCTCAGCAGTTTCTCGGTGCCATCAAATAGTTTGGCGTAGGAGCCACCACCGGCCTTGAATGAGAACTCCTTCACGCGATCCGGAGGGTTGGTCGTGACGTTCTTCAAAATATCGAGAACCTGTTCCTGCCGAGAAATCTGAAAAAACGTTGGCATCTTTGCAGAATAGAAACGCGTGTCGGTCGCGTTGGATTTGTTGGCGGTCCCCTTCTCAAACTTGATGTGCATCTCCAGGTGTTCGCCGGACGCGGCCGCGAACACCCAGTCCTGGACCTCCAGTGCCGGACCGGTTCCGATTGTCGTGGAACGCTGCATGGTATGAGTTGTCGTGGGAAGATAAACCCCGAACGGTCCGGGAGCATAGCCCGGATCTTCAGACAATCCTCCGATGATGAGTTGAACATTCGTACCTGTTGGATCCTTTACCGGGGCAGCCAGATAGACCAACCGATTCGAACCCTTGCCGATCGGAAGACCGTCCGGACCGTTGATCGTCATGCGATCGATAAAAACAGCCCGCAAATTTGCATCCTTCGCAGCGCCGGTTGCGGCGATGTTGGGCGTCCAACCCTGGGGCAAATAGCTGGCCAGCGCCGCATCGGGAACGCGGAGATCCAGCTGAAATCGCGCCTCCGCGCTGTATTCCACCATCGTCTCGGCCTGCACGAGACCGGCCAGAAGAACGAGTGCCGCTACGGCATACAAGAACCAGACAGCAATGAGAGGAACCTTTCGCATTTGTCACTTCTCCTTCTGACGATGGGCTTGGTGTCAGCAGTGTACGACGACAGGGTCTGCGAGGGGAAATTTCAATATTCAGACATCGAAAACCCGGCACAACCTGAATCGGAACCGTGTCATGGCGCCGCATTTTCGGCCTGGGATGCCGTAACGGGAAGCGTCACTTTGACTGACGGAATTTGTCAGTTTGAACCTCTTACAGTCTCGTTACCGGATTCTATCTGTTGAATTTGAACGACCTAATCCAAAGGCCTCCAGGGTGCATCAGTCCATGCGCCGGTTCGATGGACAACCGGGCATTGAGCAGGAGGCTCACATCCATGCAGGTACTAAAGCTGGCGATACTCGGTGTGTTAAGTTTCGTGGTGATACGGTTCGCTCCGGTCTGGTACCGTACATCCGAATTCAACAGCTATGTTCAGCAGCAGGCATCCGGCATTCATTCGAAGGGTGCCCTGAAACAGGTCATACTTAAAAAGGCCGAAAAGAATAATATTCCCGTCACCGAGCGGAACATCAACTTCACAACGAATGATTCTGTGCTTCAGGTGAATGTCGAGTATCAGGTTCCACTGGATTTGTATTTCTATCAGAAGGAACTCTCATTTCATGCAGCCGGTTCGGGACTCTTCCCGGAGAATTGAACTGCTTCAATTCGAATATCTGCCCCTGACGACGAAATCCTCCCTTCCAACCCCTAACATGTTCGTCGAAGTAACAGCCTGAGGGCCTATACTTGGCGGGCGATCCATGAACCTGGAACCGAACGCGTGATTTCGTCGTGACCGACAAAGTTCAAACGAAACAGTTAGACCGTCCTCCAGAATCGCCCGTAGCTCAATGGCGATTCGCCACGCGAATTGCATTTCGATTTTCTTTTTCCTATCTCTCGTTGATCTCGGTTGCCACTCAGATCTTCGGAAGTCTGATTCTTATTCCATACGTCTCCTTTCGCGGTCTTGGCCTGATGTGGCCAATGCGAGAAATCACTTTCTGGTTCGGTCGTCATGTGTTCCAAATCCACACCCCACTTGTTTACGACGGCAACAGCCGGGACTCCGATTTCTACTGGGTTCAGGCTTTCTGGATCTTGCTTGCCTCCGTCATCGCAACATTGATCTGGTCCGTTCTCGACCGGCGGCGAGAAAACTACGTCACGCTAAACAAGTGGTTTCGCTTGTTTGTTCGATTTGGATTGGCCGCACAAATGATGGAGTACGGAATGACCAAAATCATTCCGACACAATTCCCTTCACCTTCACTCAACACACTCGTGACGCCTTTGGGGCACCTGTCACTCCAGGGCCTGTTGTGGACTTCAATCGGAGCGTCACCTGGATATGAAATTTTCACCGGATGTGCTGAATTGCTCGCCGCAGTGCTGCTTATTGTTCCGCGTACCGCGTTGCTTGGAGCATTGATTTGCCTTGCGGACATGATTCAGGTTTTTGTTCTGAATATGACGTACGACATCGGCGTGAAGATTATTTCGTTTCATATCATTCTACTGACGATCGCCTATTTGGCGCCCGAGTTCGGGCGGCTTGGCAATTTCTTCCTTCTCGGTGGCGCCGTCGAATCATCGGCTCAACCTGCGCTTTTCCACAGCCGCCGTGCATCGCGCATCGCGTTTGCAGCTCAGATTCTTTTTGGATTCTATTTGCTGGGCATGCAGACGGATGTGAACTGGGTCTACTGGTATGCCGAAGGAGGAGGCCGAACAAAATCGCCGTTGTATGGAATATGGAACGTGCAGGAGCTGTCCATAGACGGACAATCGCAACCTGTTGCACTCAATGACTACGATCGCCGCTGGCGCCGCATCATTTTTGATTCTCCGGAGAGTCTTGCCTTTCAACGCACCGACGATTCATTCGCACGCTATGGAGTTTCCATTGACGTTTATCGGAAGACTCTTGCGCTCACAAAGGGGCAGAGCACAATCTGGAAAGCGGACTTCACCTTTCAGCGCCCTGCCGTCGATCAACTTATTCTGGATGGTCAGATGGATGGCTACAAGATCCACCTGAAGCTTCAACGCGTCGAGTTCGATACGTTTCGGCTTTTGAACAGCAGATTCCGCTGGGTGCGTCCTTCGGAATAAATAATAGTCAAGCCTGCTTCATGCGGCTTTGACGCGAACCGGACTTGATACTTTCGCAGGTGCGGTCTCGGTAAGGAATAACGAAACCACGGCGCCTAATCCGACACCAATGAGAGGCATCCACAAAATGTTTTCGATGCCCCTACTCTGAGCGATTGCTCCACCGATGGAGGGGGCAATACCTCCGCCGAAAATCTCGCCAGTGGCGACGACAATACCGATGGCGGAGGAAATCAGTCCGACCGGCGCGGACTCCGTTGCGATCGGACCGGTAATCAGCGCGACATTGCCAAGGGAAAAAAACGACACCAGAAACAACATGAGGAAAAGCGCATTGGGAGTGGGACCGATCCCCATAAAGAGCCACACGGTCACAGCGGCACCGATGAACGCCAGTACTGCCGTTGGCCGGCGGCCAAGCTTGTCGGAGATTCCGGGAATGCCGAACTGTCCAACAAAACCGCCAAAGCCGAGAGCTGAAGTCACAAATCCCATCTGTGTCGGTGTCAGTTTCAAATAGTCGGTAAGATAATTTGGAAGCATGCCACCCAGCACGAAGATGCATGCCATTGCGCACATCAGAGCCAGCATGCAGACCACAATGTTCTTGTTCCGGATGACTTCAAGATATCCGCCACCGCCGCGGCCGGCGGCGACGGCCCCAACTGCCGCTCCGCCCTGCGTATCTTTCGGCTCGCGAAGAACAAAGAACAGCAGCACACCCACAAGAATGCCCGGTATCGCAACAACCCAGAACACGATCCGCCAGGAAACAACAGTAAGGAGCTGAGTCGCGATGATCGGGCCGAGACCGAATCCAAATAGCGCGAATCCGCTTTGCTGCAAACCCTGAAGGAAACCGCGACGCGACGGGTGCGCGGCAGCCGCTGTCGCTGTGAAACTCGTCGGACAATACGAGCCCTCCATCATACCCATGAGGCCGCGAATGGCGATGAGGCTCGCCAGACCTCCGGCCATACCGGAAAATCCCGACATCAAAGAGAAAAGCAGGATGGCAGGAATCAGAATTTTCCTGTGACCGATCGTATCGGAAAGCCGGCCGCTGATCGCCGCAAAAATTCCCCAAACCAGACCGAGCACACCGACAAGGTTACCGATGGCCTGATAGTCGAGACCCAATCCGGGAGCGCCGCACCCGGGAGCGACGTCTGTAGAAACCATGCATGGAAACAGTGGAGCGATAATCCAGCGGTCCAGACCTACGAGGCCGAAGCCGAGGCCAAGGAGTAGAACCGCTTTCCATTCGTAGTCGGTATCCCACCGCGTTCCAGATCGGGACATTTGGTACAGGTCTCCTTTACTGATCTAGCGCACCGAGCATGGCGAAGGATCCCATCCGTTCGCGGTGTCCGGCAATTTCTTGAAATGCGAGCTCGTGATGAACGGTACAGTCAGGTTCTCCGGGTCCTCGACGATAGTCGTGACGATCAGATAGGTCATTCCATAGGTCTCGTCCGTTCGATTGAAGTATTCGGTGACAACTGCTTTTTCACTGTAAGGAACGCCGTTCTTTCTCAAGTATCCGGCCTTCATGTTTGTGGTGAGCACCTTCAAATCTCCAAACATGGTTGCTCCTCGTGCGCCTCCACCGCCACCTCCTCGCGCTCCGGCTGCGGGCGCTCCAGCGGGAGGGAGAGTAATCGGCGCAGCATCATCGTTAGCCGGCGCTGCGGCCGCCGCTGGAGGACCACCCGGACCGCCTGGGAATGCACCACCACCGCCACCTCCTCGTCCGCCGCCTGCTGTGGGTTCCCACTCTGAAACAGAGTTCCCTTGCCAGGATCGTTCGCCTGGAGTTGCAGTAGCGGCGGCACCAAAGCGGAACAGACGGGTTTGCATTCCGGCGTCGGTCTCCAGCTTCAGAACATTTTCACTCTCCCAGCTGATGTGCACGCGTGTCGGAACTCTCATGATGGCCGCGGCGCCGTAGCTCTTACATTGATTGCCATCGGCTTCGTCTTTGGAGGGATCCCAGGCGTTGGCTGTAGTCCTCGCTGCTGGCGTCACCGGAATGCTGGAAACATCACCCTTGTCCGGTACTTTCATTCGCCAGCGCCAGTCTTCGGTGACAAGAGATTCCCAGTAACCGGTCAGATCCACTGTCGCCGCGGTTTGTGCAGCGGGAGGTGGTCCGGCAGGCTGCCCGCCTCGTGCGCCACCGCCTCCTCGTGCGCCACCGCCGCCTCGTCCGCCACCTGCTGGAGCCTGGGCGCCCGCAGCCGGCCCCGCCGGCGCTTGTCCTCGTCCTTGTGCGCCGTGCAATTGCGATAGCGAAAGCGCTGCGATCAAGACCAATAATAAGATGATTGTGCGTGGCATTCCGTTCTTCATTCCTGCCTCCCCGGGGCGCCGCCTATTGGCCGTCTACTCGCCATTTACTGATCGTTGGTTTCGCCCGCCTTGGTTCCCCACGAAAAGGTCCCATCGGAGCGTTTTACGGTGACCAGCCGAATGCGATGTTCGTCTGGATTCCGTCCGGGATTGCCGGTAATGATGACGAGGTCGCCGTACTTCAAAGTTTCATTGGTCACGCCGCTTCCGGCCAACTGTGTGCTTCCAGCCCATTCGATGGTCCAGCGAATCTTCCCTGTTTTGGGATCGGTGGATTCCACGTTCACGATGGAATGCGGGTTGCGAAACGAAAACTGGACCAGTTTTCCTTCAATGGAAACGGTCTTGTCCTGATGGTACGTGGCCGCAAAGGAATGGTGGCCGTAGGCGGCAACCGAAAGTGCCAGCAGTGTTGCCGCCACCAGTAGGAAAAATACGTTGCGTTTCATGGTGTTCCTCCGCTTACAAACTTACGGTTTCTTGTTGAGGCCGTTGAGGCTTTGATAGGCGGCCTCGATAAACATTGCCGTCGTCCACGGTCCGGTACTGGTTCCGTACCTTGGATCGTAATCCTTCGTCAGTCCTGAACTCTGAATCTGCTGCAGGGTCTTGCCCTTCTTGATGGCGTCCCGTATGCGATCCCGGATAATCGTTACCATATCCCGATACTCCACCACGTCGGCCTCATCACTGATGCGGCCGTGGCCCGGAATCACCATCGTTCCACCTTCCTGCTTTTCTTTCGGAATTGTGAGATCCAACAGGTGATTCAGGCCGTTGATGACTCCGTTGATGCTGCCGCCGTTGTTCACATCGATAACGGGATAGGTCGTGGTCATGAAAATATCGCCGGCGCTGATGACATCCGAACGCCGGAAGTACACCATGGAGTCGCCGTCGGTGGCACTGTCTGGCTCGTACAACACCTGAATGGACTCGCCATTGAAGTAGAGATCTTCGTGTGAAACGTGGAATGTCTGTGTTGGCCAGGCATCGGTCGGAGTGGGAGACGGCTTTCCGGCCGGGCCCGTGGCCATGACACGGAGAACATTTTCATGGGCAACAATGGGCACACCGCCTCTTCCTCCACCGGCCCCTCCGCGTCCACCTCCGCCACCGCCACCTCCTGCGGCTGGAACCGCACCACCGGCCGGAATCTTAAAGCCGACATTTCCGCCCGTATGATCGGGGCGAAAACTCGTATTGACGATGTACCGGATCGGCTTGGTTGAAAGCTGTCGCACCAGCGACAACACCTTCTCATTCGCAGTTCCCGAACCCGTATCGACCACCAGCACACCCTCATCGCCCATCTGAACAGTGATGTTGGCCCCGGCGCCCACGATCATGTATATGTTTTCGCGAACGGGTAGAGCTCGAATGGTGCGGTCATTGGCATCGGCATAATAGATGCCCTGCTGCGAATCAAAAATCCTGATTTGCCGCTGCTGAGCTGCACCCGGCGCGTTGAACACAACGACAGCAGCGCCAACCGCAACAAAGAATGCCAACCAGGTGAATTGGTGCCTCATGAATACACTCCACAGCTACTTCGGTTGAGGCGCTACGACGCTCTTCCGGAATTCCGGAAGAGCGGTTGCAGCGCCGCCTCGCATGGCTTCGACAGGTACTTTTTGTGCTTTGGCAAATTCCTCCAGGTCGGGGTTCTCGCCCGGGAGCCAGTGAGGAACCCAACCGTGCGGCTCGTCGATTTCTTCGACGATCAGACACGGATAAGGTCCGACGTTCTGAGCTGGAGCAAGGCGAAAGTCGGTACTCCGAATCATCGGCTCGGTGAGATACAGGGGGTCATTAATAACGACGGTCCACGTTAGAAATTCACCGTGCCGGTAAAAATATTCGGTCAAATCCGCCTGATCGCTTCGAGGCACTCCATTACGGCGGATCCAGCCCTTTTTCAAATGCGTCGTGACGACTTTAAGGGTTTGGCCTTCCCAGGTTCCTGTCGAAAAACCCTGCCACGTGTGGGCGGCGAACTCGTCCGGATGCGGGCGTCCATCCATCCAGATGGTTCTCTCAGGAGCTTGCCAGGAAATGTGCGTGTGCAGAGCAGTTACCTGCTGGCTCGCGGTATCGACGTCCTTCCATATCCTCAACATTGCAGGACCGCGTGGTGAATAATCCGCCGGATGCGGTTTACATTGATGTTCGGGCACTGCAAGAATGTCCGCTTTCCACGCATCCGCCATTGCCCGGGCGGCGTCATTGATTGGAAGGCCGGAATAGTCGCCGACATCGGGTCCGCCGACGCGCTCGGGCTGGTCTTCATGGAATTGGGAATTCCATTCCCCAACAAGATCGACCTGAGCAAATGCAGGCGTTCCGAACAGCATGATCGCCAGCAGTGTCAAAAGAGCCGCAGGTGCTGTCCGATTGAGATATTTCATGGCCATTCTCCTCGAAATTGGCAGTGACGCTTCCGAATTCGTGGAGAGGAACATATATCTCCAAGGCAGAGAATTATAGAAAAATCTGAAGGAAATCTGGGCGCAGATTGGAAAGACCGATGGGAATATCTCGAAGCGTCAGCTCTGCGAATTGTAAAAACGACAGACTTGATTCAAGACGCACTCCAGACATTTTGGATTCGTCGGACGACAGATCTCACGTCCAAGGTAGGTCAGCGACATTCCGAGAGCATGCCAGTTCTTCCTTGGCACTTCTGCCATCAATTGCTTTTCGATTTTTTCTGGAATTGTCCCGCTGGCGATGCCAAGCCGCGGAGCAACCCGGATTGTATGAATATCTACAATCACGCCTTCTGCCGGCAGGTCCATTTGACTCATGATGACGTTCGCGGATTTTCGTCCGATGCCCGGATATCGAATCAATTCCTCCAGAGTCTGCGGGATATTCCTGTCGTAACCGATCCTCTTTGCGGTTTCCGCCAACCACTTCGCCTTGTTCCTGAAATTCGTAACCCTTCTGATAAATGGATAAAGATGCACGGGCCGTGCTTTGGCAAGATGCTTCATTGTCGGAAACTTTTGAAAGAGCGCAGGCGCCAGCGCGTTGATGTTCCGATCAGAGTCGCGCGCAGAGAGAACGACCATCACCAGCAGTTGATACGGTGTTTTGTATTCGAGCGGATGCTTCCGTCCCTTGTATTTCTGGAAGAGCGGCTTCAGCGATTTGTTCCAATCTACGTTTGAGTCGAGACGGAATTTCCTCGCCATATCCTTCTACCTCGCTGCCGCACACGGCCTCGAAAATGTCACCAATCATCTCTGATGTGATGGCAGGAACGACGAACTCACCCCATCTTTCCACCGAAGATAATCAACGCAACGGTGAAGTAAATAATCAAACCGGTGACGTCCACCAACGTGGCCACAAAAGGCGCCGACGACGCGGCCGGATCGTACCCCAGACGCTGAAGCACCAGAGGCAGGATGGATCCAACCAGCGAACCCCACAGCACGATGCCCACCAGCGTCAACCCAACCGTTACTGCCAGCAATAGCCATATGGCGCCGTAAGCATTCGGAAGCAAGGCGTTCCAGATTGTGATTCGCGTGAATCCGATCACACCCAGGATCGCTCCAAGCGCC
>Ga0184628_10000118_pt1 | contig 43207 bp, 67 predicted proteins | sample PLM4_5_b1_FD_133149 | JGI IMG/M metagenome (GOLD analysis project Ga0184628, IMG submission 133149) | Groundwater sediment microbial communities from an aquifer in East River, Colorado, USA - PLM4_5_b1 | ecosystem: Environmental > Terrestrial > Soil > Riparian zone | place: USA: East River...
AAAGCCTTCAATCTCTACTTTAATCACTTGCTTTTTGTTCTGCTGTTATTAAATATTTTCTTTTCTTATCATCTACTAATTCAATACTCGTAATTGTGAAATCCTGCGATCCATCTCTTAAAATATAATTACTATCTATTGCCAAAGTCGAATTATAATAAATTTCATAGTTATAAGAATTTTGATACCCTTGTGAAAACCTGTCATAAGTTCTGTTTGAACTATTCTTTTTTCTAAAAGCCCAAACAGTCGCTATCGTAACCCCCGTAGGATTATCCCAAACACCCGCTGCGTCCTTAGTTGGTACAAGGTCAACAAACGAAACCCGCCTTCTTATGCCTCCTATATTACCCATTGGTCTTTATGATTGTTTACTAAATCGTTCAAATGTGTCTGACTTAACAACGCAACTTCCTCTCCTCTGTGTTCGAATCTTTTCGCTATTTCATTCAACCAAGCCAACCTTAATCCTTCCGGTAAGGTATTGGCCGTATAACCTACGTTGTAAATAATTTTCCACTTTCCCCCGCCTACATAACTCCTGAATCTTCCCATTTCAACCTCGTACTCATTATCTAAAATCCTAACCTCGTATTGATTTATTCCCGTCTTCGTATAAGCAGAATCAAACGTAGTCAAAGGCGGAAAAGGAAGATTAAAAGAAGTATCGTAATTAATTAGGATCGTTACCACTTTGTCAATTAAAGATCGTCCGGTTATATCTTCCAGGTATTGCCTTACTTCTGAATTTAAAGTTGTTAGCCTTGTATCAAAAGAAGTATTCCCAGAATCTATATAAAGATGCTCTTTAATATCAGCAAGGTCTAAGATTTCAGTAGCCCCGACTGAAGAAAATTCATGCGCTATTAATTTACTCTCTTTCATCGTATATCATTATTGGCCCCGCTCTGCGAGGGCCGGTTAATCTTGCTGTTTTACCATTCAGTTTATATTTACCTTTTCTGAATTGAATAGTATTTATAGATTGATAATTTAACCCTGCTGCACTACCTGTAAACAAATAACTTCCAGAATCGGCAGTTAATATGTTTGTTTTTACAAATGAAACGTCTTGACCTGTGAAAATGAAACTTCCCGGATCAACCATAAAAGCAGCCTGTCCGAATTGTAACGTAGCATCATTGCCGTTAAATAAGTAAGAACCGCTATTTGCTGTTAATGTTCTTTGAACGGTTAATCCTGCTTGATTACCCGTGAACGAATACGAACCAGAACCACCTAAAACACTCCTTTGGAATTTGATTGAATTTCCTGTTAGCGTGAAACTTCCCGCATCAACAGATATAGCAATTCCTTTTATTAAGCTGGCTGCGTTACCATTTAATAAATAACTTCCGCTTCCCCCTGATAAAACCAATCCCCTGTTAAGGTTAACCGTATTTCCGGTAAACAAGTAATTTGCACTTCCCGCAATTAATATTTTACTTACTAATAAATTTACTGAATTACCGCTGAAAGTATATGAGCCTGAATTAGCTACTAAAGCGACACCCTTAATTAAACTTGCAGCGTTCCCGGTGAAAAGGTAGGTTCCACTTTCGGCAATTAGATTTAACCCCCTGTTTAAGTTTACAGCGTTACCGCTAAATGTGTACGATCCGCTTCCCGCTACAACACTTCTATGAAACTTAACCGCATTTCCCGTAAAAGAATAACTACCTGAATCAGCAGTTAATGAAACACCCTTAATAAGCCCTGCTGAATTTCCTGTAAAGCTGTATGTAGCTGAACCAGCTGATAAGTATTTATTATAAGTTAGGTTTGCACTATTCCCTGTAAATGTATAACTAGCACTTCCCGCAATAAGTTTTAATTGTCTTAATAAATCAACCGAGTTTCCAGTAAGAACATAAGAAGCCGATTCAGCAACTAAGGTTTTTCCGGTTGTAAATGTTATAGAATTTCCGGTGAATAAGTAAGAAGCCGACCCAGAGACTAAATTTAACCCTCTCAATAAACCAGCACTATTACCTGTAAAATTATAAGTCGTAGAAGCAGCAACTAATTTTGAATCCTTTCTTAATGTAGCCGAAGTTCCTGTAAGATTAAACGTTCCCGCATCGGCTACTAATCTATAAGAACGATTCAACCCTGCACTATTCCCTGTAAGGTTGTAGGTAGCAGAATCAGCCGTTAGTTTAGACGATTTTATTAATGAAGCAGAATTACCAGTAAAGACAAAAGCCCCGGCAGCAGCCGTTAAAATAGCTCCCGTTTGAACTATTTTAAACCTCTGAATTAAAACCCTGCTATATGACCTTCCTAATCTCATTAATAAGTATTACTTCTGTTTACTGCTTGATTTATCGAAACTACTTTTTGTTTTGGTTCTGGAAATTCTGCTTCGATCATTATTGCGTCTAAACATTGGTCAGGGTTTGCATCTTGTGCTAAAAACCTTACTCGTAAATCTGTGAAATCACCATTACCGCCACCCCCTATTACCCATGCACCTGCTGGCCCTGAAGCGTAATGTTTTCTTGCATAACGATAAGTAGTAACTCCCGCCGCTGCTCCTGTGTCAAATGTTGTATCAAGTGTACCGTTATCGTTTAATCTTACCTGCATCTGGCCTACTGTTGTAGATATTTGGTGATGAGCCAAAATGACTTCAACCGCTCTTGGTGCAACCTTAGGAGTAGGAACCCCTGAAGCTGGCCCGAATAAACCCTCTACATAATCTGTAGCTGCATTTGCAGGAGCAACACCCCTCCAGTTATCAGCTTCGTCAACTGCGCCGCTCGGAAGAGGAACGTCATCAATTAACTGAAATGCTGTTGTAGTTGCGTTAAGAATATCTACTGCTGTGTTTCCTCTTTGGAAGTCACCGCCACCGGCTATATTGTGAGTGCCATCAGAAGTAACCGTATAAGGTTGTATTAATCCGTTCCCTATTGGATAATCAGCCAAAGTTTGAGATAAAATTAAATCATCACAATACCCAGTATAATTTGATGAGCCAGCTGAAACCCTATGTAAAAAAATAGCATCATAACTTGTAGCTGCTACTGGATTTGTAGCTTGTCCGCAATTATCTCCATCAACACTTACATCGGTTGTCCATGGATTATTACTCGTATTAACTTTAATATCTATTCTGTACCACCTATCAACCATAATCAATATGCCAGTTGATCCATCGTTTAACGCTGATCTTGCGTAAATCTTCCCATCTGAACTTTCAAATCTTGCTCCTCCTAAATGCGTAGTTGAATTATAAACGGAAACCAAATTAACGTCAACGGCTGGAAGTGAGGAAAAATATAAATAGCATCTTATTATTGCAATATTTCCAGCAATAGCAAAAGTAGCATTTGCGCCGGCTGCTGCATTTTGAATCCTTAAACTTCTATTCCCTGTTCTCTTGATAGTAGTATCGAAAGTTATTGCACCCGTTAGCGTCCAGTGTGCGCCACTAGCCCCGCACTCGAAACCGCAACAAAAAGTAGGACTAGCCATAATTAAACTTCAAAAATTATTAATCCGTTTTCTAACTTATAATAAACACCATTATTAAATGATATTTCTATAACCTTAACCCCGTTTATTACTTCCCCAATACTATACTTAGTTTCAATATAAACAGGATTGCCGCCGATTGTTTTAGTTTGAATTTTCATACTTCAAATTCTATGTAACAAATTGCATTTACCGCCGCACCCGCCTTAACCCTTATTCGTAAAAAGTTTGCCGCCTTCCAAGCCCATTCTCTACCCAGTGGTTTTTGGATTACCCATTGATTGGTCGGAGCAACAAACTGACAATCCAATAATCTTACTGTTGTAATTGACCCCTCCGCAGTAGCTGTATAACCACTTTCATCACCTGCCGCCGTAAAAGCCAAAGGAAAATCATCTGTCACCGCTCCCGCATTTGGATCGCCAATATTATAAATATCAGCAGCAACAAACTCAGTTATCGTTCCACCAACCGTACCAGTATCAATTAACTCAACTTCAATTGGAGTGGCCGCCGCCGATCCATCAAATGAAATACCATATTCAACCACCCTCCCAATCATATTAGTGCTACCGCCTAACTTTAATTGAAGCATTGTTTTAATTGCCGTTCCAGTAGTCACAGCCGCAAAAGAAGCGGTTGTTGGCATTGGCCCGTTGTAAACTCTATATAGTCCCATAAATTTATTTTATACGAGTGTTCCAAATCCACCTGTAAAGTCAATAGTCAGACTTTCGCCATTCTGAAGCGTTAAGTCTGAAGTGTAATCATACCAACCAATTAAAGGATCAGCCGGAGAAGTAGGATCGTCGTTATACAAAAGAACATAACGAAAAGCCGCCACCGCTCCACCTGAAGCCGTTAATACTAAATCATTCGCTGTGAACGTTACCGTTCCACTTGCTTGCTCTGCTGTGATTCCTGTTATCACCCTGCTGGATAAATTCGTGTAAGAGATTTGTGTTACATCTGCTAACACGGCATCAGCCGAAGCAGAAGGGGCATTAGCCGCACTACACAGAGCCACAGTCACCGTACAAGTAGCATCACTTGTAAAGTTGTGAACACCCTTTGATAAATCTTCAACGAACTGGTCGAATTTGTTAAACGTAGCCATTATACATAATTTTTAAGTTTGACAGATTGTGTTTCATATAAAAAATTCTCGAATCGTTTACAATATTCTAAAGGGTCATGTTCCTTAGCCCTTATCCTTGAAACATTACTCCTTTCTTTATAAAAACTCTTATCATCGAATTTCTTAATCATGTTCACTAAAGAAGTAATATCATACTGATCTGTATCGTCTAAAACATTTCCGTTATCGTCGAATAAATCACCCTTTCTTAAATCAATATAATTACCTGCATAATCACAGTTCTCTTTTAATCCAGGAGTAGGAGTACATATAACCGGAATACCAGAACACATTGCCTCAGTCGCTGTCATTCCCCAGCTCTCGTATTGAGAAGGCATTATTAAAAGCCTTGTTTGTTTATAAATAGGAAGAATGTCAGGAGTGTTATCAATTACAAAAACGTTTTCCGGTTGTTCTGTTATTTGTTTGTCGTAACTCCCTTTAACCGCTAAGAATCTTTTATCAGGAAATACCTTTGCTAACTTCTGTAAGATCCTTCCACCCTTATTAGTGTTTAAATTTATCAAAGTAATAAACTCGTTCTTTTCGGGATCATCACAAACGTTGTACCTGTCATAATCAACCGCAGGAGGAACAACTATTGAAGGATATTTATAGTTAAGCGTTTTAGAAATCCATTCTGAATTATAAACTATAAAAGGCGGATTCTTTGCGTTAATTATCGAAGCATATTCATGATGATTGTGGACGATCTGAACAACTGGCCGTCCTACATCATGCCCTAGCGTTAATGTCCAATGAGTAAAATCTAAATGAGTAACTAAAACGTCGGCCCAACGGTAAGCGTCTAGGTTATCCCTTAATCCCATTACATAAACACCTTCCCAATCATAAGGAACCCTGTAATGAAACTGTTCAGGACGTTGTAACATTACTCTAACCTCGTGACCTTGTTTAATTAGGTACTTATTTAAATTGTGTATATATGCTTCCCCTCCACAATTATGGATAGGGGGATAAAGATGTATAGAATATAAAATTCTCATATTACAATCCAATCTTTTTGATAACCGTCATTCCAATTCATGTCTCCTGCTTGTGTACCAAACCATCTTTTAGGCGCAATAACTTTCTTTTCAGGATGTTCAGCAATCGTTGCAGCAAAAGCGGAAAAAGTAGAATTAGAAATAATAAAATTCTTACAAGCCTTCATACTTCTGAAATCGTCTAAATATGTTTCGTCACCCCTGCTAATTCTAAATGTATAATGATTGCCAGCATCATTTAATTTTTTATAAAATTCATCAATATCATCACTATAAGCAATAAACACCGTATCCTTCGGCATCATAGACATTGCTTTCATATAATATTCTATTGGCAATCTTGGATGATAAGCGTCCGGGTCATCTATATAATCGCCGGCCCTGTAATGAACCGCACATAAATTATTAAGCACAGGATCATGGTTTAATTCATCCTTCATCTTAAAGTAATGCCTTACCTTATCTAAACAATGTTCAAAGTATTTAGGACTTTGCAGGTGTGCGTTAATTGACCAATGTCCACTATTTAAAATGATTTCTTTATACCCCCAGAAATATCCAAGCTCTTGAAATTGTTCACCGTTTACTCTTGGTAGTGGATTCTCAAAGTACTGCTCAAAATCCGTTACCTCACCGCCGAATAAAGCGTTATCATAATTCCTCCAATGCGGGAAAGCAAAAGGCTGTCCTGACTTTTCAGCAATACCAATGATACTGGCTATTGTGTAACATTGATTACCGAAACGGCCCAAACCTCCTGTCCCTATTGAAGTACTCGTTAACATTCAACTAACCATTTTTTATCAAACAACTTCATAGAATCACCTAAAACCTCAGGGAATAATTTATCATATTTTACATCAACAAAAACCATATTTCCAGTATGAGCTAAAAGCATATAACCCTTACTCCAACCTAGTTCTAACATAGTCCTAAAACTTGCTCCCCGATTAGGATGGAAAAATTCTAACTCTGGATCTAAAGAACTATTGATCTCAATAATCACTACCGCCGGTTTCCCTTCATAAGCCTTCCAAACCATATAATCGTTTCCGTCAATGTCAATACTTAAAATATCACACTTAGGCAAATCATTTACGTTGCTTTCGTTGACTTCCATTTGCGCAACTCCCGTTCCTGTTGGAACTAAATCATAAAGGTTCCTGGTAAACTGAAACTCATTACACAAATCAGCCGTATTTGAACAAAAGAACCCATCGGCCCCGCCGAACTCAACACAATGACCTTCTTTTAATCCGATTCGCTTAATGATTTCTTTAAGCAGGCCAAATTCACCGTTCTGACTATATAAACCGTTATCTAAATACTTATTCATTCTTTGTTGTATTGTGTGCTATCAAACTCTACACCTGCGGAAAACTTACTCCCCTCTTCCCAGTACAATGTTTCAAACTGTTTAAAAAGATCAATTCGCTCCTCTCTGGATAGTTTACCTATTTGAGATAGTATGCTTTTAACATTGGAAACTTTTATAAGTTCATCCTTTGTTAATTCGTCAAGCTCTTTTAATTCTTTTTCTTTTTTCATAGTTATATATTTAGGTTATTAATGTCCAGTTTTCCCAAACGAAGGGAGTTTGCCATGTTAATTTATGGGTCTTCGATAGTTCGGATTCAATATCCACATAAAGTAGTTCATAACCCGGTACTATATGAAACTGCACCTGAATATTTTTAATATTACTTATTAACCCCTGTTTTAAAATATAATCAAGCAAAGAATATTCACCCCCTTCAATATTAATCTTCATTACCGCCACTTCTCTATTCAAATACCTCGCTATATCTTCACACTTTACTTTTCGCCTTTCTTCCTTCGTAAATATTGAACTATATAAAAACACTCCCCCGATTTCCATTTCTCCATCGTACAACCATGCTGCCCGATCATCTAAAGCCTCAAAACATTCAACTTCGCAACCGTACCTTTTTTTAATCTCATTAGCCCACTCTCCCCGATAACTTCCAATATCAATACAATAGTCACCCGGTTTAAGGTCGTACTCATACCTTAGCTTCTCTAACCCTTTTTCAATCCATTCTTTTTGATCTCCAATACTTACCATAAAATTGCAATTGTATCTCTGTAATTAGGATCGAAATCATAAAACTTAAACTCCTTACACATTTCTCTCGTAATTTCTAAGTCGTTATAATACCAACCATCAACAAATCCAAAATCTTCTTTATGTTTTAAACAGTCATTTCTTAACCAATTCGCAAAACTTATCAGAGCCTTACCCCTTAACACCCTTTTTATTTCTTTCAAATAACTTCTTTGACCCTCTAAAGGAAGATGACAAAAAACACCAAAGGAATAAACCACATCGAAACTCTTATCTTCAAACGGTAAAGTATATCCATCCGTCTTTATATACTTCGCTTTTAATCCTTCCGGCTTCTCAATTCTATCTATACAAACAACTTCGTCAAACTTAGGTACAAGTAATTTATTCGTCCAGTAACCATTTCCACAACCTATTTCTAAACATCTCCCACCGGGTAACATCTTAATCGCTTCCTGCAATGGGTCTAAAGAAATCGCTTTAAAGTCCTCCTGATAACCTTCAGGCCAATAGTTTTCTATTAAATTACCACTCTCCATTTCTTCTTCTATGATGATCGAACATTGCCGGGTAAGTCGCTCCGCCTTTATCAATGTGTTCTGAATAAAGAGTAGGCCACCAATGCAATTTCATCCCGTATTTAATTTGCAGACAACATAATATTGCCTGATCGTGTCTGTGTTCTGCAAATGTTGGATAATTCCTTTCCATCGGTGAATCATCTATGAACCCTGGTATTTGACACCATGATAACCATTCAGCCATAAATCGTCTTGTGAAATCAGTAACCTTCATAAATATTACACTTGCTTGAACCTGTTTAAAATCCTCTAAGTGCTGAATCTGCCCATCATTTGGTATTTTAATTCCTGTTATAGTTTCAAACACCTTACCCTTACACCATTCAATTTGCTTAAACCCGTTAGTAAAAAGAAATATATCCTGATCCATTTTCTCAATTATGTGTTTAACTTCTTCGACAAACGAAACGCCCGCATCACTATATATTAAAATATCACCATCGTTCATTTCCAGTAAAGCCTTATTCACAACATAGCTTTTCCAAATCCAATACCCAGCACCTCTTTCTTGCATCAAAACTTCTTTATTCACCCCGAAGAAAAAAGGATCAATATCTTTCACCGAATAAGAAAACGTTTTTTCAACTCCATTCCTCAAAGAACTAACTATTAAATTCTCCTGTGAGATCGTCATATTATCCGAAGCGTAACAAACTAAAGCAATCATAAATTATCTTTTAGCCATTTGTTACCCTGAATATGACAACCGGTATAATCAGCTTCACAATTCCAAATCTCTGACCATCTCGGCCTCTGATAAGCTACCATTGGATTTGCTACATAACTTTGTTTTAACGGAAGCACATTAACCCTTAACCATTCGTCAAAAATCTGACAGCCTTCAGTCTTATATTCATCCGTTACAAACTTGAAATTCTTTAATATAAATTCAACCGCTTCTTTACTATACCAAATCGCATGAGTTTGCCAGCAATTATGAAGCCTTGCAAATCCCGCAGGCGTGCTGTTTGTTGGCATCTGCCACTCACTTTTATGATGCGATCCGTTAACTACCCCTCTGGTAGGCATTTCCCATACGGTTGTATCCATCCCAATAATATTACAACCTAAATGAACCGTAAAAGCATCTTCAGGAAAGTTGAAATTTATTTCACCGTCGAACTTAACATCATCTTCAAAGAGCAATAAATCTTCGTATTCTATTTTTACAGAAGCAACCGCATCGCCACTAATATAATATGTTCCGTTTTTATGCAAATAACCGCCATCGTTTACAGTAACTTTTTTACAAAGCTCCATACAAGCGTAAACAGATTTATTAAATCCCAAAACTCTGTTTTCTTCCACAATAGCGTTAAATGGTTCAACCTCTAACCCTATTCGGTTAAATTCTGCCTCTACAATCGGCCAATCTGATATAGTTATACAAAGTTTTTTCAATTCGATTTCATTAAGGGGGCTTTTTACACCCCCCTTTTTTAAATTTATAAAATAACCTTATTAGGTTATAACAGCAGTTATAAACGCATCAGGACGGAAAATTGCAAGCCCTTCTGTTCTTTCCAAAAGGAACGCAATTTCATTCGTCGTAAACAATGAAGCGTGAGAATCACTTTGACGTAATCTCAAACCTTCACTTTGTACGATAGCTGCCCTTGTCCAATCACCTACCAGAACCCGACCACCTGTAAGCCAGTTAACCGGGTAAATAGGACGGCCAAGAACTCTTGTTACTCCATTCTGATCAACACTTACCACAGGAGGCCCTGAATAGCTTTCTCCCGCAGTACCTGGACGAAGCAATGAAATACCAGCCCAAACATTTGGATCAACCGCAATCGCATTAGGCGTAAACTTCGCTGCAATCAAATTCTTCAAATAGATAACCAACTTATCAGCAACGTTTGGAGTTGTTACACCCGGAACGCCTGTTGTAGTTGTAGATCCACTTGCAGCAGCTACCAATGTGTTTGCAAAGTTTGTATCCTCTGATTCCTCCATTTGGTTCATCATTGATTCAGGCAACCATGATTGCAGGAATAAGATGTTCCTTAATGACTGACGGGAAACAACCGCATAAGCAGCCATAGGAAGCAATGTCAAGGTCTGCATTGTGTAATCACGGTCAATCTGTGGTTTACTTGCTGCCTCCGTAATACGGCCAAAAGAACCTTCTCCAATCGGAGTGTTTGCTCTTGGGTATTGTACGAAGTCAGTTTCAGAAATGATCGTTCTTACCAAATTACGGAAGTGGAATTGTCCTGTTGGCTCCATACCCGGCCTCCAATCCAAATAGCTGATAAAATTATCAACCGTAAGATTAGCCGAAGCAATGTTGGCTACTGTTTTGATCTCTTTAGGTCTCATAAGAGAACCGGAAGCCGATTGCATAATATCTTCTTTTGCTTCACCGATTGCCCTTGCCATTTCATTCGCAATTGTACCACGAAGCCCCTTGAACTCCATTGTAGTATTTCCCAAACGTCCGCTACGAGCTTTCAGGTTCTTCATTTCCTCTGCCTGGTCGCCAATTGTTCCTTCGAGTTCAGCAACTTTCGCAAGTGTTTCTTTTGCTTTTTTCTCCCTTTCTTTTTCGAGTTTTTCGCTTTCTTCTTTATACTCTGCAAGCTCTTTAGAGTATTTTTCGGATAGACTTTTGAATTTTCCATCAATGTGGTCTACCGCATCTTTAATTTCCATTTGTTACCATTTTGTAGTTAATAAATAAAGCTGATCGGCTTTCGCCTTGTCCTCTTCATTATTTCCACTGGCAACCGGCTCAATCGGATCGTCATCTTTTTGAGTGTTTGCGGTATTGTACTTTAATAAAATAGCTTTTATGTTTTCTAATTCTGATTGTATTTGTTTAATGCAGTTATCGCTTGCATTAGTGTTACGGCAAAATCTTTCCATTGTTTTTACATGAAAAGCCAGCTCTTCAATATCGTTTGAATCGAACATCTTTGTTACGTTCACCACATTTGCGAGTGGGTTCATAGGCATTTTAGTTAGTACAGAAGTTTCTATGTGTGCTACTTCTTTAAGCTCTCTTACTAACTGACCTTTCACGGTTAAAGGATTTGACTTTTCAGTTACATAACCAAAAGAAGCCTTCTTAATAATCCCTTCGTCCATCATTAAAAGGGTATCGTTACCTAGTGTATGCGTTCCCATCCATGCTTTAGTATAGGCAAATTCATTATCTTCAAAAACATCTACCACCTTACCGGGGGCCTGTTCGTCATTGTGATTAAGATAAAAAGAAATATCTCCTTTGTTTTCCTGCCATGATTTATTAAACATTCCTTTTCTGGAAACATCTTTACCCCGGTCTATATTGTTATAAGCAGCGTGAGCAATTACAGCCGTTCTCTTTTGCTTATCCATGTCTTTTAATTCAAAGACAATATCTTTTGTTTCGAGTGTTTTCATTTTGTTGTTTTTATCTCTACGTCAAAAAACAGTTTGCTTTCTTCTTTATCAACTTCGGGCGGATCTACATCAATAACTAATATATCAGGTGATTCCTGCTTAAAAATTGGTGTCCCGTCATTAACCAGCGCCTCTATAACTTCGTCCGGTTTAATTTCTCCCGGTAACATTTTATTTTCGTAAGATTGTTTCATCATATTGTTATCGTCATTTGCGGTCTGTTAAATTCTCTTATTACTGATATTCTACTATTCTTAGGAATCAAATTTCCTTTCCCGTCCCTTTGTGCCACAAGTCCCATTGTACACCTACAATTAATCGTATCTTCTGGTTGTGCCCGTGGATCACCAGGGAAGTCTAATTGATGCCCGTTTCTCGGGTCCTGAAACAACCCATCAAAAGGAACTGTTTGCCCGTCCATGTGATAATGATCTGCTGAACTTGTCGGCAAAACTCCCCTTGTCCTGTGATCGTGTACCGAAATCCAGACTTTATTCTGTTCGTATTTAAAAGAACTTCCTCCTGTTTTAACCCCTAAATTAGCTGCCCTGTTTACCTCTGTTCTCACTATCCTTGCTGCTTGATATTCTAAACCGGGATAATCAACCATTTCTCTAACTATTCTGTCAACACTCCAACCCTGCTCTATTCCTTCACTAATCGCTTTATACAAAATCTGTTTAGTTGTTTCGCTTGCACTAAAAAGAACCTTCTCAATAAGAAATATTCTTAATTCGTCCTGTATTTGCCTTGTCCATAATTCAGAAAAACCAAGTGTTAAGGCTTTCTTTTCTTCAGTCACTAAACTTCTGTAAGTCCTCTTTGCCCAGAATAAACCAACATCAGAATAAAGTCTTGCTATCTCAGCGCTGATCCCGTTATTGATTAACTGATTGTTTAATCTATTCCTTGCCTCCTGTGGTCCTAAACTTTCAATCATCTTTCCGACTTCCTTCGCTACTTCTCTCAAAGAACTGTATATAATCTTAAACCACTTCGTTTCGAATTTCGAGTTTATCACCTTCCACTCCCTTGCTATTTTTCTTTTGTTCAAGCTCATTGAAATAGTTTTGTCTTAACCAGTTTCTTTTATCCCTTTCATGCCGGCAACTTTTTTCCTCGTCCGTTATCGGGTATCGCTCCCTGACCATTCGTTCTATTTCCTTGTCCATTTGGATTATTTAGTATCTCGTCAACCATTGAAACCTCTTCAATTGGGACTTTGTTACTATCTATAAAAATTTTATCCATTTCATCTATAACAATTTCTTCAAATCCTATTTCATCTCTAAATTCATTTAGTGTTATCGGAGCGTCTTTATAAGCTGCTATCTTATCAACTAAGTCCTCCTGCATCTCTGGTAGTTCTGAATAGTCAGGAATTATCTTTACTCCTTTAACGCCGAAAGCAGGAAGTAACATTCTGTTCATTTCTTCATTGAAAGATTCACAGTCTGGTATAGTTAATTCGCTTACTAATCTTTTCCTGTTGCTCCTTTGGTTCTCGTAGGTCTGATCTATTAAGAACAAACCCGGAGGCACACCAAACACATGACACAGCTTCGCAAAGGCTTTATCGTTACCGTCTAACAATTGCATATCAACCGAATCCTTCCCTATGTCCAAATAACCCCAATCACCCTGAAGATTAGCTATTGAGCTTTTAAGGTCAAGATTATTTATTCTCTTAGCTGTTATCTCTTCAAGTTTGGCTTTTTGTTCTACCGAGATATTCTTTAACGACTTCTCAAATAAGACACCCCTTGCGCCCCCATGCTGATACATTGCTACCGCTGCATTGGTAGAATCTTCCTCCATTGTGAGGGCTTTAAGCCCCGGTTTAAGCGGTGACAATCCTCTCAAATGTATTCTGGTAGTAGCGTCAAACTTTAAACCCGGCTTTCTCCAAAACAGTACATCGTTTTTCCTGACAAATACCTGCGCCCCGTTAATCTGTAAAGTGTAACCCAAAATTCCCCAAACATCCTCTGGATCTGGAACAATCGTTACTAAGTGAGCGGGCATCCAATACATTTCTAAAACAGGCTCTTTATCTGCTTGTTCGTCTGTCATGCCATCAATATCACCCCTATTCAACCAAGTAAACGATTCGCCACAGATACAATAAGAGATGTAAGTAATGAAGTAAAACATATCCTGCCCGGCCTGTGGATTCGGTCTTTGTAGTAAACTTGATAGACCTTCAACTCCGTTCAAAGTACCTGTCTTACCTGAGGCTATTTTATAACCGATTCGTTTTGCTTTTAACGCTTTTTGCCAGCTTCCTTTCCTGATTAAAGATTTATATTTTCCTGCCTCTTCGCTATCTTCTACTTCTAAAACTTCCCTTGTTATTTGGGAGAATTTACGAGCTGGTAAATTAACTATCGAATAAACAGCCCCGTTATTCTCATAAGCATTTACAAAAGTCTCTGTCTCTGCTGAAGGATAAACAGGCATCGAACCCAGTTGGATCATTCTCATTGACCTTAATTCCTGCATATTCAAAGAGCTTTCATAACGCTTGTCTATACGAGCTATAAAATTCCCAAGCGTGCCTATAATGTTTCCTATTAAACTCATAATTAAAATGCTACCCAGCTCATTCTATCTACTGCCAACTTCGTGAAAATTGCATATCTCATTGCATCCATGCTGTGATCTAAAAACTTAACCGGCTCATCCCTGTCCTTATCTTTCACCACTTTCCCGTTAACATCTGTTTTCCACTTGTAACCCTTTATCTCTTTTAAAATATTCGTCGATTGCTCTGTGATAAAAAGCGGATAAGATTTTACTTTCCTTATTCCCTCGGTAACGTCCTTATCTGCCTCCCATGCGTTAAATCCTGCCCTTTTAAGCTCCTCAATCGTCTTTGGTTCTGCATTATCACAATAAATTTCTATCGTCCTGCTTACCCCTATATCTTTAAATCGTTCAACTAAATCATTTGTGGTTAGTCTTGTTTCATACAAAAGCTCTTTAACGTAAATCTTTTCCTCATATAATTCGCAAAGAACTAAAGCCGAAGGAACGTTGTAACCAAAATCACACCCCATAAAAATCTCACCCTTTAACGGTAATTCTGGTACTGTTCTCCAATGGTTATAAATCAACTCTGTTGACTTACCTCTCAATCCTAATCCGAAAACATTCCAAAGGTTCTGATCTGCTAACTTTAATTTCTCAATTTCATGCCTTTGGTCTGCCGGAAGAAACGGATTGTTCCTAAATGTGGAATGAATCATCAGGTTGGGTTTAATATCCCTTCCCTGTTCATCCTTGCCCCCTGGATAATCCACCACATCATAAACCCAGTTCATTTCATCCACCGGGTTAAAGTCTATAAAAATCACTTCTTTGGTTCTTAATGATAACTGCGTATAAACAGAATTAGGAATTAGGTTTGCCTCGTTTATAAACAGAATATCCCGGCCCGGCCCCCTGACTTTACCAACATCTTCAACCCCGAAAAACTCAACATAAGATCCGTTCGGATAGTAATATATCTGATCCGTCTTATTGTGGTTCTCATCAGAGTAAATCCCGGCGTTTTCAAGTATCTCAAAGAAGTCCCGCATTGCACCTCTTTTTAAGTGAGGAAGCGAAGGCGAAACGATTGAAATTGACTTTTTAAAATTGTACGGTATGTAAAGAGCTAATAATTGACTAAGTGAATATGTTTTTGTGCTTCTACTGGATCCTTGATTTCCGATAACCCTGTACTTTTTCGATTCATACGCTTCAAGGTTCCACTCATATACGTCAGTAACTAAAACTTCATTTTGTTTCAATTGAATCTACTTTTTTCATAATGACCTGAACACCGCCGTCAACCTTTAAATCCTGCTCGGTTTTATCTTTCCATGTCATGTTCTTTAAAGCGAATATTACACCCGTTGGATTGCTATCATAAATCAACCTGCCTTCATAAATAGACTCAACCTTTTCCCTTGCCTTTTTTATAATGTCCGAAAACTGTTCTTTGTCATCATATAAATAAAGTGTTGAACGACTGATACCCAACTCATAAGCAAGCCCGGCAAGTGTTGGCCTATCTTCGGAATCAAAATAGTTTTCGATAGCCGTTTTCAATTCTTCTGCTGACTGATATGCTAAAGGTCTGCCCATAGGTATATAAATGACAATGCCCCTGCTTAGTGCAGAGGCGTAATAATTAGCTTTTCGGATACCCGGTTGCTCAATATTTTCATTTGCCAAACAGGATATTAAGTCCTATTGGGAAACTAAAGTAAAGAATTAAAATAGTTCCACGTGAAACAGTTTTGCACAATTGTTAATAAAGTAAAAAGCCCGAATGTAGAAACACCCGGACTTACCATTAAACCTATATCCTATGAGAGTTTTCTTTTGCCGCATTTTATACAGTAAACTTCGTTTCCTTTTGTCATTGAATATTTATACCAGCGATAACGATGAAAACAAAATAAACCCTTTATAAATTTAATCAGTTTCATAATGGTTTAAACCTTTTAAGCAATGACCTCTTTAAAAATCTTGGTATTCGATAACAATTACATTCTATTACCGCTGTTATTCTGTTATGTACAAAATCATCACCATTGCTATCTGAAAATCGTATTTTGTTGAAATCTTTTAATACCATTGACTTCATAATCATTTTTATTCTCTGCCTATTTGCGTCTTTTTTAACCAAACTAGCAATAAGGTCTGGATGATGGCTTAACATCTCTTTACTAAACTTACTAAAAAATGCGTACCTCATATTATTTCTAATAAATATAACGAAAAAGCCAATAATTTATCTCCTTTACTTTCCTTCCAAATTTCCCTTTTGCGTTCAATCGGAAGTTCGGGTAGTTCTTTGTTCTTTTTCAAATAAGCGTATAATTCTGATAAATACCATTTTGGAGTATTCCAGTAAAATAAATAATTCCTGTCCTGTTGTGCTTGTTTAATCATTGGCCCCGCTATTTCCATTAATTTTTCAGGTGACCAAATACCCTCTCCTGTATAAAGTCTTATTACTGCATCTGCCTGAGTGTTTAAATTAGGTTTCATATTCCTTCACCGTTAAAGAGGGATATTGCTTTCATTCGTCACAGGGTTTATCTCTTTTGGTTGCGCCTACCCATGCAATAAACTTTTCCCATTCTTCTTTGCTAATAATAAAATCTCTGTCTGTTTCTCTCATAGTTTCAAACTTAAAACATTTTGTTCTGTGGCCCGTACTTCCTGTTACTGATACCGTTGTTAAAGTCCCACAAGAAGAAAGATTTGTATAATTAATAAGCGGATAGTTCATTTTCTCATTTTTAGTATGTCAGAAAAAATTAAATCTGTCCGTTATATTTAGTTTTTAAATATTCAGCCATTGCATTGTGATTAAGTTCTTTTTCCCTATCCTGGTTTTCACTCCATCTTGTTGGATCACCGCTTGCTTTATGGTTAATGTGAATTTCTTCTTTTATTTTTATAATCTCATCAACTCTTTCATCACGATATTTATCAAACATTTCCATAACAGAAGGTATGTCTAAACGATTATAAACGACTCCCATTTTTCCAGTAGCCAATCTTTGCAGGAAAATAAAAACGTCCTGAATTGAAAGTGTGTCTGTTTCTGATTCATCTATAATTTGGTCAGCAAGTAAAAAAATCTGTTCAATAGTTAATGAGTTTGACAAGTTAAAAAACTTCATTGTATATTCTATCTGTGCAATAATTAAACTATGAACATAACGTTTATCTTGCTTCGCCAAAGCCGGTATTCTGTCAGATGTTGGAATCTTAGCAAGCATTAAAAAGTCAAGTCCTGCGCCCGTCTGAAACGTTTTAAGCAGGGTCTTTACCAGTTGCTGATCCCCCGCCTCCATAGCGTTCATTAAGCATCCCGTCATATTGTTGGCCTCTTTCTTTAGAGCCATAATCTTGTTGTTTTCCGTTTTTTGCAGTTGGTTTGCCATGTATAGCTGTTTGAGTTATTGATTGAATTTGATTTGAGATTGTGCTTAGTGTTTTCGTAGAGTAAAAATTGTCTTTAGAAATCATCTTACAAATAGGTTCCCAAACTTCTATTATTTGGTCTCTGTGAAGGTCAGGAGATCCGGTAAGTTTTCCATGTTCACAAAAAAAAGTTGCTATGTCAAAAAGCGGCCTGAAATCTTTCTTTTCGTTTGTTGGGTATTTAGGATTAAACTTTTTGAACACTCCCAACATTTCAGGAATCAGTAAAAGGTTTTCAGACTTTCCAAAATTTGCATTTCCATTACTATTTACATCTTCATTTATATTTTCATTTGCATTTTCCATACGCTTAGCGTATGCTTTTGGGTTATTAGTTTGGTTTTTAGTAGTTTGTGCTGACTTCCTTCTTGATTCGCAAAAGTTTCTACGCTTTTCAGACTCTTCTTTCATCCTTTTATTAAAAAAAATATTGCCTTCTTTTTCAAACTTGTCAAACACTTGCTCATCGTACGCTTTGCATACGCTAAGCATATCCTTTTCAGAAAGACCGCCTTTTTGATGCTGCAAACAAAGCAAACGAATGTATTTGCCGACCTGATCATCTGTCATTGTAAATGTTCCAGAAAGGAAGTCAGAAGTATAAAATAAAACTGCGGGATCTTTAGCCATAAAAAAAGCCGGCTTGGAGAGCGACTTCCTTACCGACTATTTAATCTTAAAAAAGATTTTGCAAAGGTCGCTCATTCATCTGCAAAATCCGTACTAAAAATAAGTACGCTAATATAAAAACAAAGAGCCAGTAAACAAACTACAAGTTTTCCACATTTAAAAACATATCGAAAGGATCAAGTCTATAAATATTCACTTTTCTTTTTGATGTTTGCTTCCATGTATTAGTATGACTAATCCCATTTCTATCACCGGCTTTAATCCATCCCATACATTGCCAAAATAAGTTACTTGGTAAATCGTCTGCACAACCGCAAGACCATCTATGTGTACCAACAGAAGCTCCGTATCTTGTAACGCTATCTAAAAGCAATCTACCCCTATCCATTAACCTGGCATCAACCTGAAGGCATATTTGTGCTATCTTACCCAACTTTCCTATTATCGTCCTAACCCCGAATGATGCTAAACAGAAACCAACCAAATCCCCATTGCACTCAATAATAAAAAGTTTATCATTACATTTTTCACTCCATCTATCACCTTTTTTAATTCCCGTTATTGCTGATTCATAAGCCATCTTTGGTATAAACCCGATTGATTGAGATTCTTTTTGGCTTAAACTAAGAATGTATTTTATATCATTCAAATTAGCAAACCTAACTACCCCTAAGTCTATTGCGTTAATCATTTATTATTTTTTCCACATTCAGAAAACAGTTTTACAAAACCAAATTTTAGGGGAACTATTTTTTAAGGCGTACATGCACAATCAAAAGCCGGGCTTATTTCTTCTAAATCATAATCCTTAAAAAGATTATTCCTGGCTATGTTTCTCAATTGCCTTATTGTCGTTCCTTCAAAATAAGTATGCCCAAGTTTCTTTTTACCTTCCATTCGTTCTTTACTCATATCCTCATCAGCAATCCACTTATCTGCAAGTTCTGGATATTTAGCCATAATAGCCATAAGAGCGTTCTTCCCTTTCATAAAACACAAGTCACAGTTGCCAAGTATCGAAGGTATTTCTAATTTATAAGGCTTATGTTTCCAAAATTCATTTACCATTTGTTTATCAATGCCATCATTGTATAAAGGGAAAACGTCCGTAACCTTTTTCCACATTTGTTTTCTCTTCTTTACTCTATCTTGTTCATCTGATCTGAAGCCAACAAAATTTTCATAAACCCTGATTTTTTTACTTACTAAATACCTTCTTGCTGTTTTAATCTTTAATTCAATTGTGCATTTCCTTTTCCATTGGTTGGGAATCATCATTTGCTTTTTTAAAACACCTTCAAACCCAAATGGGTGAGAAAGACGAACAATAGGAATATTTTCAAAAGCCTCAAAGTCGTTTATAAATTTATAGGTTTTAGGATGTTCACGTCCTGTATCGCAGAACAGGACAATATCACCTGGTTGATAATATTTAATAACCATATACCCGGAAGTCTTGCCCCCGCTAAAGTTAATTACTCTTTGCATTTATCTTTTTTCCATTTTTCCTGTAATAAAGATGCTGTAAAACGTCTAACATATTCATAGTTTATTAAGATTAGCAAACTCACCATGTAGGGTTTTGGCGATATTATTATATGCGAGTGCAGCCTCTATTTCAGTATCGTAATAACCTATGTATCTACAAACCTTATCCTTGCATATTTGCGCCCGCCACCTATTACAATGCTTCGCCCACGAAACACCTTTATATTTAGATGTTGTATTCTTATTAGAAGATGTGTTAATGTTGTTTTGCGCTTTAGTACACAGACGCAAATTATTACGTTGGTTATTTAATCCGTCTCCATCAATGTGATCAATTGTAATATCTTTATCATTTACACCCATTAAAAACCTGTGCAGATAAGTAAATTTATTATTTATTGCTGCTGAAGCGTAAAAGGAGTTACCACACTTATGAAGATACCATTTATGGTTAAAAACCAAATCATAATCGGCATCGTCTATTAATGTAATAATACCCTTTCGTGTAAGTTTTATTCCAATCATTTTATAGTATAATTAAACCAATTAGTATCTATTCTGGAAGGTAACAATTTAGTTTGAAAACCGATGTCGTTTATTTTATAATACCAACGTTCTATAGAGTCAGTTATGCAGTTTAAAAAAACTTGCATTTTTATCGTATCCATCCCGCCGTTTTTATCTTTAGGCAAATACCATTGCCCCCAAAGCGTTCTAACTCCAATCCTGGTTGTGTCTTTGCTGTAGTGATCAATGTACAACTGATACTTATCAAAAGTGTAGTGCCTTTCTCCGATCTCTTGTTTTGTACAGCTACACAAAGAAGCTATGATGCAAAGGAAGATTATAAATAAAGTAAATTTTATCATTTGTTTTAAGTTTTAAAGTAACCGGCCTGTAGAAACAAGCCGGGATTTTAACCACCATCCTTTGGGCATTGCGCCCTTAGAAGTATCTTAAATTTCTTTCCTTACTTCCTCACCTTCCTTTTGCCTTGCCTCATTCACCGTTCCCCGAAGGTCAGGATTTTCCTCCTGTATCTTTTGACGTACCCGGCGAATCGTCTCTGCGTTGGTTAGTTTATTTTGTGCATAAAGATTAAGAAAATCTAATGCTGTTGTATTTCTACTTAAATTCTTATTCAACATATCGAATTTCCAAACCGTCGCAATCAATCTATTATCATTGTCTCTTAAATGCGGATGCTTTTCAAGTAAGGCTTTCACCCTATCTTTTACTAATGACATTTCACGAATTAGTTTCATTTGCTTAAAATTTCATTTATGTTATCATCCCAACTTTTATTATCATAAACCGCTTTCGGTCTTACTATCGGTTCTTCTTTTTTAAAGTGCTTAACCTTCTCAAATAACCAAGTCCTATGAGTTTCTTTATTCAAATTATTTAACTCTAAGTATTCATTAACAACCGAAACGCTTTCCCCTATGTCCTTGGCAAGTCTGTTTGAAGTTCTTAAAGTAGCAAACCGTTTAAGATGATCTTCTTTCCAACGTGGTAGCATGGTGAATTATTTTAATGATAAATTTTTCTGCTTTAATAAACTATGAACCTCTTTCTTATAATGTTCGGTCAATGCTTCAATCTCAAAACCCGACCATTTACAAGGCCGCCTCATTTGCAATATCAATAAATCCCATGTTTGGTAACCGTATCTTCTGTTAACCTCTTCTTTGTAATTATCCTGCCTTCCCCCATCTAAATTACAATTTCCGCATTGAGCATGATTATTCTTTTCATGGTACTTAATTCCTAAATGCTGCCTTCCTAAACCATGACCACAGTCAAATTTATTCCAGAACATTAACCGCCCACAAGTAAAACAATTAGCATACCCGTCCTCGTTTGAATCCCTTAATCTAATGTAACGGGAAAACCAAATCCAAAGTTTATCGTCTCTCATTTTTGCCATCAAATTATATCTAAATTGTACTCATACTTTAAAATAAGTTCCTTTAATCTTATAACAAGTTGCGCCCTTATAAATTCATTATCACAAAAAGGTATAAAAACCTCAATAGTTTCCATCAGTTCATTCAATAATAATAACCGTTCAGATCGTTCTTTAATCGTTAGCATTATGGCAGTTTACTTTTAAAGTGATCTATAATTTTCTCAAGATGATGTTCATAGTGTTTAACGCTACTATCAAAGCCTTCATTATTATTCTGAAACATTACATAGAGTACGGATCTCAATCTTTGCGAACTGGTTTTTCCTTTAAATTCAAAATCTGATTTCAACTCCTGCATCATTTCTTTTTCATCCTCTTTAAACGGTTCTTTCTTAAAAGCCAGGTAGCCGAATTGATGCATATTTTCCATCAGTCCCAATAAGTCCTGCGGGTTCAATTCGTTTGTTTCGAATGTTACCTTTAAGGTTTTATCGGCTAAAGTTCTAAGCCCGTCAAGTTGTGCAGGAAGGATTATCATTGTACCGATTTTTTCAAATGTTTAGAAATGTCTTTCTGTGATGGGTTCTGAATTTGGCTTATATCTTTTGCCCTTACTTCCAACCTGTGCTGAATTTTTTCGTAAGTCTTAAAGTTCGTACAAAGGTCAATAGCTGTCATTGCTTGTTCCATTTCTTCAGCGTTTAAATCTGAATCGTAAGCCAGTTGCCTGAGTAGCTGCCTTTCCCCTTCGTCTGGTACATCGGAAAAGTCCGGTTCCTTTTCGTCGTGCTTATTTGTGTTGTCGGCATCCTTAGTATCGTCAATGGCGAATAATCCATTTAGAGCGTATTTGCGGGCGTAAGAAGAGGCTGCCCCTGTTATTTGCGCACCGTCCATCCCTTTTTTAATCTCCTCCTCACGGGCAAATGCGGTGGCTTGAAAGTAAACCTCTCCATTACTTAAAACCGCCATTGCCTTAACGTAGAACCTATTCCCTATATTTACTATTTCGTCGGTTATGACAAGGTAGAATCCCATCTGGTTTATAATAGGTTTCACAGCTTCTACAATATCCTCACAAGAACGATATTTATATTTCCCGAATTGGTTAAACTGTCCCTTAGGGGCTTTTACGGCTGCCTGAATTTTTGCTAATTCGTTACTCATTAGGTTTGTTATTTAAGGTTATAGATATTTTTTAATTAGTTTCCCTGCCGTTTCCTGAACCCGTAAACAGTAATTAAAATCGTGTTCATCTTGAACGTATAATTCATTTAAGGCTTTTATGAGTTCTTCTTTTTCTGATTCTAATTGCTCAATATATTTTTTTGCCTCTTTTGCATAAGCCTTACTATCGAATGAGACTAAATTTGTGTTTGTCGGGTCAAGTGAAAAAGGCTTGCAGTAATCTTTAATTAATGGTTTGTTCATAAACTTGTTTTTAAGGTTATAGATAGAATTTTTCGGTGTCGTCCCATTTTTGCAACTCCTTTAACTGTTTCATTCGCTCCCTTCTTATCTTAAAAAGAAGATAGATTGTAAAGACTAAAATACTAAAGGCGAAGATTGTTGTGATTACGGCGGCTACTAACATTTTAACTGGATTGAATGTTTAAAATTGCAATTTCTTTTTCGATTGCTTTACTGGAAACATGACCAAGTTTAAGACCACGCTCTTTGCAATAATCTTTTAGCTTAATGTAAAGGTCTGGATCAATTTTAATTGTAATCCACGCCTCTTTTTTTGTTTTTATTTTTTCTTTCATTTTACGAATTTAGGATGCCTGTTTCACATTTCCAACTTTTTTGCAATATTTATTTTTTTTCATATTTATTTTGGTGGTATCAGAATAAAGACTATTTTTGATATATCATTCACCAATTAAAAAACAAAATCATGTTACTAAAATCAACCGTAAGCGTTTTACAGGAAATTGAATTGAACATTGAAACACCTTGCTTTTACAAAAACCCAACTACTGCCTACCAGGAATATTTAGCAGTCATTGACGAGTGTACTATTGAAGTATTAAATCTTTCTGGAACTGTTAGTGTAAAAAATTCAGCAACAGAAACCAGAGTAAGGGAAATAAAAGCAGCCTACGATCATTGGGAACACATTTCAGAAGAAGAGTTTTTTGAAGCGTTAGATAAGGCATTGAAGGATTTTAATTTCAAACCAAGTTTAAGACATATAACAGCAAAGGAAGGATCTGAAGTTACTATTTAACGACCCAAATAAAACTAATATGGGAAATAAATTTTGTACTTGTCACGATTCAGAAAAGCATGGGCAAACGTCTGTAATGTGTTGTAATAAATGTGGGCTTCCAGATGAAGAATTTTGGCATAACCCATCATCCCCAATACCGATACTAACCCCCTGTGGATGGACAAGAGTTGAAGATGGATTGCCGGAAAGCGAAAAAGACGAAATTGTTTTAGTTATTATTTATGATACAATGTATGGTGTAGTTGATAGCGTTGATTACTACAAGGGTAGATTCCAAAAAAGTAGTGGCTATGATAGCATCGCACGAATGGGAACTTATATGGATTTTACCGACAGAACAACTCATTGGATGTATAAGCAGTTGCTACCCACTAAACCAAATCTCTAACCGCTTCCGTCTTTAGACGGGGGAATTATTGAGCAGGAGGAAGTAACTCCGATTAAACAAAAGTTGCGACGCTCCGTTTAACAAAATGTAATTCTATTTAGCAATGAAAATAATAACAGGGTATAAAGCAAAGACGCAGACAGAAAAAAATATAGCATGGTTTTTACCAAGACCAAAACCTGACAGGTATAAAGGCGGGATGCCGCTTTATTGTGAAGATTGGTTAGTTAATTTGGGCAGGGATATTTTAGGTAAAGAACCGATTATTTTGAATCTTTTTTGCGGCATGAATAAGTACGGGTTTCGTGTTGACATTAAACAAGAAGTGAAACCAGATTTATTATCAGATGCTCATTCTTTTGCTGAAAAATTAAATGGGAGTAAGTTTAATCTTATAATAGCAGACCCGCCATATTCAACAAAAGAAGCCGCAGATATATATGGAACACCACCATTGAAATATAAAAAATGGACGGCAGAATGCGATAAGGTTTTAGAAGAAGGCGGATTGCTTGTGGTATATCATAAGAACGTAATGCCAAACCCTAACCCTGAAAAATTCATAGTGGTTAAAAGAGTTTTTATAGGGAACAGAAGCGGCCACCTACCAAGAGTAGCAATATACTTTCAAAAGAAGTTGAATAGCGAACAGAACCCTGAACGGAGCGTCGCAACAGACGATGACAGTAGTACAAATGCTGACAAACAAATTAAACAAAACCCTTTCGGGGGATAAAAAATAAAAATTATGAGTTTATTTCTTGAAGATGCTGAAAGACTTTTACGGGATAATGGTTACGCCTTAAATTCTGCTCTTGCCGATGAAAGTCATTGCGAAGAAATGGTTAAAAGAAACCCTTCAGATGATAATAAAGTATGGCTAAGAAATGCGAGGTTAAAAGTTAGCATAATGGCAAATGTAGTTTCAGAACTTCAGGGACTTATTGAAATTACGACAGAGGAAGAAGAAATGATGAATAAACAATAATTTTAAAGGATACGCAAAGACAGATTTAATTTTTTCTGACATACTAAAAATGAGAAAATGATAAGCCAGATCCTTTTTAAGCCAAACAACTTTTAAAATAAACCCCCATGATTGAAGTTCAAATAAAAGATTGGATTGGAACAATCGTAAGATGGGAAAGAGATAACGAAGGTCTTAGGGAGCGGGTAGCACAACCATACAGACCGTCAGGCAGGAACGCTCATTTCAGGTTACCAAATGGAAAAAAGAAGTGTGAGAAGTTTTGGGCTGACATTACTGACCAAGAAATTTTATTACAGCTTCATCACAAGTATTCAAACTTTAGAAAGGCAGGATTCGTAATTGTGTCGAATAAAGAACAGAACGCACAAGCGAGCGTAGCAACAGACGATGATAGTAAAACAAAACTTGATAACCAAAAATAAACCCCATGTCAGAAACAAATATCGAAACAGTTAGTAACCCTAATGAATTAGAGATTGCTAAGTACAGAATGATGGATGTGCGATTTGATTGCCTTGTTAGGATGTTTGATAGTGGGCAAATACAACCAAAAAGTTCACTTCCGTTTGTAGAAAGAGAACCACTTCCCCCGCAGTGGTTCAAATTAGAGACTAAATTAACAATGGAATTTGTAGAGGGTGCAGACCCATATCAGATAGGAATGGCAATCAAAGAATCATTTTGGAAGTTAAAAAAACATATAGAGGATTACGAAAAAAAAATAATTTTATGTCAGACAAAATACCAAGTGAGATAAAGGAAAAGATAAAGGAAAAAGCAGATGTTGATTCAATTAGCTTTTCAGATATGCGAAGGTTAATAGAATTTGGCGAATACGGCTACTCCCTTGCATCAAAGCAACCCTCACCCCCATCTGCCGACTACTGGAAGAAAAGATGTGAAGCGGCTGAAGAAGTTATTGAAAGATTTGTTGGCGAATCAATAATTTGTTCACCCCATACAGAAAAAGGTAAAGAAATTTATAACGAATGGCAACAACTAAAAAACAATCCTACCGATGAGGAAGGGGAAGATGAAATAAAAGACATTGACTTTATTGTTTGGTTTTCTGGAATGGATGAACACAAGGTTAAAGCAGCGTATGAAAGATACAAAATAGAAATTGAACAAGGCCAACCATAACCCCTAAATTATTAACAATGAAATATATAGTTTACTTTATTACGCTGATTAACTGCGTAGATGCCCCCTGCCCCGATAATAAACCCGGCTGTATGGTTGGTCACATGATTTGCGACACCGATACTGTTTCATCCCGAAGATTTAAAACTCTTAAAGAGGCAGAGATATTTGCAGACACATCAAGGATATTTTACAACAGCTTTTATGTAATAGACTCAACCCGTAAATGAAGTACCGATAAGGAAGGGGATTAAAGCGAAACGTATTCCCCTGGCTTGTACTTTTCAAGTAATTGCCGCCAATTATATCCAAAGGTTTTTTCAAGATGCGGGTAGTCTTTTAACGAAGCCCACTTACCGCCCCAGCTCCATCCAGCGGCCTCAAATATCTTAACAACTTCCAGCCAATCAGCAACTCCGTCTTTATCGTTATCTCGTTTAATATCCCATGAAAGATCCTCAAAAGTCCCGTTGCCGTCTTTATCCGTTAAGATGGCGAAATCTATTGCCAATCCGTAATTGTGGTAAGATGAACCCCCTTTTGCTTTTGTCACTATTGGCCCCGGTTTAGTCCTGCCTTGTGCGTAAAGCTCGTTCTGCTCTTCAATTGTCCTTAGGCCCTGAACGATTCTAACGGCCATTGTAGGGGGTAATCCTGCTTCGGCCTGTTCTATTAGCTTTTTAACTTCAGCCCTTACAGCCGGATGTAATAAGGCTACACGGCCTTCTGATACTTTATCCCTCATTTTTCTTATTATTTAATGTTACATAAGTAATTACAACCCCCAACATTGCGAAAACCAAATTTCCTACAATATCAACGCTTTCCTTTCTTCCGCTTCCCGGGCCGTAATAAGCAAAAGAAGAAATCAGGGTAAGCATGATTGTGCAGATCGTTGCGGCAAACATTATTACGATTATCTTTCTTCCGTCATTCATACTAAATAAATGATTAAATAAACCACAAAGATAACCAAGTACAAAAGCCGGAAAATTATTATCGGAATCCCTGTTTGTCGTTCCACCCAATCCATGAAAGATTTCTTTTTGCTTATCGTTCCTTCGTAAAGCCAGTTCTTACCCCTTAACAGGTTTAAAAAAATGTCGTAAAACGCTAATCTTGAAATGATGCAGAAAAAAATCAGGGGTAAAGATTCTGTCAACCAAGAACCTGATTTAAAAGAACCCTTCACCCCCAATATTATTAAAGCAGCAATAATAGAAATCACAGAGTACTCGATTGTTTTTTGAGCAGATAGTATTAGTCTATTCTTTTTTATAAGATACCAATGCCAACAGGCTTGCAGTAAATTTAATAGTATGTAAGTAAGAGGAATCAAACTGGTACTTTATTTTTCAGCCGTTGTAATTCTAACGCTAACTCTTGTTGCCACTTTAATTGATTGATTGACGAAATAGTTAACGCCTTATCATAATCATCGCTAACGCAAACATGGCCATGAAAACTATCAATCTGCTGGCACATTTCAGTAAGCACAATTCTTTCGCAAATTTCAATAGCTTGTAACTGTGTTTTACTATGCGAATAGTATAGATTTACTAACTGTTTCGCTTTTTCTTTTGCTGTCATAAATTTATTTTTCCCCCTGAACTATTATGTAAGAACCAATAGCCAAAGCCAAAAGTATCAGCCCGAAAATATTTGCCCCGATTGCAAACCAACTCATTCGTTCTTTGCTGTCATGCTCCCCAATAGGGATGCCTTGTGCGTTTCTGTCTGTAATGGTTGTTCCTGAAGTCCATTGTTTGTAACCCCTAAAAAAAGAATAAAGGGAAGCCAGTAAAAAGGCAATAGGAATGAATATCATATTAAACGTTTTTAGTGAGTAAATTATTTAAAGCCCCTAAATTTTCTTTTACCTATAACTATTTCATAAATCAATTCAAGAACACTCGCTATACCAACACCCCCAAAGATGCAGGCCAAATGAAAAAGCCAAATTGGGATTTCAATCATTTGTTTAATAAATTAGTTATCGAAGTAAATTGACTTTTCATTTTTAACATCATAACCATTAACCCGATCAATACAATTCCAACAAGTGCCACCCCCAACCAAAACCCAAACCCCAAAATACTTGTTTTTGTTTCTGACTGTTTACTTAACTGCATCTCTAAATTAGCAATTCTCATTGAATCAATTAAATCCTTTCTGTAATCTTCGTAGTTGAAATTCTGCTTTTGTTCTGACCCTGTTTCTTTCGTTGACTGTGGTACAAATACTACTTGTGTCGATCCATCTTTTCCAGGTACTATAATAGGTTGCGGATAATAAACTGTTTCTTTAGTGTTTATGGTTGTAGTCTTGCTTGTATCTATCTTTGAGCTTGTTTCAGTTACCTTCTTAACATTCGTCGAATCACTACTTTTAGTTTCCTTTGTTTTTTGGCTCTTATTGAATAAGCTACAAGATGAAAAGATAATACAAAGCAGCACAATTCCCAGAGCTACAATAAAACATTTTAATAAATCTTTGAAAAACGGGTTACTTTCCATAACTTAGGCTTGGTAAAACCCTCTTGGGTTTGTTTTCATAGGATATTGGATTTTTTGGTTAATGGTTTTTTAGAATAGAGAATGCCGACCTCCGTTTCTACGGGGGTTTTTCTTATACCTCAATTCCTGCTTCTTTTTTCTCAATCATTGAATCACTTTTATCAGTATCGCTTTTGTCTTTACTTGCCCCGAAGTAATAAGAAGCCACAGTAGTCATTACTGCCAACACAAGCCCTGCAGCTACGTTTAAAACGTCTGAATTTCCTTCGGGTACTTTATACATAAGAAGCATAAAAAGGAAAAGGAAGCCGCCGATACAAATCAGCATTGCTAAAATACTTCTTACATTGTTTGCCAGTAGTTCAAAAAATCTAGTCATATATTTTATTTTATTGGGGGAGAAGTTACCATTACTATTACCTGTTTGTCTTGTGTCTTTTCAATAACTTGATAATTTCCAAAGTAGGTACAAAGTTTCACAATGTACTTCCCAGGTTCAACATCATTGAAAAAAAACTGCCCTTTATAATTACCGGCAAGTTTACCACCAAAGTCATTAATTAACGAAAGGTCACAAGACGCTTCGTAAACCATCAACTTTTTTTTAGCTTTCTTAGAGTACGGAATAAGGTAAACGTCTATGTTATTAGACGGGACGGGCTGAACGATCAGACTGTTATCATCTGGTTTTTCAATATCTTCTATCGGTGATCCGGTTTTGTTCATTCGTGCTATGTAAGAACTATCCGAAGCTATTCGTTTTCTAAGTCTTGCGTTTTCCCTTTCAAGTTCTGCGATCCTTGTAGTGTAATCTGGTTGACTTGAAACAAGAACGTCTTTTGATTGTCTGTAATATATGGTAGGGCTTTTCTCTCCTAAGTTTCTTGCCATCATTGCGTTTTCCTTCTCCAATCTTGCTACTTTGTTTTCTACACTTTCCGTCATGTCTCCGATTGAATCAACGTTCAAAGAAATACTATCAATCATTAACTGTAAAGAAGAATCAGATTTTGCAATATAAATAGGCGAAGCGGTTTCCTGATTAGAATTACAAGAGGCGAATAGTAAAACAATTAAAATATTTCTAATCATGGTTTATTATTTATTGCATCCAGTTTCGCTTTTAATTCTTTTGTCGATCCGAATAACTCTAACACTTGTGCCCGAAGTTGTGTCATTTCTACCTTATTCGTGTAGTTGTCGGTTTCACACTTAGTTACCTGATCCTGATACATTTTTTTAGTCTCCTTTGCGTTTATCTTTCCGTCTATGTATAAGTAGCAAACAGCTATCAAACACAGATACGCAATAGCGTGTACAGGATTTTTAATGAAATCAGGAAACGTCACTGGTAGCTTTACTTCTGGCATTTTATAATATTTTAACCGCACCTTCTTTTATTTCCAACTCTATTGTTTTTTCATTATTGTCGTAATTAGTTTCTTTTACCGCCCTGCATCCTTTGATTGATGGATTAAATTTAATCACTAATTTGTAAAATCCATCATGATTAGGAAATCTAAAATAGTTATAGTAAAAGTCCCCTTGTTGTGCCTGAACTGCCCGTTCGTAATAACAGAAGTCAAGATTGTACAGGTAGGCAACGTTAGGAATAGAAGAAGGGAAGAACTCTTTTTTATAATCTGTGTATAAAAGTTTCCAGCTATTGCCGTTGCCCTTTTCGTAAGTGTCAAACTCAAACAATCCATCGAAGAAATAGTTATTAAGAGGCGATAAGTAACCCTGATCTTCGGTAAAAACCCAATCATTCCCACAGCCAAAAGGAGCGATATTTTCTATTAAGCATTGCAGTTGAACCCGATTAACTACCTGTCCTGAATCCCACCCGTAGCGAATAGTATAAATTTGAGGAGTTACATAGTTTTGCGTTAATCGAATAGGGTTTGCCCTTACATGATATTTTGTCCAGAAATAAGAATTACTGTCAACTGTGCCATCAGCAAATAAAGTATCTTCTTCGGCGTTTGTTACCAATTGCAAGTCAGGATTTTTATTTACATCACAAACCAAATTACACTTTGGCGAAATTGGTTTTGATGTTTGAATTTCTTCGGTTAATTCTTCTTTCACTTCTTTATTGCAGCTAAATAGTAAAGCGACAAAAGTGCAAATAACTATAGTGATAAAAATGGTTCGTTCAAATTTCATTGTACTACGTTTGAATATGTCGTTATCCAATCTGCACCAACTACCCCATTGACCGGAGCCGTACTTCCTGTTACTACTACCGCCTGATAATATAATCCTGATCCGTTAGCGGTAAAAGTTGTTATCGGATTAAGGTAAAACGATTGAGCCGCAACCGGAATAACATTACCAGAAACACTTAATGAATCACCCCACCTAAAAAACATCCAAACCACATCCGTTGCGCCGCCGTAGTCAATCGTAAAAGACCCGTTTGAATTATGCGTTAATGTAACGGTTGATAATACAGCCTCCGCAACTGCATTATGACCCCTCCCTCTTTTTGTTTCAGTCGCAGATTGTTGTTCTGCTTGCTTCGTGCAGCTAATTAACGTAATCGCTAAAACTGCAATGACTATTATTTTTTTCATATTATTCTATGCCGTCCCTTCCGGCGTTTCTACGATTTATAAAAGTCGCTAACCTTGCTGCATCTGCCGTAGCAATAAAAGAAGCCAACGGTGTATAGGCTCTTAACTTAGTATCTATACCTGTCCCCATGTTTTCCCTCGCTGTTGTGTTAGTCCAATATTCGCTAAAAGCAAACATTGCAAACCTTCCGGGTAAAGAATCGTAAGTAACATTTGTCGAAAAGCCTGATGCGTTAGCATCGTCCAAAGCCTTTACTAATTTCTTGTACCGTTTTTTATTTAAAGAATCTAATCCTTGTGGATTTATTCCACCTACTATCCATGACCATTCTTCGTACTTAAAAGTTAGATTACGAACATAAACAGTATCTATTTGAGCGTAGATGATCGCTGAAATAAAAAGTCCTGTTATTAATGTGATTGTTTTTTTCATATATTTTTAATTTACTATTACTGCCCTTCTTCCCGATGTTCTTACTTCAATTGCAATACCGCCCCAATTACTTGACGTAGCCGTAACTGTTGGCGTATTATCGGTTGTATTAACTCTATACATTAAATAACCTCCAGTATCAGGAGTCGCATAACCCCCGTCAGATTCTGTCCATCCGCTTTCGGGTGTCCCTGTAAAAGGGTTTCTTTCATTTATAAATGACGATATAACAGAATTTCTCCCGCCTAAAGCGGAAAGCGTTAATGATGGGTCTGCCCCATTAGCTGAAGATGTAGTTGATTGAACCACCCCGTCTGCCCCATTCGTTCCGGTTGTAATAACATTTGTAACTTCTACAAGAAAGTGGAACATTCCATCTTGAACACCTGTAATATTAAAATCAGTTTGATTTGTATTATTAGAACCGGGGGCAAATCGGAAAGCATATATCCGCCTATTTGTAGAATTATTAAGCGTAGTAGCTACCTGTGTCCATGTTTGCCCTGTTCCGGTAAGTGTTATAGTAGCCGGAGATCCCCCCGCATTAGATACGCCTACAAACCAAATATAAAGCCTCCCAGTAACAAACGACTGTCCAGCAACAACGCCTATCCCTACGGTTTGAAAATCGGAAGCCATGACGTTAAATGATGCTTGCCCATAACTAAAAATAGGAAACAATAAGAATAATAATTTTTTCATTAGTCCTCCGTATAATTTATTGTTACTTCAATTTGTGTTACCGTTCCGCTTTGTGCTGTGCTTATAAACCAAATAAATGAACCCGCAGGAATTGTAGCATCATTAAATCCTGAATTAAGCGTTTGCCCTGTTGTTGTGTTTGTGATCGCTGTACCTGAACTAAAAACATTTGTTCCACTTGTTCTGTCTGTTCCGAAAGCAATGTTTATAGTAACCGAAGGCGAACCAGAACCAAGTACAACCGCTTTAATACTTGACACAGTTATAGCAACTTGTGTTTGCCACATTCCGAAACTTTCAGCAGCACCGGGAGTTTCTAAAGTCATACCCTTTGACTTTGTACTTTGTTGATCTAGTTGATACCTTGTGCCACTATTTGCAAAACTTACATATAAATGCGTTCCATCGTTCTCTATTGCCCCCGCTTCTGTTGTTGAAAGAAGTGTTCCTGAATTTATTTTTAATGGAGCTGTATTAGCTGTTGCCGTTCCCCCCGGTAGATGAAGCCTTGCAGTTGGTGTTATCGTGCCAATAGCCATACTACCAGTATTTGTCAATGTCATTACATTACCACCCTGTGCGCTGCTATAAACCTGATAATTAGTACCAGAGTTATAAGCTAAGAAATAATCAGAACCGTTTTTTAATGATACCCCTACATTCCCCGTTCCGCTAATCGCTAAACCATTTCCACCCGGTAAATAAGTTGCCGGTGAAGTAGTTCCTATTCCAACTATTCCAGAACTCGAAGCCTGAATATTAAAAATATCCCCCGTTCCACCGGATGAAGAAACGTTTAATAAATTAGCCGATTGAGAGCCTTGCGCTTTAATATTTAAAGGAATATCCGTTGTCGCTGCTGCTGTTATTAAAACATTCGTTCCACTTGTAGCGTAATCAACAGGAGAGAAATCGTCTAAAGTCGTAGAACCTACATAGTAAGCCGGTTTTCCTGTTGTGCCGGAGTTTATCGTTCCTGCGCCACCCCCTCCTGATTTTCTGTAAACCCTACCCGTTAAAGTATCTTGGGCAAGATTCACAACCTCCGCCCCTGAATTATAAGTAAGGTTATTTATATTCAAAGGAATTGAAGTTGACAAAGGATCTATCGTTATTCCAGTAGTCGAAGGAATGTGGCTTAACCAATTACTTCCTGCTATATTTTTTAATTGTGTATTTGTGCCTTTAACCACAAAAGAAGCGATACTGTCAAAGTCAAAATAAAACTGATTCTTACCATTGAAGTATCTGTTTTGAGAAGCTACAAAATCTTCGCCTACTACTGCAAATCTATTAGCCTGTGATGTTGTTTGACTAATACCTGTTTGAAGTTGAACCCAATCTAAATAATAACCACTTGAATTACTACCATTACTTCCAAATATTATTTGGTCAAAAGTATTCGCTGTAAATGTTATATCAGAAAGAGGGATTGTTATTTGTTGATAATTACCGCTAGTCCTATCGAATCCATAAGTTAAATGAGTAATCAAAAATGGTTGGCTAACATAAGATCCGTTATTCGCAAACAGTATTCCTAGTTTTACGTTTTGAGCAAAAGCCGCTTTTAGTTTAATATAGAATCTTAATACCTTATAATCAGAAGTTGTGTAATCTGAAGTAGAAGTAAATTTAATTAAGCTGGCACTCGTAATAGCCCCAACACTTGCCGCCTTCGTAAAGTGATAAGGAGAAGTAAAATTATCAAAGTCAACTGTTACAGAAGTTGTACTGCCAACCCATTCAACATTCTGATCATAAATAACCAAAGTGTCTATCCCGCCCCCAGGAGTAGTTGCTAAAGATGGAACTTGTATTGCCGTTAAACGAATAGAATTAACCGGCAAATTTGGTTCAGCAGGAGTGGCGGCAGCATCACCACTTAACTTATGAACACCAGAAGAATCTAAATAAATTAAATCTATTCTATTCAATGTTGCATGAGCTGCGTCTAAGGTTACATTCGTTATTGCAGAAGAATAAAAAGCCCCATTAATATAATATGTAGCTGCTGATACGTTAAAAACCAATAACGAATCCCATGTAACTATCCCACCATGAATCAATTTTGTATCAGTATTTAATGACCCCGCATTTCTCCATTTTCCGTCTGAGTAAAAGAAAAAAACATGATTGCAAGTATCAATAGCTATTGCGCCATCCTGAATACTACCACCGCCTCTTACACCCGAAGGCGTACCACAATATCGTGGAATGTGATTTGTAGAATCAACCATGAAAGAACCCTGAATCCTTTCTCTCACATTTCTTGATTGATAACCGGGAGGGTTTTGCCCGAAAGCATTTATCCCTATTAAAACCAGTATTGCAAAAAGTATTTTTTTCATAATGTATAAATTATATGAATTGTTTCTCCCCCCGCCGCAAATGGATAAGCCGGCCCGAAGGCTATTCTTTTTGTCGGTGAAATATAAGTCCAGTTATTTCCGTTAAGCGTATTGACTAAAACCAACCCAGCGTAATCTTCCTGCTCTCCTTGTCTTGATACTTTAATTATCTGCGACAAATTAAGACCAGAGTTAACCGTATTACTTCCAGCCGAACCCGTAACCGTTTTACTCATTAAAATTTCCATATTACAAACATTCTTTGTCCGTCCATAGTTGTTCCTGCGTCCGGTGTGATCGTTCCTGTTACACCGTCGAAAGTATAAGGTAAACCCATGCTTAATTGCTCCGTTCCCTCTCTGCAAACTTCAATTATATTTCCCGCTACAAGTCCTATCCATGCAGGGTCTGTTATTACCCCGCCCGCAACCGTATAAGAATCGGAAGTTATATCCGTTGTTTCTACATCAGGCGGATCAGTTAAAACAGTCTGCGTAAATTCTCCGTTCCCTTTCCAGTCTGTATTCCACTTTGCTAAAGAACCTACGTCTTTTGTAAAATCAGTATGAGGCACTAAAACAGAGCCGGTAAAAACATTTGCATAACCTCCGTCATCCGTCCATGTGATCGTTATATCATAACCGTTATCTCTTACCGCCTCTGTGATCGTTTCCATTGCGAAATTTCTAATTGCGCTATCATCTTTTAAAAACATAACACCCCTTAGACTAAGCCCCCATTCTGTCATTCCCACCGGGGAAAATGTTTTATATCTTCCTGTTACCGGAGTGCTTGTTTCTTTTATTTCTGTATCTACGTTTAACTGCATAGATTGGGCGCAAAGCCAAATACGATACTGACCAGATTTAACAGCTTTTACAATAACGTTTTTTGATTGTACAGGGTATGCCATTATTCCAGATATTTAAATTCAAAATTCTCTCCGTTACTATTTCCCCCTTGTCTCACATTTGCCGAATCGTTTATTTCTGCTATCGTCGCTTGCCAGGTACAGTCATGCCAGTTCTGTCTCATGCTTAAAATTAAGAAACTCATTCTATTTACCGGGTCTGATTGTGCCATCATGGATAGTTTGTGGATAGTTGCCATGTACCCGTTGGCAGAATCAAGTCCGTAGAAATATGAGTTAATGATCCATGTCTCTAATCTGTTCTGGTTCCACATTGCGTTACATTGCCAATGAAGAAAAGCATACCCGAAATCTAAAAGGTCAGGTATTGCGTATTGCTCCATTGCAAAATCAACCCATTGAGAAGTTAAAAGGTAATCAGGTGAATCGAAATAAAACATTGCGCCTTTATACATCTTACAAGGGGCATCGAATAAATAAAATCGTTCTTCGAATTTCTTTGCATAGTTCAAATCTGAAGACATTTTAAATTGTTCGCCCGTTAATTCATGGTAAGTACCCCCAACTAAAGGGATATAATCAAAACTAAGATTTGTAAAATGTGTTTCAAATTGATCTGATTTTTTTGTCTGATGCAAGCAAACCGTTAAGTAACCAACCTTAGGAATAGAAGGAAGATATTCAAAAGTCTGACCAACGCTATTCCATGTTGTATCGTCTTCCGTCCCGTCATGAAATCTTTTGAAATATTTATTATTAGTTGACCATGTAGAATTTGAAGCAACCCATGAAGAAAAAGAAGTTACTTCATCTTGTGGGTCTAATGTATAATAAGTTAAATCATCTGCGTAAAGTCTTATTTGTGCTACGTTATAATTTCCACTTACAGAAGCCGTTTCAACTTGCCCGTCATGCCTAACGTCAACCGAAAAAGAAAATTTATCACCAGCACAAACATAAATGGGCTCTGACTCTATATAATACTGTAAGTTAGTTGGCTGTACTGGGAAACAAGCAAATCTTTCTGTTTCATACCCTGCTGAATTATATAAAACTCTTATAAAAGCATCTCCATCGTTGGCAACATTTGGCGGCCCCTTATATTGTGTCCAATTTGAAATATCAAATTCTGTTAACGTAGGATCGGCATCAGCCCTTTCTACTCCTCTTAAAAAGGCGAAGTTTGCCGGTATCTCTTGGGGTAATTCTAAATCATGGGTGATCGCTGTTGACTTAAAAGGACGCTGTATTCTCTGCATCGTCTGACCATCAATAAAAATAGTTTCAGTTTCTAACTCTTTATCTAACGTTGCGCCTAAAGTCCTACTTATATAATTTCCCCCTAAGCCATAATTATGAATAACAAAAGCTGAATTTTTATACTCATCTATTCTTAAAATGTACCAATAATTATTATATTGAGAAACTCTACACATTAACGAAACAAGTATCTTGGTTAAAACAGTATAACAATCTTCTAATTCATCTGGATTTTTTTCAAACGTTCTTATATCAATATAAGTTTGATTCAAAGGGCAATTATCCACCGTAGAATGATGATTGAACTCAAAGAGATTCATTGCTACTTTCATTCCGTCATAAATAGCTGCACCCTCACCCGGATACGGGCCTTCTGTTTTTCTTAAACACCAACTTATTACCTCTATAATTCTATATTTCCCCTCCGGTCTATTACCGTCGAAATCCGATAACTCAATATCTTTAAGAACCCCGAAATTATCCGTAGCGGTTAAAACAACCTCCTGACCTGCTGGTAAAAAAGCCTGTTGGTTATCGTCCATAATCAACCAACCGTTAAAAATTATATCCGTTGTGTTTATAGTAACCCGAACAAAAAATCTATAATCAACACCACTTGAAAAAGTTGCAAAGTTTACCGTCTCTGTACTTTTGAATCTTATCGTTGCTCTTAATCCTAATATCGGATTATATTTATTTTCCTGTACGTTAAAAGTCTCTAACTCTAATCCCGGAGCGTATTCAGTAAGGTCTATTGTTTCTGTGGTATTACTTCCTGTATAGTCATAGTCTCCCCTATCGGTTATCCGTATTAAAACCGCATCGTTTTGACGATTAACAAAATTAATATCGTAAAATATTATATTACCCAACTCTTCCGATTTGATTTGCGCCCTGTGATAAAACGAATTGTAAATCTGTTCCTCTTACCGTAGCAACTAAAGACGGAGCCGATCTTCCGCCACCAATGCCACCAATGAAACCAGGAGCCGCCGATAACCCGCCCCTTCCAGGTATCTGAAAAGGGAAACCCCCACCCGCAGCAAGACCCGGAAATATAAAACTTGTAACCGCTTTTAAAATCAACATTTGTGCAATCGCTTTAATCGTTCCTATGATTAGTTGTTTCAAAGCCTCACCTAAAGCCTTAAAAACATTCTTACCTTCTAAAGCAGCATCAAAAGCCGCATTAAAAGCCCCTACTAATCCCTGACCAATTGATTGATTTAATGTGTTAGCTATTTCTAACATACCCTGAAGGGTTTTAGATGCTTCCTGTATGCCTTTGTTAATGTTTGAAAAATCTATCTTATTAAACTCTTTAAATCCTAAGTCCCCGAAGATTGAAAAGCCCTGTCTTAGTTTTAATTTTTCTTCTATCTTATCAAGACTTCCTTTCGCTAAAGTAATGTCAGGAGTTACAGTAACGGGTATTTCTCTTTGTGCCGCTACATCTTTAAAGAAGTCATCAATTACCGATTGCGCCAAAGGAATTGATTCTGGAAGAAACTCAATGTCTGCTAAAACAGGAAGTTTTATTTTTAAGTTTCCTTTTGCAAAATCATCAAGTAACTGCTTTGCATCTTTTAAAACAGCACCCTTATTTTTAAAGAAAGTAATTTCTAAATCAGGAACTACAAAGGCAACCTCTAATTCTTTTCTTAAAAGTTTTGCCCTTTCGATTATATCATCTGTGGCATCCTTTATACCCTTTGTGTCAATGGTAGGAGATTTGAATTTCAATGATTCTAATATTGCATTTTTTACCTGTTCCTGCAATACGTCATACTGTGAACCCAATTGAAACACTAGAGCTGTCTGGTCAGCTATTTGTTTTTTTAAATCTCTTTTTGTTTTAATCTCCTGTTCTGATGCCCGCTGGTTTGCATCAGTAGCCCTTAATGCAATTCCAAATTGTCTATCATAGCTATCGTTTAATGCCTTCAATATACCGCCCTGTATTGCAAGCTCCTTACTAACCGCTCCTATATCATCTAAAAAAGCCTTTTGTACTGCATTAGCAGTTAACGCAGCGGTATAATTTTCTACTGCTATTTGTAAAGCCCCTAATTTGCTGGCTTCAAGTGTTAAGTCCCCGAAATAAGCCTGATTTATACTTTTTAATTCCTCTAAAGCCCTATTCCTTTCTTTGTACGAAAGTGAAACATCTTTCACCGCAGATGCAAGAACTTGAACCCTAAGAATCTCATCTTGTGTGCCACCTATTGCGCCAAACTTTATATCTGGAACCGATCTTATTAAATCGTTAATCCTTTTTATTTTTTCTGCTGTTTCATCTGCCTTCTTACCGGCTCCATCCAAACCCCTTGTCCATGCTGAAAAACCTAATTGTGAAAATTGTAAAATAGCAGTAACCGCAGACAAAGCAAGTCCTAATCCGCCCGCACCAATTAACGACGATCCTAAAAGTTTTAAAGCCCTTCCTGAAGATCCCGCCTCTGCCCTCAATCTCTGGAATGATTCTAATAATGGATTTAAGTTATTTGCTATACCAATAAATCCAAAACTCGAATCCTGCGCTACCCTACCTAAATTAGTTAAAGCAAACGTTGCACTATTAGAAGATTTTGAAAACTGATTAAAAGCCGATCCACTCAATGAACCCTTTAAGGTGACAAGGGCTTGATTTAATCTTGCTACATCTTTCGGATCGGTTGCTTTCTTTAACGCTACCTGAAGTTGTAAAAGCTCTTTCTCTATTTGGTCAACAGTTCTAACTACTTCCGTCCCGTTAACGTTTATTAAAATATCCTTTCCCTTTAGGTTGTTGACTATCTGAAGTAAGTTGTTTATTTCAACTTCGGCAGCCTTAGTGCTTAGATTTAATTCTACCGCCTTTGTAAACGGAGCGGTTAAACTCTGAAGTTTAGTAGTGTCTAAAGGGGACACCACAGGAGTAAATTCGACCTTTAAGTTTTTAAACTTTGTTTCTAGTTGTTCAATCGAAGCTAGGGCCTGTGAATTATTCGCCTTTAAGAAAACCTCACTACTCTTGATTTTTTCTATATCTGCTAAAACCGTATCAATAGCGGCAAGAGCCTGAGCCGGATTAGCTTTAATATCAATCGCCGCTAACGTCTGAAACTTACTCCTAATGTCATTTATCGTTCCTTCAATATCGGCATCAACAGTTATTTCAATATCACTTTTAATGCCTAATAACTTGCTCTGGATTTCATTGATAGAGCTTAACGCCTCTGAATTGTCAGCATCCAAAAGGATCTCACTTGACTTTATCGCACCAATGGCATTTAAGATTCTATTAATAGCCGTTAAAGCCCCCGAAGGATCGGCTTTTATATCCAACTCACCTAATGCTGTAAACTTTGTTCTAACGTCCTGTATAGCCTGGTTAATCCTTGTAGAATCAAAACTTAGTTCAATATCACCCCGAACCGATTCCAGAGAGCTTTCTACTTGTTTGATCTTTCCTAGTGCAGCCGAATTATCAACATCTAATAAAACATCAGTAGTTTTTAATTTAGCTAACTGACCAAGTATCTGATTGATCTCACTTGTAGCACCCTGAATATCGGGGAAGGTTAACGTACCTAAATCAATAGCCGAAATCCTTTGAGCAATAGAATCAATTTGAGCCTTAACCTCTGCATCATTTATGTCAACATCTATAAGAACATCTTTTACTCCCGATAATTGAGAAGTGATTTTTGTAAGTTCTGTTAAGGCTTTTTGAGAATCAACCTTTACTTCTAAAGTTGAAAACTTACCACGAATAGAATCTATTTCTGAAACCAGCTTACTAAAATCTAAAGTCGAAATACCCTTGACCTTATTCTCAAAGCTGGTTAAATCCTTTAAAGCCTCATTGATCGCCCTATCAAGTTCGCTTACATCACCCGTAAACCTTATATTGAGTAATTGATCTGCCATTAAACGTTAATTCCTAAATTTCTATAATACTCCAAATCTTTTTCAGCTATCATACCCCTTACTTTAATTTCCTTTTCAGCGTTCAACTTCCTTTCTTCCGGCGAAGGATCAAACCAAAGCGGCATCCAATCTTCCATCTGCGGCATCTCTTCCTGTTTACCAAAAAACGCTAACGGCACTCTTGCAATTTCATACGCAATAAGTCTCGTGTGATTCGCTTTTTGTTTTCTTCTATTCTCATACCCATCAAGAAAAGAAACCATTTCAAAAATAGCCGTCCTCATTACCTCATTTGGTAACATCCCCGCTTCGCCGCATATTTCAAATATATCCTGCCACTTTAAGCTATCGCCTCCGCTGTCTTTTTTTTTGACATATAGCCATCAGTGTAATGACCGATCAACTTCTGAAAATCTTCACTATCAAAACCGCCCATTTCTTCAACCCATTGCAATACGTCAAAGTCTGTGTAGTCTCCAACCGCCGCAAACTTGACAAGCTGCAATAAATTATCTAACCACTCAATACCATTTACGCCACTTGATTCAAGTAGTTTAATAGTATCGGTGAAACCAAGACCGCCTTTATATAAAGACAGTCTTTTTAGTGATGCGGTATTAAATTGGCCTCTAATAATAGAGCCGTCTTTCAGTGTGATCTCAAAGCCACCTGAAGGAAGTAATTGTAAACTCATATTACGCTCCTATTGTTATAGCTCCCTGTCCACTAAACGTAGCCTGGAAATTCATTGCTGCGCCTTGTGCTACTTGATTTGTCAAAGTTGTGATATACGCCTGACCAGTATGTAAAAGGTCTGTACCCGCTGAATCAGGATAGTTAAACCTTACATAAAGTAAAGTTTGAGCAGCCCACCACTTAGAAATTTGCTCATAACTTTCCTGTGTACCTATGTTCGGAGTTGTGTTTACAATGGCATCAATATCGAAAGTCCATTGATTAGAACCCAGACCAATAATAGGACCGCAATCAGAATCTTCGGTATTTACCGGAGTAGTACCATTGAAGGTTACTGATTTTTTACATACGATCATTTTCCAACTAGACCCGTCCGTAGAAACATAGAACGGAACCTGCGAACTCTGTAAAGCTGTTACACTCATTTTGTTTAAATTTTAAATTGTTTGTGTTATTAAATGTTCCCATCGAACTATTTTTTGATAATATTTATATTGCCCGTCATCCTCTGTTAGATAACTTTCTGACTGAGGACTGACACATAAAAACTGAAACCCTGAAGCATCTGTTAATCCATCGTTATTAGCAGAAGTGATTACTAATTCCTTAATCTGCTCGTCTATGCTTTCTACTATGTCATCTTTGATCCCTGTTTGACCCGAAAACCTTGCTGTAATATGTGTTATAATAATCGGTCTGGTAAAATGTGCATCTGCTGTGCTTTCGTTTGTCGAACTCTCCGCCCTGATAACTACATAAAAAGTACCCGGATTGCCGTCTGCGTCCTCACGAAATACTTTAACCTGATTTCCTGAAATGGTTATCTGCCCATCAAGTTTAGTAAACCAAGCAGTCTTTAATCTTCCAATCGGGTTCTTCATAACAGTTGATCTATCTTTTGATTTATCCTTGCCATCATTTTAGGAATTACTATTCCTTGTTGCTTGAAAAAATACGGATGAGCCTTTACACCATTTTTTAAAATACTCATAATTATCGGCCATGCTGCTGCGTAATCTTCGGCAAGTTGATCTACTTTACTTCCTGCCCTTCGCCTTGATTTAATATTATACCTTCCCGCAATACCTTTCCTTTTTACCCAATTAACTATCGCTCTAACCATGTCCTTAAAAGTTCCCTCACCTTTCCCCCTGAACCTTGCCGCCACCGCTTCGGCCCCTGGTACTGGTCTATAATTTCCTTTTGTTCCAAATTCCATATAAGCGGCCGCAGCACTTTGAGAAAATATATCATAATCAGCCGATCCTAATCTTTTATAAGCAATGTGATTTTTTAAGAAAGCCTGATCAACCGGGGCATCTTGCTGCGCTCTTATTACAAACTCCCTGGCACCCTCCTCCATTTCAGCGTCCGCAATATCTTGCACGTGCGAAGGCAGCTCTTTAAAGAGTGTTTTTAAAGCCCCAAAGCC
>Ga0184628_10000121_pt1 | contig 43118 bp, 65 predicted proteins | sample PLM4_5_b1_FD_133149 | JGI IMG/M metagenome (GOLD analysis project Ga0184628, IMG submission 133149) | Groundwater sediment microbial communities from an aquifer in East River, Colorado, USA - PLM4_5_b1 | ecosystem: Environmental > Terrestrial > Soil > Riparian zone | place: USA: East River...
GCACCGACGAGGCTCGCACCGTCGAGGCTCGCACCGTCGAGGCTCGCACCGTCGAGGCTCGCACGGTCGAGGCGCGCACCGACGAGGCGCGCACCGACGAGGCTCGCACGGTCGAGGCGCGCACCGACGAGGCGCGCACCGACGAGGCTCGCACCGTCGAGGCTCGCACCGTCGAGGCTCGCACCGACGAGGCTCGCACGGTCGAGGCTCGCACCGACGAGGCGCGCACCGACGAGGCTCGCACCGTCGAGGCTCGCACCGGATCTGACGGCGTCCTCGAGCGCCGCAACCGTACTAGTCGCGCTCTCGCTCCTGAACAAAACTGCTTTCGTGTAGCGGTGGACAATCTCGATCATGCTGTTCTCCCGGGTTTGCGCGAATGCGTGGACGAGCGAAGAATTAGGAGCTCGGCGAGCTCGAGCGCGCGGTCGAGCGCGTGGTCGCCGCCGGCGAGCACGGCCCGCGCGAGCCGGAGCTCGAGCCCTCCGACCACCGCTTCGGCGAGCTCGTCCGCGAGCGTCCCGGGCGCGCGGCCGGCGCCTACGGCTTCGACGAGCCGACGCGCCAAGCCAACGGCCAGCCAAGATCCCGAGCTATGATCTTGATGTCGCTGATCTTCCGATCCACCCCCGTCATCCACCCCAGAAGAAGCGATTCGAGCCGTTTCGCCGGGCAGCGTGATGAGCCGTTGGCTCCACGTTGGCTGCCCGGGAGTCTCCGCCGCGGCGCGTGAGAGCGCGTCCGGCGCGAGGTGCGCGTACCGCTCGGTCTCGTCGATCGACGCGTGGCCGAGGAGGTCGCGGATCTCCTCGAGCCGCCACGGCCGGCCCCACCAGCCCGAGACGAGCGACGCGGCGCACGTATGCCGGAGGTCGTGCCACCGCACGTGGCGGTGAATGCCGGCAGCTCGTAGCCATACCGTGAACTCGCCGTCCTCCCCCGCTTCCTGCGAGGCGAAGCGATCGGAGTGGAGCAGGCCGCCGCGCGTGCCCGGAAAAAGCAGCCCGCGCGTGTTCTTCGACGGTGGGCACCATCGGGGCAGGAGCTCGAGCCACCGCCTCACGGTGACGAGGGCGCGCGGGAGCAGCGGCACGCGGCGCATCCGCCTTCCCTTCGGCGCGCGCCAGGCCGAGCCGAAGCGAATGAAGACGTGCGGGTCGGCGCCCACATGGACGTCGTCGAGGTGCAGGCAGAACTGCTCGCCGGCACGGAGCCCGGTACCGATCGCGAAGTCGGCGATGAGCCGCGAATATTCGTCGATGCGCTCGCACGACGAAAGCGCTCGCTGCTCGGGCGGGTGCAGGTACGTCCACGCCTCCTCGGTCGCTGCAGGGCGGCGAGGGATGGCGACGCCGGCGGCGGGGTTCGTGTCGAGGAAGCGCTCGCGGCGCGCGGCCTCGAGGCCCTTTCGCAGGAGTCGAAGGATCTGGTCGAGGTAGGAGTCGGAGAGCTCGAGCGGCGGGAGCTTCGCGAGGTCGCCGACCCAGCGCTCGACGGCGCGGTCGGTGATGGCCCGCAGCGGCAGGCCAGCAAAAGGAGCCTGCGAAACCCAGTTCTTCCAGACCGAGCGCACCGTCGGCATCGCCACGAACGACCGCGAGAGCTCGAGCTCGTCGAGCCAGCGCGGAAACCACCCGAGCATCGTCACGCCGCCCGCCGGCGCGAGCTCGGCGGTGAGCTCGAGCGCCGCGTCGACGATGCCCTGCGCTTCCTCCTCCGTCTCGTGCGTGCCGAGGTTTCGGCGCACGCCGCTTGGAAGATTCAGCCGGGCGATCCAATGGCCCGAGGGCAGCTCGTAGACGCTTCCCTCCCCGGGCTTGCGGCGCTTGCTCATCGGATGTCTCCGGCGGCCTTCAGGATCCGCTGCGCCTTGGCGCGCTGCAAGTCGGTCGGCGGCTTCGAGGGCTTTGCCCGCTCCCTCGTGGGCACGAGGCGCGGCCGCACGGTGAGACCCTCGCCGGCGAGCTCCGCGTGGGCCTCGGCGAGCTCGCGGTGGAGCTGCGAGATCCGGGCGTGTACCTCGCGCTGGTTCAAGCGCCCTCCGCGTGCCGGGCGCTCGCGCCGGGGTGCTCGACGATGATGCGGATCGACCCGGGGAAGCGGATCCGCAGCCCGACCACGTTGCACACGAGCCGCATCCGCGAAAGCTCCTGCTCGTAGCCGAGCAGCCGCCCGATGATGGCCCGCAGCGCCGCGAGGAGTCCCCTCACCTCGAGCCCTCCGAAAACAAGGCGGCTCGCGTGGCGTACACGAGCACCGACCACATGAACGAGCCGAGCATCGTGCCGGTGCGGAGCTTGCGGGCCATCATCGGCGTTCAGTGCTCCGCTTCCGCGCAGTGCGACTTCGCGGTCGCCCGCAGAACTTGCGGCCCCGCGAGTGATGGCCGTGATGGCCAAAACCACCGAGCGCGCGTTCAGCGCTACCCATGCGTGCCGCTCCTCGTGCTCGAGGGCGTACCGTCCCACCCGAGCATCGCGCGCTGGTAGACCATCCGCCCGCGCGCCGGCAGCGCCGCGAGGTGCCAGGCCTGCAGGTTTCGCTTGCCGTCGTAGAGGTCGGCGAGCGTGTGGATGTCGATGCCCATGTGGTCGGCGACGCGGCGCTTCGCCCAGCGCTCGTCGAGCAGGGCGTCGATCGCCTCGACGAAGCCGGCATGCGCCTTGCTCTTGAGCTCGTCCCGGAGTGCGTCGCCGCGGGTCTTCGCAAGGGGGGGTAGATGCCGCTCGCGCGCCGCGAGCTCGGCCCGGAGCTCGTCGTCGTCGCTCATGCGGCCCTCCCGTTTCTGAACGCCACGGCGCGGCAGAGGTCCTCGCAGAAGGGACCGGCGAGCCGCCGGGACCTGAGCACGTGCATGGGGTTCACGGGGATCTTCCCTGCGAGCCAGCGCTGCACCGTGCTCAACGAGAGCCCCATCCAGCGCGCGGCGTCGGTCTGCGAGCACCGCGCGAACCCCATCGCGTAGACAAAAGATCGCAGCGTCAACGCTGCAACTTCCTTCGCCGAGCGAGCGTTTCCGGCTGGAATACGTTTCGCGCGTCGGGCATTGTGGCTTTTCGCCATGGGGTCAGCCTTCAGTGCCGGTCGGGACGGAGCCGTGCGTCAGCTCCTCGGCATCAAGCGGTGGCTCGTCCCACCAGTGCATCGGGATCTGCTTGAGCTCCCAGAAGCGACGCCGGACGGTTGTGCCGGGCAACCGCTCGCAGCGGAGGATACGGCTCAGGGTGGACTGCCCGATCTTCAGCGCCTGCTTCAGCCGGAGTTGGGCTCCGCTGCGGTTCCCCTCCGCAAGGTTCGGATCGAGCCTGATGAGCGTCTGGACAGCTCGATTCACGAGGCCCATTCTATGCCACTAGGGCAAGTTGTCAAGAGGGCATATCGGGACCGCTGGCAGAATGCTCCTATGTCCACTTCGGGAGCGTCCAAGGGAGGGGCGAACGCGAAGGAGATCGGCTCTCGGTTCCGAGTGGCGCGAAAGCAGTTGGGCCTGACGCAGGAGCAGCTCGAGACGAAGCTCAGCATCGACCAGACGGCTATCTCGCGCTTCGAGCAGGGTGGGCGAGGCCTTGAAACTGAGTCCCTTTTGGCGCTCCTCGCGTTCATGGCCGACCGCGGGGTGAGCCTCCGCTACATCCTCCTCGGGGGCGACGACGAGAAGGTGATGCAGACGCGCTCCGAGTCCGAAGTCCTCGAACGCCTGGGTTCGATCGAAAAGAAGCTCGAAACCATCCAGGAGACGGGCGAGCACCTGATTCCGCGCGCGGCCACGAAGCGGCGGTGACAAGGGCGTTTCGGGCGGGCGCGAACAGGGCGCCGGAGGCTCGCAGGCGCTCTTGCGCCACAAAACGACGCGACTAAGAATATGCCTCCTTGACAACTTGCCCTAGTGGCATAAGATGCCTGGTCATGAGCGGCAAGGGCCCGAACGCATCCGAGGAGCACCGAACGCTCGCCATCGACGCCGTGTGCGTCGCTCTGGCGACCACCTGCACCACCGAGCGCCGGCGCCCGGCAGCGGCCTACCGCGAGCTCGCTGAGTCGATTGTCGACCACCTAACGGCGCACGCCGTCGAGGTCCTGCGTGACCTCATCGCCGCCCAGCGGCGGCTTCACCCGGAGGTCCGGGGGGGCTTCGCGAAGCTCGTCGGCGACACCCAGGCGGAGCTCGCCCAGGCGGCGGCGCTGCAGAAGGACCTCGAAAGGCTCGACCGGTGACCGAGCTCGCGACGACCCGGTGCCGCTCGTGCGGCGCGTCGATCGTCTTCGTCACGACGGCGAAGGGCGCGAAGATGCCTCTGAACGCCGAGCCGCAGCGCCTGGTCGTGCTCGAGCCGGACCCGCAAGCGCTCGACGGGCTCACGAAGATCGCCGTCGTCCGCGCGTGCTTCACGCCGCACTTCGCGACGTGCCCCGCGGCCACCGCTCACCGCAAGCCGAAGGAGGGGGCGCAGACGAGCCGGTAGCCGGTCGAAGTGAGCGCGTGGCTCGGGGCCCCCCCCCTCCCCCGGGTCGCGCGCTCTCTTCGGACGGCTCACCCGCGAGCCGCGGAGGAGAGACATGGCAACACCGAACACACCGCTTTCGCAGCCCGACGTCGACGCATTCAACAAGCTCCTGGACTGGTCGCGCCTCGCGCGCGAGCTCGGCGCCGAACAGGTCGGCATCGACCTCGACCTCGTCGAGGGCGGCTGGCTCTGCACAGTGTGGCTGCACTCCTCGGGCAACTGCAGGCCGTTCGCCTCGAAGCCGTCGGCGTCGATCGCCGACGCCATTCGCGAGGCGCTTGCCAGCGCCGCTTCGATCGAGAACGCGCTCGCCGAGCTCGCGACGCGGCCCGAGCGACCGACGACCGTCGCCGACGACGTGACGGCTTGCATCGCGTGAGGACGGCCATGGATCCCGGAAACGCCGCCATCGTAAGGTCTGAAGTCAACACCACCGCGATCGCTCGCGTCGAAGGCCTCGACACCGAAGTCGTCGTCGCACGCGTCGACAAGATCAAGGACATAGCGAAACGCGTGATGCAGGAGGGGCATCACTTCGGAAAGATCCCCGGCGTCGACAAGCCGAGCCTCTTGAAGCCGGGCGCCGAGGTGCTGTGCCTCACGTTCCAGCTCGCGCCGAAGTTCAAGCTGAAGGAAAAGCGCCAAGGCGCGCACCTCGAAGTCATCGCCGAGTGCACGCTCGTCCACGTGCCGTCTGGCGCGGTGCTCGGCTCCGCGATCGGTTCGTGCTCGACGCTGGAAGCAAAGTACGCCTACCGCAACGCGAAGCGGGTCTGCCCCGAGTGCAACGAGCCCGCGATCATCAAGGGCCGCGAGCAGTACGGCGGCGGCTGGATCTGTTGGAAGAAGCCCGAGAAGGGCAGCAACGGCTGCGGCGCGAAGTTCAAGGACGGCGACCAGGAGATCGAGAGCCAGGCCGTCGGGCGCATCGAGAACCCCGACATCGCCGACACGTACAACACCGTGCGGAAGATGGCGTCGAAGCGCGCGCTCGTCGCCATCGTGCTGCTCGTGACGTGCGCCTCCGACATCTTCACCCAGGATGTCGAAGAGCAAGGGCGCACCGACGACGACGGCCAGAAGCCGGGAAGCGACACGTCGGGCCCGATTGCAGGGACGACGACGAAGCCCGTCGTCGTCGCGACGTCGAAGGACGTCGACACCGTGCTCGAGCTCATCCGCGGCGCGCAGACGATCCCGCAGCTCGACGGCATCATCAAGTCGAACAAGGGCCGCAAGTGGAGCCGCTCGCAGGTCGCGACGCTGAACACCGCGGACACCGAGCGCCGCGCTGAGCTCGTCGAGGCCGGCGCCTACGCCGAACGCGACTACGGAGGTGGCGCGTGAGCGCGCTCGAGAAGCTCGAGCCGTCGGCGCTCCCGGCCGTCATCATCGGCCCCGGCCGCCCCGAGCAGTACCTCACCGCCGGCGGGCTCCGCGTGCCGTCGGTGACGACCATCACCGGCCGCTTCAAGAACGCCGATGCTCTAATCGCGTGGGCGAACCGCGAAGGGCTCGCCGGGCGCACCGCCGAGGAAGCGCGCGACGCGGCGGCGGACGCGGGCCACATCGCGCACGACTGGATCCGCGACACCGTCGCGGGTCGCCCGCTAACGCCGTTCCCCTACTCCCCCGAGGAGATGGTCGACAAGGCGAAGCGCGCCCTCGAGGCGTTCCACACGTGGGCGGACGAAGTGTCGCTCCGCGTCGTCGCCGTCGAGATCCCGCTCGTGCACGAGGACCTGCTGTTCGGCGGCACGTGGGACGGCATCGGCATCGTCTCGGGCGTGCTCCGCGTGCTCGACTGGAAGAGCGGGAACCGCTGCTACCCCGAGCACCTCGTGCAGGTGGCCGCGTACCGCGAGCTCCTCCGCGCCGAGCGTGAGCGTCTCGGCGACGAGGCGCTGCCCGTTCCCGAGGGCGCGGCGCTCGTCCGCCTCGACAAGGAAACGGGCACGCCGACGGCGCGGCTGTTCGATGCCGACGCGCTTGACCTCGGGTGGGACTACTTCGCGAAGCTCCGGCACCTCTACGAGCTCGAGAAGGACGTCTCGAAGACCGTCGCCGATCGCAAGGCGAAGCGCAGAAAGAAGGCGGCTTAGCCATGCCGCGCTTCTCGCACACCATCCGCGACGCGCAGGGCCGCGCGATCGGGGTAGCCTGCGGTTCGCGGCCGCGCCGTAGCTGCTCAACCCCCGGCTGCCGGAACGACGCGACGATTCAGTGCGACTACGGCGTCACGCGGCTTGGACGCGCGGCGACGTGCGATCGCTGGTGCTGCCGGCGCTGCGCCGTCTCTGTCGGCAAGGACCTCGACCACTGCGCGGTGCACGCTCGAGGCCCGGCGCCGGCGGCGCGCCCGGCGCCGAACTTCGGAACGCCCAAGTCGCTCGAGGGCGTCGAGCCGCGTCTCGCCTCCGGAACGCTCCCGACGCCGCGCGACGAGCTCCTGGTGAAGCGATGATCGGCACACCCGTCGAAGCGACGCTCTGGCGCGTCGAGTTCCGTTACCGTCGCCCGCAGTCAGAGCCGCTCCCGAGGGTCCGAGAAGAGCTGCTCGGCTTCCGCGCGAGCATTGCCGCAGAGGCGGCGCTGCCGTTCGTGACCGAGCTTCGCTACGTGCTCACGGCGGACCCCGCCGGCGCCGACCTCTACGAGACGGCGCGCCGAGCAGTCTTCGGTACGGGGGAGGCGCCCGCCGACTTCGCGATCATGACTGCGCAGCGCATCGGCGACTCGGTGAAGGGCCTGGCGCTCGTCGCAAGCTCGGGGGCGTGATGGCCATCGGCGACACGATTGCCCCGCCGGCGTGCCCGGAGTGCTCGGCGCCGATGGTGCTCGTGCACAACCGTGGCTTCCGCACGCGAGCCCACCCGAACGGAAAGCCCTTCTACGGCTGCACGCGCTACCCGTCGTGCCGTGGCGCGCACGGCGCTCACGCCGACGGACGTCCGCTCGGAAGGCCCGGAACGCCCGAGGAGCGCGCCGCGCGCGTCGCCGCGCACGGGTGGTTCGACAAGCTCTGGCAGGGCCGCGTGCGCTCGCGGGACGAAGCCTACGAGTGACTCGCCATTACCCTGCCCCACCTCCCCGATCACATCGCCGAGATGAGCGCCGCGCAATGCGAGGAGCTCGTCTCGGCCGTGCGCCGGCAACTCGTCACCGACCTCAGCACCCACTTCACCGGGAGACCCGAAACATGAACGCACCCGCTGCAGCGACCTTTGTCAACGTACCGATCGAGAAGGCTTTCCTCGGCGAGAACTACCGCAAGCGCCGCCCGAAGAACTTCGACGCGAAGATCGACGAGCTCGCGGTGAGCATCCGCCAGAAGGGGCTCATCGAGCCGCTCGTGTTCCGTCCGCGGCCGAAGGGGAAGAAGGACGAATTCGAGGTGGTGTGCGGTGAGCGCCGCTACCTCGGCTCGAAGAAGGCCGGGCTCGCGACGCTCATGGGCACCGTGCGCGACATCTCCGACGACGACGTGCTCGAGCTGCAGGTCATCGAGAACAACCAGCGCGAGGACCCGCACCCGCTCGACGAGGCCGACGGCTTCGCGCTGCTCGTGAAGCGCGGACGCTCGCCGGGCGAGCTCGCCGACCGACTCGGCCGCGAGGTGCGCTACGTCCGCGAGCGCCTCGCGCTCTGCACGCTCACCGAGAAGTGCCGGAAGGCGCTCGACGACGAGCAGATCACGTTCGGGGTCGCGCTCGTCATCGCGCGCATCCCCCACCCGAAGCTTCAGGACGAAGCTCTCAAGGGTCTCGTTCCGTTCAAGGGCGATCCGCCGATGACGGTGAAGGCCGCGGGCGAGGAGATCCGCACGCGCTTCATGCTGAAGCTCGTCGACGCGCCGTTCGACCGGGCCGACGTCGAGCTCGTCACGAAGGCCGGCGCGTGCACGACGTGCCCTAAGCGGACGGGCAACCAGGCCGAGCTCTTTGGCGACGTCGCGAGCCCGGACGTGTGCACCGATCGGCTCTGCTTCGAGAGCAAGCTCGACGCGCAGTGGCGCCTCGTGCAGGCGCAGGCGAAACGGGACGGGAAGAAGGTCCTCGCCGAAGGCGAAGCGAAGAAGGTCTGGCCGTACCAGCACAACGGCGACCGCGTCGCGCACGACTCGCCCTTCAAGCCGCTCGACGGCGCGTTACCCGCCCCCGGCACCGGCCGGGAGGTCTCGATCCGGGCGCTCCTGAAGGGCCGCGACTTCGACACCGTCGTCGGGCGGAGCCCGCACTCTGGGCGGTTCTATGAGCTCGTAGCGAAGGGCTCGGTCGATGCCGCCCTTCGCGTGCGCGCGAAGACGCGTGGCAAAGACGATGTCGGCTCGAGCAAGAAGAAGCCGGGCGCCGCGGAGAAGGCCGAGCGCGCGAGGGCGAAGGCGAAGGTCGAGGCGAAGGAAGCCATCGACTCGCGCCTGCTCGCCGAGCTCGCCGAGGCGGTCCAAGACGAAGCCAAGGGGTCTCCGTTCCTCGACACGTTCGTCGGCGTGCTGCTCGAGCCGCTCTTCATGAGCGGCGACGGGCTCCAGCGCGTGCTCCGTAGGCGCGGGCTCCTCGACGAGAAGAAGCGCCTCGCGTACGGAGCAAACATCGAGCTCGTGAAGAAGCAGGCGAAAGCGCAGGGCATCGAGTGGCTCTGCGGCTTGCTCGTCGAGACCGTCGTCGCCGACGTCATCGACTACGACTACGGCCCACGCGACATGAGCACGAGGCGCGCGAACGAGGCTCTCGAGGCCTTCGGCATCGATCGCAAGAAGGTCGAGAAGCAGGTGCTCGCCGAGATCGCGGCGAACCGCGCGAAGGAGTCGAAGCCCGCCGCCGGCGTCGTGCACCTGTTCATCGCCGACGGCACGAACGGCACGGCGTGCGGCGGTCGCGCGAGTGGCACCAAAGGCTCGACGAAGCCCACACTGAAGGGCGTCACCTGCGAGAACTGCAAGCGCGTCGGGCCGGCCGTTCTGCGAGACCGAGCGCCGAAGCGTAAGAGGGGCAAGCGGTAATGGGCTTCCTCGACGAGGCGCGGGACGCCGTCGAGGGCGGCGTGTGCCGTGGTTGCGGGTGCACCGACGAGGAAGCCTGCGAGGGCGGCTGCATCTGGGTCGAGCCCGACCTCTGCTCGCGGTGCGCCATCACCGACGGCGACGACCCGAACGACGGCGACGACCCCGACGAGTAGGGCCATGGGCGTGCACCGGAACAGCGAAGGCGCCATCGTCCGCGAGCTGCTCGAAGGCTGGCGCGACGAGGTGCTCGCGCATCGCGTGACGGCCCACCGCTACCCCGGGAGCGAGGAGGGGCTCACCGCCAACGCGAAGGCCGAAGCGCTCGACCAGGCCATCGAGGACGCGCTCGCGTTCTTCCCGCACCTGCGCGCCGGCCTGAAGGCGAACTAGACCCCTGAACGCAAGAAAGCCCCCGAACGCAACCTCGTGCGAGGAGCGTCGGGGGCTTGGGGTGCGCCGGCTTGATCGGCGGCGCGGGGGATGGGTCGGGCGGGGGAGAGGCTCAGTTGCTGGGTCGGACGACGATCGCTTTCTGCTGCTCGAGGGCCTGCACGCGCTCGGCAAGGCGGGCCTGGTCACGCTCGAGCGTCGGCAGGCGCTTGTCGTGGTCGCGCTGCACGAGGAACGCTCTGTCGAGATCCTGCTCGGCGGCGACGACGCGCGCTTCGAGAGCCGCGCGCTTCTGACCCTGGATGCGCACGGACTCCTCGACGGCCGCCACGCGTTCGCCGGCGGCGGCCAGGCCGCGGAAGTAACCCATGACCGCGCCGCCGATGGTGCCGGCAAGCGAGAGCACGAGGGGCACTATCCACGGGAGGAAGCGCCGCAGGCCGGACGCTCGAACCCGCACGTCGACGTCGCCTACCTGGACGCGCACCGCGCTCGAGCTCTCAGGCGATGGCGAGACGGAGCGCTTCGGCGCTTGCGAGCCCGGCCCGGGCGGCGCAGGCGCGCCCCTCAGAGTCGTCTCGTGCCGCGGACGCTCGTGCGCCGCGCCTGACTGCTCGTCGAGCTTTCGGCTCAGACGGTCGAACGGGTCGTCGGCCACAGGTCACCGGCCATTCGCGGCGGCCTTGTGCTCGACGGCGTGCTGGTCGCGCCATTCCTCGAGCTCGCCGACGCGCAGGCCAAGCGAACCGTGGCGGTTGAACATTGCGTCGAGCTTCTCGATCACGTCGGCGCGGAACGGCCCGAGCGGCGAGACCTCGCGCGCGACAATCTCGTTCAACGTGCGGAGCTGCTCGAGCGCGAGCTCGGCGGCAGCGGCCGACTGTAGCGACGCGTCGCGCGCCTCCTTCGAAGCGGTGACGAGCTCGCGGAGCAGCGCGCGGTCTTCGGGGTCGAGCTTCACGTGCCGTCCTTCCGCTCGAGCTGGTCTCGCATCCTGGCCGCGGCCTCACGCGCTTCAACGAGCTCTCTTCGGAGCTTCGCGATGCGCTGCCCGGCCTCCGTCGTCTTGTTCTCCCATTCGATCTTGCCCGTGCTGTTCGTGAGACGCCACACGACCGCGAGCGCCGCGGCGGGCCAGAGCGCGAGCAGCGCGAGGAGCGTGAGCAGCGTCGCGTCGAGCGGCAACGTCAGCACTTTCGTACTCCGTTCCCCTGGGGGTTGAACGGCGGGCCGAGCCTCGAGAGCTCGCAGGGTACGCCGGTGTCGCGGCGGGGATGGGTGTGCCGCACGTACGCCATCACCGCGAGCACGCTGCCGATGGCGATGGCGACGAGCAGCGTCGCGACGTCTCGACCGAGGCGCACCCTCACCGAGAGCTCCCCGCGTGGAGTAGCACGGGGCAAAGCTCCGCGGCCTCGGGGAACGGCGCCGGTTCCTTGTCGAGCTCGTAGAACTCGCACGCGGCGCGCATCACTTGCACCGCGACGCGCGCGTCCTCGATGCGGTCGGCCTCGTCGCGGTTGAACAGACCGCAGCCGGCGCAGAGGAGCACGCCGAACAACCAGAAGAGTCGTCGTTTCATGGGTCCTTTCGTTGGAGCGCCCCTCGAGGGAGCGCGCGAGCTCGCCGCGCACTCCGCGGCCCCCGGGAGGGAAGGCGGCGGCTCGTGGCCACGGGCTCACGCTCTCCCGCGAGGGGCGCGCGTTTCAGCCTCTGCGCTTGCGCGGCTGGTACTTCGGTTCGGCGTCCGGCTTGAACGAGCCGTACACGACCGGCAGCGGAACCGAGTAGAACGTCGGCGGATCGGGCATCGCAAAGTTGAGCAGCAGTGCGAGCGCTTCCCGACCGCGAGCGTGGGTGCTCGCCGGTGCGGACACGACCGCAAGGAACACCGTCGACGATGCCGTCGCCTGCTCGCCGCGAGCTCGAGGCCCCGCGCGAACTGCCTGCACGCCGAAGAACGCCCCAGGCTGGTAACCGGTGCTGCGAGACTGCGCGGCGTAGGCTCCGGCCTGAATCGTCGAGCTGAAGGAACGACCGGTGCTCCTGGTCGTCGATGCGTAGCTCGTGCCACCGAAAGTCGTCGGAGAAACGCCGCCGAACGCGCGCCGGCTCGCCGCTCCGGCGATCGTGGAGAGCGTGATGGTCTCGCCGGCGCCGTAGGCGAAGGAACCCCCAGCGGCTGGTGATAAAGTGAATGTCGCGCCCGCGTTGGGCTTTCCCTTCAGGCTCGCCGATGCCGATGCGGCGATGACCTGCAGGGCGGTGATTAGGTCGGTGCGGTGGTCGCCGCCACGTGCGGCCGCCGCGCGCGAGGCCGCGATGAGCGAGAGCACCGAGCCAGACGAGCCGCCGAGCGACCCTGCCGACGCTCGCGCCGCGACGCCGCTCAGCGTCGAGGTGAAGCTCGAGCCGGTTAGGCGAGCCGCCGCTGGGTAGGCGACGATGAGAACGCCCGTGAGCGCGGCCGACTGCGCCTCTCCTCGTGCTCGCGAGCTCGCCGGAAAGACCGCGAGCCCCAGGAAAGAACCAGGGGCTCCGCCGAGCGCGTGCGAGCTCGCGGGGTAGGCCGACGTCGAAAGGACGGACGTGAAACCCGATCCGGCGGCACGGCTGCTCGCGGGGGCGGCGAAGATGAGCGCGCCCGTGAGCGCCGCGGTCTGGGCTTCGCCCTTCGCGCGGGAGCTCGCCGGAAAGGGCGCAATCCCAAAGAACGCGCTGGCGACGTTCCCTAGCGCGTGTGACGTTGCCGGGAATGCCGCGGTCGAAAGTGTGCTGGTGAACGACGAGCTTCGCGGGCGAGCCGTCGCCGGCGTCGCCACCTGCGCGAATGCAGCGACCTCGCCGCTGCCGCGAGGGTTCGAAGTTGCCGCGGCGGGCGTCGTCAGAAAGGACGCGCTCTCAGCCCGGCCGGCGCTTTTCGCTTGCCCCGCGGTGGGCACGACGCCGAAGGTCGCGACCTGCGCGGATCCGCGGTTGGATGCCTTGGCGCTCGCCTGCGCCGTCGTGAAGGACGCGGACTCGGCTGTACCGACGGAACGCGACGTCGACGCGGCCGGTGCCGCGATGAGCGTGGCCGTTGCTGCGAACCCTACGGCGCGCCCGAGTGCCCCCGCGCTGATGACCGTGGCGTTCGTCGCGACGGCAAACGGACGAAGCAGGCCGTGACCAATGAACTCGATCGGGGGCTTTACGTCCCGAACAGTTCGGCGTTGATGACGCAGAGGCCGTGGTCCACGCGTGCGCCCAATAGTCGGCGCCGCGTCGGCTACCTCGTTGAAGGTCGTGAGGAAGGTGATCGCCTCCGTCGTCCCGGCAGCTCCCGACGTCATCGACGTGGAATAGGTGCCAGTGGAGCTGACGAACCTGTGCGAGGTGACGCCAGTGATCTTCGACGTGTCGGGCTGCGGCGTGTCCTCGGTGAACGAGTTGCCGTGGGCGTACGTTTCGGTACCGGTGTTCGAGAGCGTCCAACACGCCGCGAGCAGCAATTCGACAGCAAAGGCCGTCGTCGCGCTGTTTGAGAGGTACGGAGTGGCGTCCGAATGCGTATCGTCGAGCGCGGCTGGCGTCTGATCGATCGCGGGAGTCGTTCCGGTCCCCGACAGATGCTCGCGGGGGAACATCGTGACTAGGTCGTTCGCGTTCGTGAATGCCGCGGTGACGACGACCGAGCTTCCGCCGGAGCCGCCGATCTTATAATAGCGGGCGGTCCTGAAATTCGCGAGGCCGGCGAACGTAACGACAGAGCCGATGATGTTGTACGTGTCGCCCGCGCTATCCGTCACAGAGAGAGGGGCCGCGTCGGCCCCGGACGGCCTGAACCAGCCGAGTTCGACCGTCTTTACGCTCCGAGGTCCGCCGGTGTACGCGCGGCCCGCCGAAACGGGACTCAGGTCGACGCCGGTTACGGTTTGGGTAAACGCCACTAGGGCGCCTTTCCGCGCGCGAGCACGGCGTCGAAGATGATCTCTTCACGTCGACGCTCAGCCGGCGGAAGCGCGCGGAATGGGACTAGGTGCGTGTGCTCACGCTTTTCCGAATCCGAGACCTGTCCGTGCTTCCAGCCCTCAGCCGACTGTTTTGCACGCCAGGCCTCGTGCAGATCCCCAAGCTTTTCGCCGCCGTCGAGAATGGCGCGTACGCGGGCGCGCATTTTCAACTTCTGAAACGCCGAGGCGTCGTCCCAAGGTGGATAGACTTCGGCGCCTCGAGCGGCCGCGTCTGCGCGAACCGCCTCGTACGCTGCGCGGGCGGACTCCTCGAGCGCGATCGGGTCGGTTGCCATCAAATGCCTCGCATCTCGACCGCTGCGATCGCGTAGTCGGCCATGTCCGGTGATCCGTTAGAGTTCTTGAAGCCGCCGAACCCGGGCGCGCCACTAGCGATCGGCCCGTTCTTCGTAACGTCGGTGTCGATGTGACTCCCGACGAGTTCCCAGCCGGCCCCAGCACCGTGATCGACGTGCACAGTCAGCGTAAAGCCGACGATGCGTAGTCGTATGCGGTCGCCGTTGTTGACGCCGCCCGGAATTCCCCCGAGTTGCGCCAGCTCGGTGTAGTCGTCGAGATCGTTGCCGGTACCCTCGGCGCGCACGATCGTCGAGTAGGCGTTGTCCTGCGCAAGGTTGTATTCGTAGTATCTGCCATTGATGCTGCCACGAACTATGCACTCGACTTCTTGAAAGTCGTGCGGCGACAGCTTCGCGATCGTGATGATGACTTCTTGATTGGCAGGCCAATTGCCGTACCTGATCCAGATTGAGTCATCGTAACCAGTCGAACTCCCATTCGTGGGGCCCGGATTCTCGAGCCCGATCGCATTGCCGTTCGCGAGCCGAAAGCCCGTGCGATCGGCTGGAACAATCCAGTTTCCGTCGTCGATGCCCGGGTTTTGTGTAAGCCCGGTGAAGCTCGCCGCGTAGAACGCTAGTGCGCTGGCGAGTCGCCTGTGCGGTCGGAGGATGCGTGCTTGGGCTAGACGCATGCCCGCCCCGCGCTCTTAGAACTGAGTCTGCGTGAGCTGGTAGTCGTAGAGCTGCACGCCGTTTCCGGACTGCGAATTGGAGAAACCGGCCCACACCTCTGCGGCTTGCTGAGCCGTGGAGTCGAACCCGGTACCGACCGCCGGCGCCGTCGTGGGGACCTGGATCGTCTGATCCGTGTTGGTGAGGTGAATGCCACCGAACTCACCCATCCCCAGAAACTTCGCCGTAGTCGTAGGCCCGATAGAATCCACGCGAAGCGTCCCCTTCAGGGTGAACGGAAGCAGCGTGCGTGCGCTCGCGTTGAATGCAAGATTGCCGGTCGTGTAGGCGATGACGCTGCCCATCATGAACTGGAAAAACACGTTGCCAGGCGAACTCGCAACGTTGCTCAGGCCGCCCTTGATGTAGAATTCGAAGGCGACGCCGACGCGGAAAGTGTTGGGCGGAAAAGTGAAGACGTCTTCGTCGTTGATGATCCGCTTCGCAGTGGTGAACGTGTTGAATAGCGCCCCGGCTCGCTGCTGTCGTACGAGGACCTCGGGAAGCACGATTGCGCCTGCCATGATTGAGCCTTTCGTTCGGGTCGCGCCTTACGGCGTACCGATGCCTGCCGCGTCGAACGTTATCGTCACGCCGTTGCCCGTTGCGGTGAGCGGCAGCCCGTTGTTGAGCGTCGGCGCGTCGCCGGTGTGGCCGGCCGCGATGGCGCCGGAGATCGCGTTGACCGCGAGCGTTCGTGCGCCCGCGCTCGCCTGGGAACTGAGCGTTGCTGTGATGCCGTTCGAGAAGATGATCGCCTGACCGCTAGCGATCGTGCCTTCGATTGGCTCGACGACCAGAGTGGTGGCCGATGATGCCGCGTCGGCCGCCATGATGACCTGGCAACGCCCGTCGTTGAAAAACAGGTTCTTGCCCGCGGCCTCGTAGACGACCCACGCGTGCACGTCGCCTGAGAAGGCCGCGAACGTCGGATCCGCTGCGTCCACGGCGCCCGTTGCGGCAGCGACCGTCTTCGAGCCGAGCGCCACCGGCGTACCGACCGAGCAGCCGTCGATGTCCGCGAAGTCGTCGCCGAGCGTGAGGTTGATCACGCAGCCGCCCGACGTGTACGCGCCGTTGCCGGTCGAGTTGAGGGCGGTCGAGCGCGTCGCCGTCGTGAGCTCGAACGTGTTGGTCGTCTGGTTCGCGACCTTCCACGTGCCGTTCGCGGCCGTGTTGCCGCCGACGCCGCGGATGACGACGATGTCGCCGTTTGCGAAGCCGTGCGCCGTGCAGGTCACGACGATCGGCGTCGCGTTGGTCGCGCCCGTGATGGCCTTGACCGCTAGATCGGTCGGAGAACCATCGAGGTCGAGCAACGCGATGTTCATCGTGTCGGTGTCGAAATCGATGGTGCCGTTCGCGAGGGAGGCGATGCCAGGTGGGAAAAATCGGAGTGACATGAATGGGCCTATCCTTTCCGGCTCAGGGCCGGGGTGGTTCGGTCGTTTCTTCGCGGTGCGCTAGCGCCGCGCTTTTTCGGTCGGTGCGCTTCGCCGTCGCTCGACCCACTCGTCGGCTTTCGCCTGGTCGAGCACGCCCTCGCTCACGAGCAGCTCGACGAGCTCGGCGGCTTCAGACTTCGGGGGCTGGGGCGTCGGCTCGGGCCTCGTGAACGTCACGCCGTCGTACGCGTCGCCGGGGCTCGCGACGTCGGAACGAACGGCGAAGCATCCCGGATCGGGCTTCCACTTCGTCTCGTCGCCGTCCCACTCGCAGACGTTGAGGACGTGCCCGGTGCTCTGTTCGATGATTGCGTGTCTTGCCATCAGCCGTACCAGTACATGCGGGCTTCGCCGCGTGCAGGAGTGCCAGAGTCACCACCGTTCGTCAGACCTCCCCCGCCGGCGCCGGCGCTCCCGCCGGGGACGAAACCGTCGCCGCCCTTGCCACCTTTGCCCGCCGAGTTCCCGCCGCCGCCACCTGCACCCGTCGCAGAACCGTTCGAACCCAGGACGCCATTGCCACCAGCGCTGCCGCCGGCCGCACCGCCGGAGACGCCGCCCGCCAGCAAGCCGAGCGTGCCGCCCGACCAGCCGCCATCACCACCCGCGGAAGCGACGTTGCCCGACGTCACGCCACCGCCAGATGCACTCCCACCGCAACCCATCCCGGAGATGCCGCCGTGTTTCCCGGCGCCACCCGTTGCGTCGACGCCCCCGCCGGATCCACCGCCCCAGGCTGCCGGCGTCCCGTCCAATGCCAGGGGGCCGCTAGCGCCGCCGTAGCCCGAGTTCGACAGACCAGCCGCCGCACCGCCGGGCTCACCGCCCCCCGACGCGCTTGTGCTGCCGATCGCACCCGGTCCCAACATGCCGCCGCCGCCGCCACCGGAGCGCGTCGTACCGCTTGAACCCCCGATGCCCGCGCCACCCGGATAGGCACTGAGCCGAGCAAAGTTTCCGCCGGGGCCGTAGTGCGTGGCGCCTCCGGGCGTGCCGTTGGTGCCATCGGCCGAGGAGCCACCCTTCCCAGCAGTACCGGCGGCGCCGACCGTCACTGGGCTCGACGAGGGCAGCTCGCTTGCAGGACCCGAGAATCGCTGGCGTGCACCGCCGGCGGCGGCCGTGCCGCCTGGTCGAACCGTGTTGGTCGCGCCGCCGCGGCCGCCGCCCGAGCCCGAGCCGCCTGGCCAGAGGTCGATGACGTACCAAAGAGCGCCCGCGGGCTTGTTCGACGTGCCGCTCGATGTGAACGTTTCGGTGAGGAGCAGCGTAGCGGTCGAAAGGCTCGGAGGCGCGAGTGTCAGCGTGCCCGTAGTGTCGGCGGTGCCGACGCCGCCGAAGCCGCTGAAACGCTCGCTTCGCGCGTTGGCGTCCACGCGCACTTGGGTCGGCGTGCCGTTCGTGCCGAGACCGCTCACGACGCGCGGCACCATCCCCGCGACGATCCCGCGCACCGGCTGCCCCGGCTGCGCCGACTCGATGGCGATGCCGAGGGCCGCGCCGGCGGCCGTCATCGCGGCCGAGACGGCTTTCGTCACCGTGCCACCGCTCGTGTCGGTCTGAGCTACGCAAAACCAGTCACCGACCTGCAGCGCCGCGCTCGAGGCGTCGAGCGTGAAGCCCGCGACGACGATGTTCTGCCGCAGGAGGTAGTCGTCGAGCCACGTCATGGCGTCACCCGCATCGTGAGCTGCGCGAGTTTCAGCCCCGTCTGAGCATTCGCGCCGGCCTCGCCCTTGAACGAGATGTAATAGGGCCAGTCGGCGAGGTTGCCGCCGGTGACGGGGCAGACGATCGAATGAATGTCGTCGTACGCGGAAAACGTCGCGCTCGCGTCGGCGACGGCGGCGCCGGTGCCCGTGACTCCGAACGAGGTCGTGCCCGTGACCTTGCGCAGCTCGAGCGTGGGCTTCGTTGCCGGCAGCGCGGAGTGCCCGCTACCTTCGAGCCAGGCTGTCACCTCTGTAATCGTTCCATTGACCGGCAGCGGGCAGACCGGCATCAGAAGCTCGCCAGCGTCTGTAATGCTCGACTGCGTCCACCATGGCCCCGCCGACTGCGGCGGCGTGAACCGGGAGTTCGTGTTGAGGACCGGGATGATGGGCACCTCGAAGAGCACCGAGCCTTCGATACCGGCGACGCGCTCCGCGATGCGAGCGAGGCGGTTCGCGAACTTCTGCAGGTGGCCGAACATCGCGGCGCTCGTGCGCGGATCGCCGCCCGCGGGTCCCGTGAGAGTCGGCCAGCCCGCGACTGGGGTGATGTTCGACGGCAAGGGTTAGCCTCCGTCCCAGACCGAGATGTACATGGCGTGGGTGTTCCAATTCGCGGGGTCGCCCCACGTGCCGTCGGGCAAGTCGGCGTTCCACAGGGTGTTGTCGAAGATCACGATGATGAACTCTCCCTTGACGTGCACGGGCTTAAAGCGGCGCGGGATGCCGCGGAGCGTCGCGACTTCCTCGACCGTCATGTTTTCGGCGTCCCAGACGCCGCCGTCGTCCCAGACGGGCGGGCCGTACGGTTCGTCCTCGTCCTCGAGCCCGTCGTCGATCCAATGGTGCGGCTGCGGAATTGTGATCCAAAACCGCGACCACTTCGCGGCGACGCCGTCCCAGTTCCAGTCGACGTTTTCCTTCAGCTCGGCGAGCGCCTGAAAGCCGAGGTACTGCGAGAGCAGTCCGAGCTCGGTGCCCGCTTGCGGCCAGTCGTCCCAGCGTTTCACGAGCCGAGCTCGGTGGGACGCCGGCGTCTCGTTCGGGTAGCGCGGAAGCGACGAGTCGCGGCCCGCGCGCGGGAGCGCGTCGTCGGGCCCGATGTAGAGCGAGCGCGCCTTCACGCCCTCGACGACGCCCTGAATCAAGCCGTCGGCCATGAGCGCCATCGCCCCGATGAAGCGCGGCGCGACGCCGAGCTTCTTCTTGAACCAGGTCGGGAGGCGGCTCTCGATCCACTCCCTGTTCGTGAGCGTCGCCATCAGAACGTCTGAAGCAGCGGCGTACTGAAGGTGGGCACGGCGACCTGCGAGTTCGTCATCGTGAGGTCAGAAGCCGGGCCGGTGAGGTCAACGACCTTCACGCCGGGCAGCGCCTGGATGGCCTTCTCGATCTGATCCTTGAAAAGCCGCGCAGGGTCGAGGGCGGGAATGCGGTCGCCGCCGATGTCGAGCGTCCGGAAGAACGCGCTCACCGCATCCTGAATCACCGCGTTCGTGAGGCCGCTCGCCGCCGAGGCGTACACCGTGCCGGTGATCGGGACCGCGAGCGACGTCGCCGAGAGCGTCGTGATGACCGAGCTGATGGGGCGCTTCGGCTGGATGTACGTGTTCACGTTGGTGACGATGCCGGCGGCGACCGGCCCCGAAGGCCCGGCGAGGTACACGCGCGCCGTCCCCGGCCCGTCGGGGTTCTGGTCGTCCACGTAGACGCGCGTCACGCTCGACGAAACGGTGAGCGCCCAGAACTTGTACGCGTCCGCGGGCGTCTGAATCGCGAGCGTCGCCCATCGCAGCCGACACCGGTCGCGCAGGAACGGATCGCTCTCTTCATCGACGCCCTCGATGGTGCGCCACGTGCCCCCGCCGATGTCCGGGTTTGCGATCGCGACGCCGGGCAGCGGCGTGTGCAGCGTCGTGAGCGTGCCGACGGGGACGTTCCACGCGGCGCCGGGACTCTCCGCTTTCCAGGTGAGCTGGAGCGTGCTCGGCCCGGCTGATAGCGTGCCGCCGGTCGTGTTCGTGAAGCGTCGAAGACCGTCGCCGGCGGTGAGCTGTCCCGCTGAGATGGTGTGCGGGCCGGCGCCCGAGGCGCACGTGAGCGTCGCCTTCCCCTCGGTGAAGACGGCCGCTTTGCGATCGACTTGGAAGAAGCCCTTCGCCAGAAGCGTGAGCCAGTCGCCGGCGGCGTCGTCGAGGTATCCGCCCTTCGCGACGTTCTGCACGGTGAGCCGCACGTCGGTGAAGAGGTCGGCGACGACGTCGACGAACTTCAGCGCGGGGTTCCCCGACTGCCACGCGTTGACGGGCAGGCCGAGCCCCTTCAGAAGCGAGAAGATGGTGTTCTTCGCCTGGTCCTTAGTGACGAGCGTGACGAGGTCGGCGAGCGCGATGGTCATGCCGCCTCGAGCACTTCGACCGTGACTTGGTCGATCGTGAGGATCAGCGTGAACGGCCCGACGTCATCGGTGACGCGGAGCTCGAACACGACGCGGCTCGCGGATTCGGTGAACGTGAGCCGCGCGGTCGCGGCCTTCACGCGCTCGTCCTTGAAGCATTCCTCCTCGCAGCCGCTCTGAAGCTGGAAGAGCTCGAGCTTGCCGACCGATTCGTTCAGCCACTCGCGGAGGTCGAAGCCGTAGGTCTCGTCCTCGACGAGGGAGCCGCGCCGCGTGATGAAGCGACGCGCGAGGGCCTCGATGAGACACGTCCGCTGCGAGACGAGCGTGAACATCTCGTCGAGGTCGTCGATGCAGTGGAGCTCGGTGCCGAGGTCGGTCATTCCACCTTGAACTTTTGCGCGGCGACGCTGGTTGGCGTGGGAGGCGGCGCGGCGGGTGTTCCCGAAGTGCCGCCTCCCACGGTCACGCCCGTGTGCACGTGCGTGCCTAGCCAGTTGACGAGGCTCTCGAAGAAGTCGTCCACGAGCGGAGCGAGCGCGACGGGGCTTGGCGACGCGCCAACCTCGACCATGGTGAGAGTCGTGCTCGACGACCAGAGCGCGGCGTACGGCGCGCGCGGATCTCGTCCCTCGAAGCCGAACAGCACTCGTTCGCCGTTCGGGACCGTCACCTTCGTTCCCGGAAGACCGTTGCGGATCGGCACCTTCGAGAGCCCGGGGAAGCTCGGGTCATCCGGGACGAGCTCGAGCGTGTTGTCGAGGTTCTGACCGACGACCTTCGCGGGGCGCAGCACGTCGAAGTCGGTCGGGGCTACGATGCGCCGTACGAGCGCCTCGAGCGCCTGGCGCAGCCGTCCGGCGGACGACGCGCCGGACGTGAAGAGCGCCTCGGTGCGGAGCTCGTCGGCCGTCAGCCGGTGCGTCACGTGCTCGACGTGGCGACCGAGGAAGGTGACGCCAGGCCGAAGCTCGAGCTTCTGCGGCGCGATGACGACGTGGGCGTCGCTCGAGAGCTCGTCGAGCAGCTCGTGCTCGACCTGTTGCTCGGGCCACGTCTCGGTGCCGACCCACAAGGTGCCGTCCTCGAGGTGACGCCAGGTGGCACCGACGGCGTCGATGAGCTGCCCGAGGGCGTGGTGAGCGGGCTTGCCCCCCGTGCGCGTCCAGCGCTGAAGCTGGCGGCCGAGGATGGCGGCGTCCGATGTCGCGGAAAGGGTCTCGGCCGTTGCGCTCAGGATCTCGCCGAGTGGCAGTGAGAGCGGAACGTCGTCGTAGAACTTGGCGGGGAGCTCCTCGTGAAGGCGCCCAGAGCCCCCGACCACGATGGCCCCGACGCGCCCTTGGAAGGCTCCGGACTGCTTCGCCGTACCCTTGAGGATGACACCATCGAGATCAAGCGTTACCGCCCCGGAGAGGGCCTCCTCGCCGTCGCAAGACACCTCTGCCGTCCAGCGCCCCACACGAGGCCGCCAGAGCGTCGCCTCGAGCAGGGTAAGGCCGTTGGCGGTGGGCATGTGTTACCTTTCGTGCGCGATGCGGAGAGCATGGGTGCTCCTCGGCTTGGCCGGGCTGGTTTTGGTGGCGTGTGCCGGCTCCTCGGTGGAGGAGCCCTCACAAGAGACCCACCTCGACGCCTGCGGGTGGCAGCTCGCGGGCGCCATGCGCAATGACCGCACCGACGAGAGCGTACGGCTCTGCGAGACGTGTGAACAGGTGCGATCGATCGACCCGCGCGTGATGCTCCGCTCCGCGGCTTGGGATGCGATTAGCCCGGCATGCTCGCTCGACGCGGTTAGCTGTGCGTCCCTTGGATGCGAGACGAATCCGCTAGTCGCGGGTCAGAGTGCCGAGGTGTGGACGTCGCCAGAGTTCGTGGGCGACTGGCATGCAGCCGTCACCGTCGAGGAGTGCCCACGCTACCCCGACGATGCGGTGCCGGCGCTCTGCTACCTGAGCCCTTACAAGTGAGCGGAGCGGAGACTATCCGAACGACGAGCTCTTGCTCGGCGCGCCGGGCGGCGGGTAGGTCGCGCTCGGCGGGTTTCGAAAGGGAGCGGGCACGCCCCACGGCGGGGAGTCGCTGACGACCGGCGGCACCGCGGTCGCGGGCTTTTTCACGGGCTTCGGCTTCGGCACCCACTCGAGCGCTGAGAGCTTGATGGTGCCGATGCCCTCGTCGATCTTCGGAAAGCCGATGCGCGTGAAGAAGATCGCCTTGATGCCAGCGAACGCGAGCGTCGGGTGCGACGCCTCGAGCGGCGCGGGGTACGCGTCGGGCTTCCTCGGCTGAATCAGCGGCATCATCTCCTGGAACGCGTCCCACTGCGCCGGCGTCCAGATCAACAGATCCCACTCGGGCTTGCACGGGTCATCGCCGTGGAACGCGATGGTCGCGGCCTTCGCGCCGAGCGGCTTCTTTACGTCGACCGAGCGCTCGATGGCGCCGTCCGGCGGAAACACGAGGCCGGGCAGGCGCTGTCCCGCGACGGTGAGGATGTTCCAGGGGTTCGCGTGCGCGGAGAGGTCGTCGAGGAGCGCGAGGACCTCGGCGGGTCCGTCGTCCCAGAAAGGGATCGCGCCCATCGCTACGCCCCGAGCTCGGCGGCGAAGCGCTCGAGCTCGTCGATGACGCCGCCCTTCGTCTTGTCGCCGACGTGCCGGCCCGTCTCCTTCGGGTCCTTGGCGCCGTTGACGGTGTTGTTCACGTTGACGTTCATGTTCGCGCTCCCACCGAGGCCGCGCGGGCTCGCTTGCGGCGCGGCGATGCGGATCGGGTCTTCGACCGGCGGCGGCGCGCGCACCGCGCCGAGCTCGCCCATGGCCTTCTGCGCGGCTGGGATCATGCTTTCGACGCCGCCGACGAGGCCGGCGCCCGCCATCTGCCCCATCCAGTCGGTCTCCTTGGACGGCGACCCGAGGCGAAGAATGTGCGCGAGCTCGATGAGCGTGTTCGACCCGAGGCCCGCGACCGCCGCCTGCACGCGCGCGACGCCGGCGTTCAGGCCGTTCACGAGGCCATCGATGAAGTTCACCGCGCCGTCGTGCGCCATCGTGCCGAGGCCCTTCAGGAAGTTGTCGATGTCGGTCTTCAGCCCGAACAGCCACGCGTTCACGGCGATGCCGGCGGCGATGAGCGCGCCGACGGCCGCGGCGACGGCGAGGAAGTCGACGACCATGAGACCGAGCGCGTGCCCGACCTCGCGCGCGAGCTCCCCCATCTTCTGCATGTCCGCTTCGCTCTTCCCCCCGAAGGCTTGCTGAATCACGACGGCGATCTGCTCGAGCGCCTTGAACCCCTCGCCCATGCCGTCGCCCATTCCCCCGAGGAGCTGCTTCACGATCGGCCAGGCGTCGCGCGCCGTTTCGAGGACCGCGCGGATCGCGTGCGCGACGTCCATCATCACCGCTTGCGACGTGTCGCCGGTGAGCCCCGCGAATACGTCGTTCAGGATGGGCTTCAGCTCGAGCACGCCGTCGACAATCTCGCCGAGGGCCTTGCCCGCCGTCGCGAGGAACTGCTTGAACGAATCGCTCTGAAGCCCCTTGAAGACGTCGTCGAGGAGCGGCTTCAGGCGGAGGAGGGCCGGCGTGAGTTCCTTCCCCACGTCGTCGAGCAGGATGCCGCCGAGGTTCGCGATGCGGTCGCTCATGCCCGAGATGGTCGAGTCCGCGAAGCGCTTGCCCGCGTCGCCGGCGACGGCCGCGCCGGTCTTCTTTCCGATCGCCTTGTCGATCGCGTCGAGCGCCATGTCGGCGGAGATTTTTCCCGCCGACTTCAGCTTGTCGACCTCCTCGACGGTTTTGCCGGTCGCCTTCGCGAGCTCTTGCATCACGAGCTGCACCGAGACGCCGGCGTCCGCGAGCTGCAGGAGCTCGTCGCCCTGCAGGTGCCCCGTCGCTTTGATCTGAGTGATGGCGAGGAGCGCGCGCCCCGTCTGGTCGGCGTCGGCGCCGACGGCGCGGAGATCCTGCATGCGCTTGAAGAACGTCTCGGCTGAGGCCTCCGAGAACTGCATCGCGGCGAGCTTCTGAAAGCTCTTCACCGTGTCGTTCAGCGGCGTGCCGAGCTCGAGCGCGATGTCCTTGATGTGCTCGAACTGCGCCGCGCCGTTCTCGCCGTGGCGGAGCAGCGAGAGCGCGAGCTCGCTCTTTTCGCGGAACGTCGCCGCGCCGATGGCGGCCTGCCCGAATTGGAGCGCGGCCTGCCCCGCGAACACCGCGACGGCCGCGGCCATCTGAGCCGCGCCGGCGATGACTTTCGTGGCGACGCCGCCGATGGTGCTGCCCATCGCGACGGCACCGACGCCGACCCCCTGGAAGCTCTCGCCGACGCCGCCCATGTGCTGACCGCTCGCGCGGTCGAGCTGCTTCAGGTCGCGCTCGAGCCGCTCGAGCTCGCGATGGATCTTCCCTGCGGGACTGCTCGCCTCGTCGACGAGCTCGAAGCCGAACTCGAGATCATCGTCTGCCACGTCGGGGCGTTCGCTTCCTCGTCTTTTTGGGGTCCAGAGCCGAGATCACGAGCAGGTAGACCTCGGCCTCGAGAAGCGCTCCGACGAGGGCGAGGTCTGAGTCCTCGCCACGCCGAAACGCAGAAAGCGCGCGAGCCGCCTGCCAGAGGTCGGTCTTCGCGCGCTTCCTCCCCGCTACAATTTTTTTCGCTTTGCCTTCGTCGATTGCCCCGCCATCGCCTGCAGCTCAATCGAGAGCTTGGTGATGTACCCGGGCTTCTGCTCGAGGAGCTTCCGCAGGTCGGAAGGCTCGGGCCACACGACGCACGGCGTGACGAAGTTCGTCATCGCGGCCGAGCGCGCGACGTCGGTCCCCTGGCTCTCGTCGATGAACCGCAGGAATTCGGCGTACGCCGGCGGGCGCAGCACGAACTCGTCATCGTCGAGCTCGACGAGCTCGATGCCGGCCCCGTGTTTCGCCTTCAGCTCTTGGATCTTCGCTTCGTTGTCGCTGATCTTCACGTAGACCTCCCGGTCTCAAAAAGCGGGGCCGTGCCCCGCGGTGGTTTTTACGCCGCCGGCTGCGAGGCGATACTCTTGCCGCCGATGAGGACGTCCATCGGATCGAGGTCGCAATCGACCTCGATCGCGTCCTCGCCCTCCTCGCCGCTGACTTCGTACTTCGTCATGCGAGCCCCGACGATGGTGTCGGTCTGCGTCGGCTGCCCCGTGTCCGCGTAGGAGAGCTTCACGTCGAAGGGCTTCTCGCCGAAGCCGTCGCCGAGCTCGGCGACGAGCGCGTCGAACTCGGCTTTGTAGAAGACGACGCTCGCGCTCGGGTCCTGGATGCCGCGCGTGCGTCCCTGCTTCTTCACGCTGTTGCCGCGGACGACGCCGACCGAGAGCTCGTCGCCGTAGGTGATCGACTTGATCGCCCGGGTGATGTTCTTGCCGAAGGAGCCTTCGACGCTCGCCCACTGGTAGCGGTGGCCGTTGATGTCGGGGTAGTTCATCGGGTGCTCCTGTTCACGCGGCGAGGATGGCGGCGCTGGGCGCCTCGAAGCCGAGGGTCACGCGGATGTCCTCGAGGTACCCGCGCCGGCGCACGCGCACGTCCACCTGGATGCGCCCCGTGGACGAGACGTTGATGGTGCGATCGATCGTGGCCGTCGCGCGCACGACGTTCTGGGTCGAGACCATGTTATCGAACAGGGCGCGCGCGACCGTGGTCTCGATGCGCTGCGCGTCCTTCTCGTCGATCGTGCCGTCGGCCTTCGCGCGAACGCTCTCGTTCAGCTCCTGCACCATCACGAAGCGCGTCACGCGGCACGCCTTGTTGATGACCATGCGGTCGTGCCAGGTGCCGAAGTCGGAGCCGAGCGCGGCCATCATCCGGCCGCGGGTGATGAAGAACCCCGGCTGCCCGATGATCGTGCGGAGCGTCGTGAAGCGCGCCGCGTCGAGCGCCGGCGTGGCGTACTCGTCCCGGTAGAGCCGGGTGATGCCGGGGATCGCGCCGTCGCGCACGCGCCCGAGGTGCGTCGCGATGCCGACCGTGGCCTTGCGAGCGACCTTGCCCGCGCGAGCGGAGACGACCCAAGCACCTGGCCGCTTGTAGATGCGCCCCGAGACGCTCGAGATGGCCTCGGTGTAGCCCGCCGTCACGTTGACGAGCGGAGCCGCGACCGAAGCGAAGGCCGTAAGGAGGTTCGCGTCCGTGTCGTCCGCCGCCTCGATGAGGCCCTGCACGTAGCGGAAGTTCACGGCGGCGGCTTCGAGGTGGACCTCGAGCGCGGCGGCCATCGCGGCCGTGTCGGCCGCGGCCGTGCCCTTGCCGACGACGTGCACGAACACCCACTCTTGCGGCAGGGCGAGGAGCGCCGTCATCGCGGTGTTCAGGTTCGTCGTCGTGAAGTAGGGCGCGGTGCAGGTGAACGTGTACGTCGTGCCGAGCACGTAGGTGCCCGCTGCGAAGTTCAGCGTCACGCCGCTCCGCGGCATGAGGTACGTCGAAGCCGTCGCGATGACGGGCGAGAACGTGTCGCCGCCATCGAGCGAGAACTGGAACGTCGAGACGCCGACGGCGCCGCCGAGGACGATGCGCACGATCCCCTCGAACGCGTCGAGGGGCGTGCCGGTGAGCGTCACGACCGGGCCGCTGCCGACCTGGGTCACGGCGCTGTTCGAGCCTGCGGTGCCCGCCGTCATCGGCATGGCATACACGGGCCCACCGGCGACCTGCAGATCGTGGCACGTGGACTCGACGAGCGGGCCGTCGCCGAGCTGCGTCACCACGTCCTGCGGGCGCTGGAAGCTATAGAGCGTGTTCGGCGTGCCGAGCGACGAGACGCCGAGCTTCACGCGGATGCCGTCGATGTTGTCGGGGGCGATGCCGAGGGCGCCGTCGACGACTTCTTGGAGTACTTCGGGGAGTGCCATCAGTGCCTCACTGGAACTTCAGGTTTTCGACGTGTGCGACGAGCAGCTCGTAGTGCTCGCGCGAGAGCTTTCGGCCTTCGCCGAGGCGGAAGTACGCCTTCACAGCGGCGAGGGTCGCCGGGTGCGTGCCGAGCTCGGCGGCGTGTTCTTCGATCGTCGGCGCGTCCGCGGGCGCGGGGATCGGATCGGGCAGCGTGCCGAGCACGGCCGCTTTCGGCGGCGAGGGCGGCTCGGTCGGGGGTACGTCCGGAAAGTCTTCGAAGCTCGGGTCGTTTCTCTTGCCCATGGTTCCTTTCAGGAGCTGCAGCCGGTCTCGGCGCTGCCCTCCAGGGTGGTTGTGTGGCCGACCGTCGTGACGACCGTCGAGGGCGCGGTCGCATCGGTGATCGGGATCGCCAAGTTCACGCGGAGCTGCCACGCGTGGCCCTCGAGCTGGTTCGCGGCGAGGTCGCCCTCGGTGAGCGGCACGTGGCCCGCGAATTGGAACGAGCCGTGCGCGGCGAGGTAGACGGCGCGACGGACCTGCATGAGCAGCTCCCACGCGGCGTCGAAGTCCGAGGCCCACACCTGCAGGTTCATGCGCTGCACCACGGTGCCGAGGCTCCGCGGGTTCCCCCCGATGTTCTTCACGGCGGGTCCCTCGGCGCCCTCGCCCGGCTCCCACGCGACGCGCGGGGGCTTCGAGTGCGAGTCGCGCTCGAGCCGCCCGAACGGCATCGGAATGCCCTCGGGGAACTGCGCCGCATACGAAGCATCGACGATGGCCTTCACGTCGTCGCGGATGCGCGTGAGCGTGCTCGCCACGTTAGTGCCCGAAGTGCGCGCGGATGACTTCGGCCGCGGTCTTGTGAAAGCCTCGAGCCCAGTCCCGCGGCATGCGCTTCGCGCGCGGCACCATCATGCGCCGCGGCAGGCGGGGGTTTCCGCGTTGGTGGAACGCGGCGTACTGCACGGCCGAGCCGATACGGAAGCCGCTCGCCGTGATCTCGCGGACGGTGAAACTGTTCCGGAGGCGCCCGGTGTCCTGCAGGATGCGGCCGGTCCGGCGCTTCAGGCCTGCCCACGCGGAGCCGTAGGGGTCGGTCTCGGCGCGGAAGCCGTCGGCGATGAGCGTCAGCGCCTCGTGGGCGAGCTGCCGGCTCACCTCGCGGTGAAGCTTCTTGCTCTTCACGGCGGCGAGCTGGCGCTTGATGCGCGCGAGCTTCTCGAAGTCTCCCGTGACGGCCATCAGTCGTCCTCGCTCGTTTCCTCGCGCCAGCCGCGCGAGGGGTAGCTCGCGATGCGCGGCGCCGAGCCACGCTTCAGCGGCGTCGAATCGACGATGCCGGGCGGCGAGACCGAGCCCGAGCTCACACGCACGAGCCACTTGACCGCGTTGTCGCGCTCGAGCAGCACGACCTCGTCGGAGCCTTGGGGCTGGAACCCCTTCTGCTTCAGGACCTCGTAGCCGGCGACATGGCCGACCTTGCGCCGGAAGTCGCTCGGCCACTGCAGGAGCGGGAGCGTGTAGCGGCTCGCGAGGTAGCCGTCCGCCTCGTCGCTCGCCGCGATGCAGGCGCGCGCCTTCACGTCTTGCGAGACGTTTTCGAGCGCCTTCGTCGTGAGCGAGGAGCCCGCGAGGTCCTGGGGTGTCACGTAGATGACGTGACCGAGGCCCCGCAGATCGAACTGCCAGGGCCCGGTGACGATGGTCCACGCGGCGCGCACGAAGCGTCCCGTCGCCGCGAAGGCGAGCTCGGCGCGCCCCGGCGCGGTGAACGCTGGGAACGCGCCCTGCGAGCGCCAGGGCCCGCTCGAGCTCGGCGCGGTCTCGAGCGTGACCACGAGCGAGCCCGTTCCCGAGAGAACCTCGAGGACGAGCTCGCACGCGTTCCGCAGCTCTCCGAGGTCGGAGGCCGCGGCTTGCCCGCTCCCCGCCTCCGCAGCACTCGCGTGCAGGGTGACGGCGATCGGATTCGGCACGATGGCTCAGGCGATCGCGCGGGCCATGAGGAACCACGGGCCGTAGCCCGCGACGCCTCGTCCGTCCGTGCCCCAGACGAATTGACGTTGATTGAAGACGTTGTCGTCGGTGGGGGTCGTCTTCGAGACGAGCTGCACGGGCTTGCGGAGCTGGAAGATGAGCGGCTTGATGGGCGCGCCCACGTCCGCGACGTACCAGGTCGTGCCCTGGTTCGCGAGCTCGGGCACGACGAGAACCTTCGCTTGCCCTTGCTGCACGTTGCTCTGACCGCTCGAGCCGAACGCCGCCGTGACGATGGTGTTCGCCGTGTCCTCGAGCTGCGGGGGCACGACGAGCAGGAAGCCACCTTCACCCACGCCGAGCGGTTCGCCGTCCTCTCCGGTGAAGCCGCGCATCGCAGCGCGGACGACTCCGAAGTTCGTGGCGGAGAGCGCCGTCGTCGTGAAGTTGTTGGTCTGGTTACCCGCGGGGTTCAGCGGATGCGTGGCACCGAAGAACGCGACGCCGTCGAACCCGAGGTTGGTCGTGCCCGCCTGGAGGGCGGTCTTCAAGAGCTGGTCTGGCCACTTCCGAGAAGTGCGGCCGAGCTCCTGAACGATGGGCGTGTAGACGCCGAGGTTGTCGTCATCGATGTCGTCGCGATCGACGCCCACGGTCGCCTCGTACGGCTCGTTCTCGAGCAGGTACGCGTGCGTTCCGAGGTTCTGGATGAGGCGGGGTCCGTCCCACTTCCGCATCTTCAGCAGGCGCTTCATCCACCCGTAGGTGTTGGTGCGCGTGCTCGAAGGCACGGTCATGGCGACTTTGTTGCCCCACTCGGGGGACTCGCGCCAGGCCGTGTCGAAAAGCTTCTGGAACGAGGTGTTGAGAGCCTTGATGGCCGGAACGTTGATCAGCATTGCAAGCATTGCAGTGGTCCTCTCAGGCTCAGGTGAGCGGGAATCCGGTTGCGACCCAGACGCCGTCCGAGTCCACGCCGTAGATGGTGCCGGCGCGGCTGCGCGTGCTCGAGGCGCTGGTGAGCGCGACGGTTTGGTCGTCGACGATGAAGCAGTCCTTGCCGATGTCGTCGTCGAGGATGGCGTCGCCGGCGGCGCTGTTCAGCCACTTGAAGATGCCCGAGCGGGCCTTCACGCGGCGGGTGTTGCTGGCGCCCGTGAGGAACGTTTCCTCGCAGCGGCCGACAGCGATGAGCCCCGTGGCGGTCGTTCCCTTTTTCAGGAGTCCGTCCGCCTGGTCGAGGACGACGAAGCCGCCCTTCCAGAACTGATGCGAGCTCAGCGCGATGAGACCGTGCTCCATTCCGAAGGACGAGTCGCGCGCCGGGGTGTCTCGATCGACAGTGATTGCAGCCATGGATCAGCCTCCTCCCTGCGCGGCGCGTTGCTGCGCAAGCTCGAGCTTTCGCTGCTCGAGGAAGTCCGTCGGCGACATGCCGACTTGCTTGCAGACCTCGAGGTCCACAGCGGAGAGCGTCACCGTTTGCTCGGCGAGCTCGGTCGTTCCCTTGCCGCCGCCCGAGCCGGCGCCACCGCCGCTCGCGCCCGGCGTGACCACTTGAGCGCCCGCGGCGAACAGCTCGAGAGACGCCTTCGTCTGGGTCTTCGCCCACTCGTGCAGCGAAGGCTGCAGCCTGCCCTCGCTCGAGAGCCTCGCGATGGTCGCATCGCGTTCGACGTTGGCCGTCGAGGCCTCGAGCTCGGTGACACGCCTGGCCAGCGTGGTCGCCGTGGCGGCCTCTGCTTTCCAGTTCGTGACCTTCGATACCGCCGCGGCTCGCGTCGGCTCTCCGGTGAGTGAAAGCAGGCTCGTCTCGAGCATGCTGAACTCGGTGAAGCGCGACAAAGCCTCGGCGGCCGTGCGCACCCCGAGCATCCTGAGGAATTCCTCGAGATCCATGTGGGTTCGTTCTCCTCCGGGCTTCGCCCCGGTTTTGCTGGCGACGAGCGGCTTCTGGCCGATCGTCGCGGGGATGTTGGTGAGCGCGATGTTGATGAGCTCGCGCACGCGGCCGCTCTCGAGCTCGCGCTGGATGGCGGGACTGAAGTAGCGAAACTCGCGCTTCTTCAGCGCGTCGGCGCCGCGCTCGGTCCACTCGATGGACGTCGCCCAGAGCTCGCCGTCGAGGACGGCCGGCTTGAACCAGCCGAAGGCCTTGTGTCCGTCGGGCGGCGAGAGCGGGCTCAGCATGCCGTGACCCACGTCGAACGGCAGCAAGTCGAGCCCCTGCTCGCGGAATGCGTCGAGCACGGCCGCGCCGGCCTTGTCGTCGAACAGCACGGGCCCCTTCGTCGTCGGGGTCACGCCCTTCGCGAAGATGCGGAACTCGGTCGGCGGCTCGCCCGCTGGGACGGCGAGCAGAACCGCGACGCGTCCCCGCTCGAGCTCGAACGCGTGGACCTTCAGGACGGCCATCAGTCGGGGCACATCTCGAGCGCGCGCGCCTTCGCCTTCGCCTTGGCGTCGTCCTCGGACAGGCCTTCGCCGAGGGGCTTCGCCTCCTGCAGGCGCGTCGTCAAGAACTGCTCGACGCTTTCGCGCGTGAGGTTTCGCGGCGCCTCGCCGGGTTCGGCGTCGTCGCTCGTTTCGGTGGGCGGCTTCGGTGCGGTCTTCTTCGCTGCGGCCATGGTGCTCTTCTCCCGTGCGGGTGACGCCGACGTGGCGTCCCCGGTGGTTTCGGTGGGCGGCTTCGGTGCGCTACTCGAGCCAGGCGGGATCGGCTTGCATGTGCAGCGACTCGAGGAACTCGTCGTGCCCGTTCACTGCCTGCTTCGCTTGCGCGCGCAGCCGTTCGAACTCAGCGCGCGTCCAGGTGCCGGCGTCGCGGAGCGCGAGCGCTTCGGCGAGAACGCGTTTCAGGGCTTCCCAGTCCGGCTCGTTCACGGCTCGACTCCCTGCAACGCTAGCACCTCGCGCACCATGCGATACCCGACCGGGTCGTGCCGCCGCAGGTCGCCGCGGTGGAACACCCACGCGGCGAACGACTCGGCGAAGTACTCATAGTGCACCGTGCCGCCGTAGCGCGTGAGCGGTTTGCTGTTGGGGTCTTGGAACGCGTTGCGGACGACCTTGTCGGCGTCGCTGCCGGCGGTGAAGTGGAGGTGGTGGCCGAGCTCGTGCACGAACGTGCGGCGAATCGCGTCGATGCGGCTGCTCGCCGTCTTGGATATCGACCACATCACTCCCGGCGCGAACTCTTGCCCGAAGTTGTCCGCGCGACGACCCGTGCGAACACCGAGCTTTCGACTCGTCGCCCAGTACTGTCCGAGGTCGCTCGTGTTGCCGAGCTGCCGCGCGAAGCCGAGCTCGGAAAGGGGCTTGCGCGCGAGGAACTCGACGAGGCGCGCCTTCCGCGCGGCGAGCAGCACCTGCTCGAGCTCGGGGCCCTTGAGGTCGCCCTGCTCGAGCTTGGCGAAGTGAACGCCTTCTTTGAGCGCCGCCGGCGGCTTGCGCGCAGCGTTCTTCTGATGCTGCTTCCAGAGCTCGGGGGCGTACTCCGCCGGCGAGGGTTTCCACTCACCTTGAGTCGGCGCGAGCCCGAAGCCGTGAGCGGCGGCCACGTGCGGCGCCCGGGTGCGGATGCCACGCTTCTCGGCTTCGGCCCTGCGTAGGCTTCGCACCCCGGCCCTGCAGCGGTGATGCAGCGGCGGGATGTGCGTGTCCCAGAAGTGGTCCTCCTGGTCGAGGACGATGCCGTCGAGCTCTCGGCAGATCGGCGTCGTCCTCGAGTCGAGGATCGCGTCGTACATCCAGAACGGCCGGAAGCGTTTGACCGCCGGCGCAGTCATCTGCTGATAGCGGCCGCGGTTCAGCGCGCTTTGGACGCCGTTGCGAAACGTTGTCTCGACGCGCGGCGAGTCGGGGCTGCCCCACGCCTGGACGATCGGACCGAGCGCGCCCTTCTTCCAGTCGGCGAACGAGGTGCCGCGCTCGAGCGCCTTGCCCATCGAGTCCCAGACCTGCTGGACGACGGAGAGCTGGGCGACACCGGCGATGGTCCAGGCCCGCTGCCGCGAGCTCGCGGTGAGCTTGTCGAGCTCGTCGTCGGTGATGGGCAGCCGCGCTCGGAACCACGCGATCGCCTCATCGAAGCGGAGCACGTCCGCCGTGACGCGCCAGGCCACGTCACTCCGCCGCTTCTAGCTCGGGGATGTCTTGCCGCACGGCGAACGCGCCGGCGAGCTCGGAGAGTAGCACCGCGCGGCCCATGAGCTCGGCGAGCTCGTCGGGGTCGTAGTCCTCGCCGAGCAGGGTGATGAGCCCGCGGCGCACGGCGTCGAAGCTCGACGCCTCGTCGAGCACGCGGGCGAGCGCCTGCAGGTCCACCGCGAGGACTCGCGAGCCTTCGCGCGTGACGGAGTCCGTCGCCGCGTCGGCGTAGAGCTGCCCAGCGATGAAGCCGCGGTTGTCGCGCACGTCGGCGCCGCTCCCGAGGAGCAGGCGTCCGCGCGCCAGAGCCTTCTGCTTCGCCGCCGGCAGTGGCGCGCCCGGAGCAGGGGGCGGCGGCGCGCCAGGCGGGCCCGGTGGCCGCGGGCCACCGAAGGGTGCCTGCGGCGGGAGCTCCTCGAGCTCGAGGCCGTAGGGGGTCGCGACCTCGTCCACGTTCTTCACGCGCCAGCCCGCGTCCTGGATGGCGTTCAGGGCTTCGCCGAGGGTCTTCTTCCCTTCGGCTTGGCCCTTCAGGTCCTCGGTGGGCTCGGTCGACCAGTGCGGCCACGGCGTGACGGCGAGCGTCGAGCCGCGCACGTTGAACGCCGCCCACGGCCAGACGACCTGGCGGCGGAGCTCGGTGCTCGCGCGCTTGCCGAGCGCCTGCGCCTTCGAGCGCTCGACGCCGCGGTGCGTGTCCGCGGTCGCTCGCGCGCCCTGGTCGGTGACCTCGGTCGAGAGATTCCCACCGAGGAAGTTGATGGTGAAGCGCCGATCGCAGCGCTCGAGCGTGTCGAGGAAGACCTTCCAGCTCTGGTCCTTCGCCTCGAGGAGATCGAGGTCGAACTTCGCCCCGTTGTCGTCGAGGTGCGTCGGCAGGTCGGCGACAATCTCGGAGTGTAGCGCGCGGAGCTGCTCCCAGAAGTCGTCCTTGTCGCTCTCGTCGGCGATGGCCGGCGTGTACGCCTTGATGATCGGCAGGCCGTGCCGCTCGCAAAAGCGCAGGAGGTCGCGCCACGTGAGCTGCTTTCCGAGCCACGTGATGCCGAGCGAACGCACGAGGCCACGCATCCAGCCGCGGCGGCCGTCGGTGAGGAGCACCCACCGGCCGTCACCCGGCGTGACCGTGAACTCGCCCTCGCGGGCGTAGTAGATCCAGCGCTCGGCGACGCAGTCGTAACGCAGGTACTGCGGGTGGAGCGTCCGAAGGCGTGCCGTCCACGGCGTCGTCGTCGTGTCCCAGTCGAGCACCGCAACGCTCACGCCGAGCATGCGGTACCACCGCAGGAACTCGTCGAGCTCGGTCTCGGGGACCATGTCCCACCAGTCGTCCTCGAGCTCGTCGACGATCTTCTGGCTCGCGGGGATCGCGACTTCTTCGCTCTTCTTCCCCTCGCCCTTCGTTTCGGTGACGGGACTGAGCTCGAAGTCGCTCTCGAGCAGCGCGTCGACGTACTTCTCGAGCAGGCCCGGGATCGCGTCGTCCTCGCCCATCGTGTCGACGAGCAGAGCCGAGAGCGAGAAGTCGCCGTCGCGGTGCGAGCGAAGGGCGTTGCGCACCTCCGACACGGTCCACGTCGGCTTGATGCCCGGCGTCCACGCGGTGATCGCCGCGAGGAGCTTCGACGCGTCGGGGCGCGTGCGCGCGCCGGCAACCGGGTCGATGGGGGCGAGGTATGCGGCCATCAGCCTCGGAGGTGGGTGAGCAGTCGGCCACGGGCGACGAGGTCGTCGTCGGGAAACTGTGTGGGGTCGAGCGCGCAGGCGGCGCAGAAGGGCTTCTTGCCCTCGAGCCAGAACCAGGCGCCGACTATGAGCGGAGCGCGGCAGCGCTTCTTGCCGGGCCCACCGGGGCGGCCACGGCACGGCGCGTTCTCGCCGATGACGTTCCAGGACACTCAGGACACGGGCCCGCGGACGAGCTGCTCGAGCACGGCCTCGGCCTTACGCGGGTCGGCGAGCTCGGCGCCCGCGATCGGCGCGATGAATTCGGAGGTCGTCATCACGTCCGCGGCGGCCAGTTCCAGTGCCCCGGCTTGGGCTCGGCGCTGTGGGGCACGCGAACGTTGAAAAACATCCCCGTCGGATTCAGGACGCAGAGCGAGAGGTGAACGTCGGAGGGGTCGACGTGGTTCACGTCGGGCACGTCGGTGACGATGGCTGCGCGCGGCTGCGCCTTGTACTCCCCGCCCGGCGTGCCGTACGCCTGGTAGTGCACGATGCGACCGATGGTGGGCTTGACGTCCATTGCTACTCCCGGGGTTTCGGTAGGTCGCGCCTGCCGAACGACCCGCGCACCCCAGAGACGATCATCCCAAGGACGAGCTCCGCGCGCTTTGGATCGAGCAGCGCCGCGGCCTCGACGACCATCGAGAGCTCGCAGCCACTTGCTGGGTGCCGAACGGTCACGACGTGATCTCGCTCGCCGCTCGCCTCGGCTTCCAACGTGAACGGCCCGTGCTGCGCGGGCAAACGCTCGCGCACGAGCTCTCGAAAGGCGCCGATGGTCATCGTTCACTCCCGGGGTTTGGGCAGGTCACGCCTGCCGCTGAAGACGCGCTTCGGCGTCTGCAGGTAGTCGTATGCGGTGGAGAGCGCGTCCACGTCGTCGTCGCGCTCGTTCTTCGCCGTGCCGGTGAAGTTCACCAGGACGCCGAGGAACGCGTGCAGCCAGAGCTCGGCGCCTGGGAACTGCTCCGGGTCGGGCACGAGCACGCGACCTCCGTTCCACGCGGCCGCGACGGGCTCGGCGCAGACGAGCTTGTCGCCCGGCGGTGTGTGCTCCTCGATCGGCAGCCCTTGCTGCTTCAGGAAGCGCGCCCCGCCCTTCTCGGTTCCGCTTCGGCGCCAGTGCATGCGCCAAGACTTTCGCCCGACGTGCCGCGCCTTCAGAGTGAGCGCGAACATAGTCGCTTCGACCTGCGCGCGGTCGACGTGCACGACGTAGTAGAGCGGCTCCTCGCCGCGCTTGCGCTCCTCGCGCCAGAGCTCGAGGCAGATCGACCAGTCCGCGCCCGTCCTCGCGGTGTACGCGAGGTCGAGCCCGAACGTGCCGCGGTACGTCGTCGGGAGCCGCGTGTAGAACGTCGGCTCGTGGAAAACCTTGCCGCCCTTGGGGCGCGGCCGGCCCTGGTAGAGGGCAGCCCACGCGAACTCGAGGACGTTCGAGCGCTTCTTCTCGAGCGCTTCGAGCGGCCAGAGCTCCGGGAAGAGAGGCTCGCCGACCTGCCGCTCGTTCGGGTCGTCAAGGACGACCCCGTTGTCGTTCGTCGGGCCTTCCGCGATGGCGCGGAGGTTGATGTACGCCCAGCCTTCCTCGATGAGGGTGCCGGACAGGTCCTCGGGGTGCCACCGCGTGGCGAGCACGAAGATCGAAGCGCCCGGGTGGACGCGGACCTCGATGGCCTCGCGGTAGGTGCTCTCGACGACCTCGCGCCGCAGCGCGCTATCGGCCTCGGGGCGGCCCTTGTACGGGTCGTCGATGAAGCACGCGCCGTCGATCGGCTCTCCCGTGATGCCGCCGTCGACCGAGGTGAACAGGATCTGCCCGCCCCCGGGGATGTACATCTGAGCGAGGGTGCCGCCGGGGACGATGCCCGCCGCGGCGAGCACTCGCTTCATCTTGCGCGCGACGCTGTTGGCGCGCTTCTGGTTGTACGTGACGTACGCCCAGCGGCGGCCCGGGTGCTCGAGCGTGAGGAACGCGAGGAGCGCGAGGGTGACCTCGGTCTTGCCATGCTGCGGGGGCGCAGCGAAGACGAGTCGAAGCTCCCCGCCTACCGCTCGGAGGACTTGCGCGACGTAGACGCGAAAGTGCAGCGGCTCGAGCAGCCGCTGGTTGACGCTACGCCAGAAGTCCCAAAACCGTTCCTCAGTGGACCGGGTCTCGGGCGGCGGCGGGGGCGGGGGCTCCTGGGGCTCCTGCTCCGCTTGCTGCTCGAGCGCCCACGCCTGCAGCCGGAGCAGGCTTCGCACTTTCCCGAGGAGGGCGAGGCCCGTTGGCATTCGGCAGGAGGTCCTTCATGACGAGCTTGTCGAGCACGAGGTGCACGGCGCCGGCGACGTCGCGGAGCTGCTCGGGCTTGGCCCCCTCGACGAGCTTCTCGAGCTTGCGCAAGCCGAGGCGCACGAAGCGGAGCGCGCCCGCTCTCCACTCGTTCCCGAGTTCTTGTCTTGTTAGATCCGCAACGGCCCGCAGCGCGGGGTCGAGAGATATTTTGTGACGAGCTCGGCGGATGGTCTCGCGGTCCACCTCGAAGAACTTGGCCGCGGCTTCCGCCCCGTCCACCTCGGCCATGCCAACGGCGCGGGCGAGCGTCTCGAGCGGGAGCACGACCTTGGGCTTACGAGTCCTCGAGCGCGAAGGTGACGCGGATGCGTCGCTCGCCGCACTCGCAGGGGGTTTTGGCTTCGGCAATGGTCGTTCTCTCACCCTGCATCACGAGCTCGCCCTCGGGCTCACGCTCAGCGCCGCAGCCTTCGCATCGCACGTCGAGGTCGAACTCGACGACGAAGTCGGTGTCGCTCTCGCGTGGGCGCGGCACGACCGAGATCGTAGCACCGCGTGCTCGCGCCCGCCGGGGGGCCCTATAGAGTCGGCGCAGCGTTTGCTCGACGATGCTCGACGATGCTCGACGAGCGTTCCCGGGCTTCACGTCGCGGCAAACGTTTTCGCCTTTCGTTTCAGCGCGTTGTGAGAATCTCGCAGGCGGTTCACTTTTTTCTCCACGAGGGCGAGGCGAGAGAGCGCTTCCTCGAGCCGCCGCTCGAGCTCCGGGGCGCGTCCGTCCACGGCGAGGCGGAGCGCGTCGGGGTTCACCCAGTACTTGCGCGGCTTCCTCCCCGGGGGCTGGTAGCTCTCGATGATGCCGCCGCCGGCGCTCTCGTGCAGCCGGCGCAGGCGCCGGAGCATCTTCCAATGGCTGACGTGCGCGCGCCGGGCCGCTGCCCTCACGTCGATCCACCCCTTCGGGGCCTCGGCGTTCGGCGGCTCCCCGCTCACGCTACCCACGCGTCGAGGCTCGCCTCCGTGACCTGGTAGTAGTCGCGGTGGGCGGCGCGCACGGCCGCTTCGGCGCGGTTTCGAATGTCGGAGATGAACTCGCCGGCCCCCTCCTTCGCCGAGTTCGCGCAGGCCTCGAGCAGCGGGCCGAGCTCGCCGGCGTCGAACGCGACGACGACGGCCGCTCCGCAGAGCTTGCCTAGTTGCGGCCCGAGTCCCTTCGGCCACCGCTGGTAGCTCTCCTCGCCTCCCGTGACGAGCGCTCCGGCGTAGTGCGCGAACAGCATGCGACGCGACGGGGCCGGCGTGAGGGCCCACTCGTGCGCGATGCGCCGGTCGCGGTCGAAGCTCGGGAGGCGGGAACGGTAGGCCTCGTGGTACGGGTCGCTCGAGTCCACGCCTCCGCCCCCGCCGCCGCGCTCGAGCATCGCGACGAATCCACCGAAGTTCGAGCGGTGGCCGCACTCGAAGTCGCGCTGGGTGAGCCACCAGTCGAGGTCGGCGCAGTAGAGTTCGTCGTTCGCCTTCACTCGAGGTGTTCCTCCTCGAAGGCGAGGTGGATGCGTGTCACCCGCGACGGCGCAGCCGCCGCCGCTTGGCTTTCTGCCCCTTGGTTTCGTCCTGCGAGAGCACCGACGCGGCGAGAGCCCGGACCTCGCTCACTTTGATGCCGTCTTCCTCCGCAATCCACCAGCCACCATGGGCGCGGCCCAACGTTCGGAGCACTCGCCCCGCCAGGGTTGAAAGCTTGATTCCTGATTGTTTTCGCACTGATTTGTCCTTTCTTCATCGTCTCCTCCCCGGCTGCCGTCGTTCTCGGTCGGCGTCTCGGGCGAGCTTCTCGGCGGCGGCGAGCGCGTAGCGCACGCGCGTCGAGGTGACCGCGTTGCGCGCGGCCGCGAACTCGACCTCCGTGAGACGGTCCCCGCTCGTGGCGCGCTTTCCCCACTCGGCGAGCAGCGCGACCTCGGGCTTCACGTCGCGCACGAGCTCGTCCACGGCGCGGCGCACGTCGTCGCCCCACTCGCCGTCGAGGGCGCGCGCGACGAGGGTGGCGAGGTCGCACGCCCTTGTCGCCTCGCGGCGCCACTCGGCTTTCTCGCGCTCTCGCGCGGCCTCCTCGCGCTCGTCCTCGGTCGGGTACGCGATGTCGACGAACTCCTGCCACGCCTGGCGCAGGTCGGACGGGAGCTGCTCACCGCGCTTCTGCAGGTCCTCTGGGATGTCTCTACGCATCGCCACCACCTCCGGCCGCAAAGCGTGCGAGCGAGGCGCTGAGCGGCTGCGGCGCGCCGCCCCTGTCGTCCTCGGCGCCGGCGCGCGCTAGCCTCACCAGGCCCGCGACGCGCGTGTCGCCGTCTTGGAGCTCGTTCAGAGCAATCGCGACGACGTTCGGGGTCATGATCGCCGCGGTCGCCTTGTTCTGGAACTTCTCGGTCGTCGGCAGGTACTTCGCGACGCGCACGAGGTCGCTCGGGAGGTAGCCGAGGGCCGTCACGAGCAGCACGGCGCGCACGTCGGCGGCCTCGCTCGGCCGTCCGATCCGGGGGCTGCCCTCGCGCTTCTTGGCTTCGTGGAACGCTTTGAGCACTCGGACGACGAACGGAAACCGCTGCGCCTCGAGCCGGTCAGCGAGCGCCTCGTCGCGGCAGAGCTCCGCGACGGCCGCCGCGCCGTCCTCCTGAATTGCTTCGAGCGCTTGCTCGTGATTTTCTATCACCGCCGCCGCCGTCGCTGGCACGGGTTCGGCGGCCGTCGACGTGTCAGGTTCTTTAGCGGCGACGTCAGAAGTTAATTGGTTGGGCTGGGCTGGGCTGGGGACGCGGGCGGGCCCGCCCGCGGGGGGACGCGTTCTAGAACCGTTCCGCGGGGCGTTCCGGAACGCGTTCGGAACAGGTTCGGGAACGCGTTCCGCGACGCGTTCCGGAATGCGTTCCGTCCCTGGCTCGGAACGCGTTCCGTCCGCGTTCCGGGCGAGCCATCGATCCTTGCGCTCCTTCGCCTTGCGCCGGCGCTCCTCTACCTCCTTCGAGCTCGTCGCGTGGTCGAGGTAATCGTGAAGCTGCCAGCCATGCTGGACGGGATCCACGAGGCCGGCGCCGCGGGAGCCGTCGCGGTTCTTGCGGCCGCACTCGACGAGCGCCTGCAAAGCCTTCCTCGGGCTCTTGGGCGCTCCTGGTACGCGGTCCACGTCGTCGTCGGCGATGAAGCCGTCCGTAGGGTTACTCGCAGCGTATCCCTTCAGCGCGAGCCACATGACGATCGCGTCGCTGCCGCCGAGCTCGACGGCGCGCTTCCACTTCGGCGAGTCGAGGAATTCTTCCTTCACCGTAATCATGTGTCTGCTCCTCTGGCTAGCCCGCAGCCCTTGCAGCGCTTGCCGACCACACGGTGCGGGAGCGAGCCGCACGCGCGGCACAAGCGCGCAGGTCGGCGCCGTGGGCAGTCGGCGGTGGCATGCCCGGGCCGACGGCAGAGGCCGCAGCGCGACGGCTCGCGCTCACGCATCGTCTGGCTCCGATTCGGCTGTATCGGCGATGGTGGCCAGACTCGCCGACCACAAGCGCGCCTGCGCCGGCGTGAGCTCGAGCGTCCGGCCACCGCGGAGCTCGACGAGCACGAGGCCCTTGCTGGCGAAGATGAAGACGCCGCTCGCCCGCGTGCGCCTCCAGCGCTGCTCGTCGAGCTGTACAACGTTGCTCACGCGGCCTCCGGGGCGACCGAGACGAACGCCTCGCCGGCATCACAGAGCGCGGCGTTCGCGACGATGAAGGCGTCGAGCTCGGCCTCGAACCACGCGTCGGGATCCGGGAGCACCGCGAGCAGGAGCTCTTGCGCCGCGTCGCCGGCGCCGCGGCCACCCGAAAGCGCGGAGCCCATGAACACCGTGCGCGCGTGGCGCTGTTCAATCTGCTCGAGCTCGATGCCGATGCAGACGTCGAGCTCGTGCTCGAGCACGCCGACGAGCCGCTCCTGCGAGCGGATCGTCTCGGACTTGCCGCGCATGAAGATGCCTCCCTCGGCGAAGACGCGCACGCTCGTCATCGGCAGGCCCTCCGAGGCGGCCGCCCAGGTGAGCCACTGAATCAGGTCGCGCGCGAGCGACGCGCGGCGGTGCACGACGGACGCGCCGGGCTTTGTGCCGAGGGTCGCCCGGCGCACGCGCCGAAAGTCGTTGCCCCACCCCGTCGGCACCGCGGCGATGCCGAAAGCGGTGAGGCTGTGGTCGAGTCCGACGTAGAGCACGGTTAGTTCGGCTTTGCCTTGGCGGCCTTGCGCTGCGGCTTCTTCTTCTGCGTCGAGAGAGTCGGGGCGCTCGCCGCCTGCTCGGCCTTCATGCGCTCGGCGTCTTCGTCCTCGATGATGCCGTCGTCGCCGCCGGCGTCGTCCTCGCGCGGCTTCGCGGCGCGCGCCTTCAGGTCGAGCTTCACCTGCCGATCGGAGCGGCCGGGCGCGCCCTCGTCGGCCTCCGGCGGCTCGTCAGCCTCCTGCCCTGGCCCTAGAACCTTCTCCGGCAGGATGGCGCCACGCCACCGCGTGCCGTCCTTTCCGACGGCCTCGAAGTGCATGGGCGCCGTCGGCTCGGTCGGCGGGTAGAACGTGATCGGGCAGCCCTCGGTCGCGACCCGCACTCGCGTGAGGCCGCGCAGGTGCTCCGGGTCGAACGCACACCAGCTCCCCGTGTGGTTCTTGTCGTCCGGCACGCGCAGGCCGCTCACGATGTCGGTCATCGTCACCTGCGTCGTCGCCGCCTCGCGGTTCCAGCCGATCGGCGCAATCATCTTCCCGGTCTTCGCCTCGACGATCCACGCGTCGGTGAGGCCCTTCGGCGTCAGCCGAATCAGCAGCGTCTCGCCGTCGCCGACCATCGAGAGCCGGCACTTCTCGAGGAACGCCGAGTCGATTGCCCACTCGCCCGTCGCGCCTCCCTCCGCTTTCGCGATGGCCTCGACGCTCCGCTTCCCGGAGGTCGCGGCCGCTTCGAGCTTGCCCGAGCCGTTGATGCGGAAGTGCACGCACGCATGGTGCTCGCCCTCCCCGCAGAAGCTCAGGAGCGCCCAGAGCTGCTCCCGGTTGATCTCGATCCCCTTCTTGCTCGCCAGCATCGTCACGCGACACCTCCCGTCTGCTCGGCGCTCGCGGGCGTTTGAGCAGCGCGCGCCTGCCACTCGAGGATCCACCCATCGACGATCTTCGCGACCTGGCTGTTCTCCGGTGTGTCACCCGGCGAGATCGCCAAGAACCAGCATTCGGCGGGCCTCGTCGAGTCCGGCTTCAACCCCGGAACATCCTGGTAGCTGCAGCCCTTGGCGTTCGCGATTGTGCCGACCAGGCATGCGCACGCTCCCTCGTACGCTGTCCCGTCGACCTTGCCGGCCCGCAGCGCGTCCCGGAGCGCCGGCACCTCGTGCGGCACGGCGTCCAAGACCGCGAAGAAGTCGTCCCGGATCGCGTCGAGGCTCGCACGGTCGAGGCGCGCACCGACGAGGCTCGCACGGTCGAGGCGCGCACCGTCGAGGCGCGCACCGTCGAGGCTCGCACCGTCGAGGCTCGCACGGTCGAGGCGCGCACCGACGAGGCGCGCACCGACGAGGCTCGCACGGTCGAGGCTCGCACCGACGAGGCTCGCA
>Ga0184628_10000122_pt1 | contig 43083 bp, 38 predicted proteins | sample PLM4_5_b1_FD_133149 | JGI IMG/M metagenome (GOLD analysis project Ga0184628, IMG submission 133149) | Groundwater sediment microbial communities from an aquifer in East River, Colorado, USA - PLM4_5_b1 | ecosystem: Environmental > Terrestrial > Soil > Riparian zone | place: USA: East River...
CATTCATCAGGTATTGCAGTGCCGTGCTTTCGAAGTCCTTTGCGGTATCCGGTTTTTCCTTATTCAACTGATCAGCGGCCGGTCCCATTTGTTCGGTCGCCTTCTTGAAGTAGTCGGTAATATCCTTCACCTGCTTGTCGTCGGTAAGCTGCCGCGCTTCAAGGCGTCGAACAACATTCGCGACGTCCACTGCAAGCTTCGACTGACCTTCTGCAATGGCATGGAGATTGTCGGTATATTCCTTCGGAGCGAATTTGGATTTATCCCGGCTCACGTTGAACGTGGCGTTGAGAATGTCCTTCTGTCGTTTCACCAGGGCCTGAGCGGAGTCATCCTGCTGTCCTCGCTGACCGCCGCCGCCACCGCCTCCACCGCGCTGTCCTCCGGCCTGGCTTTGAGTAAATTCCCGGCCGAACGGTCGGACCTCAATGAAGTACATGTCGCTGGTTGCCGTGTTCGCGGGATTCTTGTTATCGGTGGCTTTCGCGTAATACGACACGAAGTCGCCCGGCTTGACGCCGAACTCCTCCATAAAGAAGGTATGGCCGCCGGACATTTCCCTGGGAGCGTCTCCCTTGTTGGCGAAGACTTCAATCTTCTTTTCAGCTTTTCCGTTTACGGAATAATAAATATCCAGAGTATTCACGCCATAATCGTCTTCCGCGCGGACCTCGGTGAACACCTCTTCAAGATTTGTCGCGGGCACATCGCGGCCCGGCTTTGAGAACTTAATGACAGGCTTCTGATCTTCCAGAGCTTCCATGTTGAAGACTTCGAGCCCTCTGTAAGTCTGTCGGTTGGTATCCGTGAGTTCGACCTGGAAGGTTGTCGAGCGGTCAATCGTAACGACCGCCAACACCTGCTTGGGATTCGTCGAAGAGAGCTTGAACGGAATGTTTTTTCCATCCTTGAATACAATCTGACCGCCGGAAAGCGGTTTGCTGCCGTTGGCAACAACGGACACGGTCGTCCCCTTCAGGGCAACCATATCGAATCCGTTGTCTTCATGCTTGTCTGCCATGCCCGTGTACGACGGGTAATGGTAGGTGTATTCCATCTTCTCGAGCTTTGGAAGGTCCGCCACCTTGATCGTGTATTCATCGGAACGCCGGCCGCCTGCGGTCACGAAGTAGTGCACCTGATCCTGGATGTTGAAGATCCGGTATCGGTAGGTTGGCTCCTTATCGGGAACGACCTGCATGGACGACACTTCCCAGTTGAAACTGTTCTCGAACCGCAGGTTGATGTCCGCCCGCTCCGGATCGAATCCGGAAAGCACGGCGTCGATGGTGACGTCTTCTCCCTTCGGAACGGTCACGTTTCCGGGTTTCAGCTTTATTGTCAGTGCATCGACGGCAGGAGCTTTCAGTACGTTCGCCGTCAGCCGCGCCACACCATAGGGCAGATAGAGCGTCGAAAGGTACAACCCACCCAGAAGAAGAAGCACGAGCGCCCCGGTTGAAACCGCAAACGTCGTAATGTGACGTTTGTTGATCTGCTCGGTGAACTGAACATTTCGCGTACGATCGAGAGCATCCTTGACGACCAGGTAACTGAACATTCCCTGATCGGGTCTCGGCCGGTGAATTGCTTCAACGGCACTGACCAGACGGTCTTCGAGTCCAGGATTTTTTTCCTGCACGAAACGCGCCAGCTGTTCATCGGTAGGTACGCGACGGAGCGGCATCACCAGAGTCCGCACCACGGCGGTGACCAGGGCGGCCACACCGGCAAGCTTCAATACATTGAGAAGCCAGAACGGAACTTTGGGAGTGCTGGCGAGATACAACCCTACAGCAATCGACACCACGAGAACACCCAGAACCCAGGCCAAACCACGCGCCCAAAGGAGCGTCTTCCACTTCGTTCGAACCTGACCGATTTTTTGGAGTAACTCTTCGTTTGGTTTCATCCATTCCTCCCATTACCGAATTCTCTGGAACCGGAACTATCTCCCTGGTACCACCGTCCCGGTCGCTGCTCTGTGGCTTCTGTTTGCTATATATATCTCTGCGACAGCTGCCAATATAGCAATCATTAAAATGTACCACCAGGAAAGCTGCCTCCTGGCCTGATCCAGTTGATCGTCGGACGTGAACAAGCCCGCCTGCCGGGCTTCTGCGGCTGTACTTTGAACGCTATCGATTAATTCTCCCGGCGGAATCATGTCGAGATTGCCTTCGCTCGAAGGCGGATTCACCGCAACTACCCGAGCATCCCGGCCAACTCGAATCTCGTGGAAACCCGGCGCTTCCGGAGTGAAAAATTTCTGTTCTCCCGATGCGAGTTCTCCGAGTGAAATACGCTCGCCACCCGGTGCAATCACCGCGGCCGTTCCGCCCACCAGGCTGCCGACAACCGGAATGCCTTCACCCAGTGCATACCAGTCCCGCACTTCGTCGGAATGCGAGAGATATCGGGCGACTTCAATGAACATCGGAACAAAGGATGCCTTCAACGGAAAGTCATTCCAGCCCGTTAAAACCGCATTGTCCACCGACGAGCCTAAGACGACCAGGCCGCGGTCCGGCCCGGAAAACTCCGCCATTGCCGGAGATCCGTCTTCAAATTTGACCAGCGCCGTCGCACCCGGCTTCAGCTCCATCTTCGTGTAGGCGTAGAACTGCGCCGTACTGAGCGTGAACTTCGCGCTGTTCTGAAATTTTTTGAAGATGCCGTGGTTTCGGTCAAAACTCGTCATCACCACCGATGGCTTGCCGAGATCCCGCGTCGCCGTAATTTTTTGAACGGGCTTGACCGGTAATGGCGCATAGCTTCCCCACCAGCCCAGGTCCGCAAATTCACCCAGGATGACGAACTGGCCCTGTTGCCCGGTCTTGCGCAGCTCGGTGAGACGATCGCGGACGCGGTCGGAAAGCCTGGGAACGTCATTGATGAGAACGATGCTGTACATGGTCAGGTCTTCGGCCCGAACCGAGTCGGCATTGGCAACAGTCACTTCCATGGGAAGTTCCGTCGACGACGCAAATGCGCTCTTCAGATAAAAGCTCTGCCGGGATTTCCCCGCATCCAGAATCAGAACTTTCAGCCTTTCCAGCCGGACCATCGAGAACAGGAATTCGTTGTCCACCATGAGTGGATCGACAGCCTCGATCTTCAGCTTTCCCTTTGTCGGACCAATTGGCAGATCAAATCCCGTAAACTCCGCAAGCGCGGTGGAGTTTGCCGGAATCGTTACACTGTGCTTTCCGCCGACATCCTTGTCATTAACTGCCAGGGAAACCGGAACCGTGACAGGTTGATCCTTTCGATAATTGTGGATACGGGCGACAACGCGTCCGCCAAATGTCCGGGCGAAACTTGCCGCATCGACACTGACGTTGTCGATTCCGATATTGGTGGAATTTTCGACACCCAGATTCACCATCTCGGTCTTCACGTCCTTGGCAATGACATTTTCGCGACTCGATCGATTCCATCCTGCTCTCTGGAAATCCGAAATCAAAACGAGCTGCCTTTTCATTCCGGTGTACTGCTGCAAGGCGCGGTCCGCGGCCACAAAAGCCTCGTAGTAGCGTGTGCCGCCAAACGACGGCTCAATGGCAGCAACGGCCGCCTGCAATTCACCCTTGTTGTTGGTGGGCCGAGTCAGAACGCTCGCATTGTTGTTAAAGACGATCAGCGACATCCGATCGTTGACACCCAGGGCACTGATCTTCTTATTCGCTTCGGTCTTCATCCTGTCGATGTTGGTGCCGTACCGCATGCTGTAAGAGTTGTCGAGCAGCAGCACGACGCCCTGGCTTTGACCGGTAACCGCTCCGATCGATGAGCTGTCTGTCATATATGGCCGCATGAACGCGGTAACCAGCAGTGCCAGAATCAGCAGCCGCAGCAACATCAACAGCAGATTCTTGAGCTTCTGCTGGCGCACCGAACGCTTCGGAACTTTCAGCAAAAACATCAGCGAGCTGAAACGGACTACTTCCGACTTCTCCCGGCGCACGAGATGAATCAGAACCGGCACCGCCAGTGCCAGCGCACCAAACAGAAAAAATGGATTCAGAAACGACATATATAAATCAATTTCAGACGCTGCTGGCCCGCGCCGCCAGATACGCAAACAGACCGGCATCCAGGGGCTTGGACGTATTCATCAGTGTGTAATCAATCTGGGCTCCGCTGAGCCCCTTCTTGAGTTCGGCCATATGCTGATTGAGTATCGAAAGATACTGGGGCCTCAGATATTCCGGAATCACATGCATTTTCTTTAGTGTCTCGAGGTCCTCGAACTGCGCCATGTCTTCGAATGGAAAGGTCAGCTCATAGTCGTCCATGATGTGGAAGGCCATGATGTCGTTCCCTTTCGACTTGAGCGCTTTCAAGCCGGCAATGATATTGGCCGGCTCGTCGTAGAAATCGGAAATGACGACGATAATCCCCCGGCGATTCAGCACCTCTGCCAGGTACCGCAACGGCTTCTTGAACGCCGTTTCCTTCGAGGCTTCCGAGTGGTCGATCTCCTTCAGGATGTTGGAGAGCTGCCCGGTTCGGCGGGCCGCGGGAATGTGTGCACGGATTTCGGAATCAAAAGTCACCAGCCCGACGCCATCGCGCTGGTGGTAGGCGAAGTACGACAAGCAAGCGGCAAGAATCTTGCCGTAGTCGATCTTCTTCACTTCTCCCGAGCCGTAGGACATCGATCCGCTCATGTCGAGCAGGATCAGCACCCGCGTATTCGTCTCGCCTTCATAGAGCTTGACGTACAGCTTGTCGGAGCGTGCGAATACGTTCCAGTCGATGCGCTTGAGTTCATCCCCCGGCTGGTACGGACGGTACTCCGCAAAGTCCACGCTGAAACCCAGGTATGGGGATTGATGGAGTCCGGAAACGAATCCTTCGACCACCGTGCGAGCCGTCAGCTCGAGGTTCTGAATACGCATCAGAACCTTGGGGTCGATAAATCGATTCTTTGGACCGTCGACGATTGGAGTGCTCAATCTTTTATACCTTCAACTCTTTAGTCTTTAACGCCCGACTTCGGAACCGGAACCGTCTCGAGCAATTTCCGGATAATGGTCTCGGAAGTAATGCCTTCGGATTCCGCATGGAAATTCGTGAGAATGCGATGACGGAAAACCGGGTACGCCAGTTTCTGAATGTCTTCGACGGCAACGTTGTATCGCCCCTTCATCAGCGCGCATGCCTTCGCTCCAAGAACCAGGAACTGAGATGCGCGCAAGCTGGCGCCGTAATTCACATATTGCTTCACAAAGTCCGGGGGATTGTCGCCCGATGGACGGCTGGTGCGCGCCAGCTGCACGGCATACCGGGTTACGGATTCCGCGACAGGCATTCTTCGAACGAGTTTCTGGAACTCCAGAATCTCCGGCCCGCCAATGGTCTTCTGAAACTCAACCGTACGCATGGCGGTGGTCTGGTTCACAACCGTGATCTCGTCTTCTTCGGAAAGGTATCCAATAATGATGTTGAACATGAAACGATCCAGCTGCGCTTCCGGCAGTGGATAGGTCCCTTCCAGTTCAATGGGATTCTGTGTCGCCAGTACATAAAATGGCGGATCGAGCGGATAGGTATGACCTTCGATCGTGACGGAGCGCTCCTGCATGGCTTCCAGCAGAGCCGACTGCGTCTTGGGAGGAGTTCTGTTGATTTCGTCGGCGAGAACGATGTTAGAAAATATCGGTCCCTTGACGAAAATACGTTCCCGCTTTCCGGTGACTTTGCTCTCTTCGATGATTTCAGTTCCCGTGATATCCGCAGGCATCAGATCGGGTGTGAACTGTATGCGTTTGAAATCCAGATGCAGCACTTTCGCGATCGTCGCAATCAGCAGGGTCTTCGCCAGTCCCGGCACGCCGGTAATGATGGAGTTTCCGCCGCTGAGCATCGACATCATGACCTGATCGACGACCTCAGCCTGCCCGACAATTATTTTGCGTATTTCGGCGTCGATCCGCTTGATTTCGACATGAAAGCGTTCAACTGTTTCAAGATCCTTCTTCTGCTCTACGGTTAGTTCCACGATTACCTCACTTCGTTTTTAATAAGAGTGCCAGGGCTGGTCCATATGAAGGTGCGATCTTCAAGGATTCCATAACGTTCTTGTATGCTTCGTCTTTCTTTCCATCTCCAAGTTTCGCTTCGGCCAGGTGAAAATAGGCGCCCGCTCGATCCGTTGTATTCAAGGCGAGCAATGTTTCGTACTCACGCGCCGCGCCGGAATACTGCTTGAGCTCGAGAAGCAGCACGCCGAGCTTTTCATGACCGGCGGGATCCATCGGCCGGACGTACATGGCGCCTTCCATGGATTTTGCGGCGCCTGCCGCATCGCCGGCCTCCTGGAGAAGCTGACTGAGCATGACGTAAGACGTAAAACTCGTCTCGGAATACGTCATGAACTTCTTCAGTACTTCGATGGCGTGGGGCTTGTCGCCCTTTTTGATATAGGCGTGAATCAGAGGCTCATAGGCATTCGCATCGTCGGAGTATTCCGGATACATCTCAATAGCGCTGGTTAGAGACTTGATGGCCTTGTCCGTGTCGCCGTCATCGAAAGCCTGCGAACCTTCAACGTACAGTTTGCGATACGTCTCCGGATTGATCGGCGCCGCCTTGGCGTCCACCCACTTCAGGAATTCCGTATCGAAAGCCTCAAGACTGATATTGAGAGCTCCCTTGAATACATCGGCGGTACCCTTACCATCCTTATAAAGAAGCAACATCTTCTGAATTGCCGGGAATCCCCACTTGCCTTCGATGTAATCCGCCACCAGCGATGCCTGGTAATAGGAGGTCAGAATCCGGTTATCGAAGAACCCCTTGTTGAGATCCCCAATTGGTATCAGCTTCTTGCCTTTAATTGCCTGAAGGAACTGGAGTTTCATGTCGTCGCCCCAGCCGGGATAGGCCTTACGCTCTTCGTAGACCGACAGACCTTCGGAAAACCATCGGGGAATCTTGTGATTGGTCATCTGAAGGGTGATGACATGTGTGAACTCGTGCCAGAGTGTGCTGCCCCAGTTGAATTCATCCGGCTTTCTCGCCGAGGGAGAGTCCATCACCACAAGCTTTCCAAAACAGACACCGAGTGCTCCAAGTCCTGGCACACCAAGTGTGCGCACGGCAAAGTCTTCGTGATTCGGATACATCTCAAACCCGATCGGACCTTCCGGCGTGAATCCGTATTTTGCGGAAAGCGTTTTGTAGGCTCTTTCCAGGAGGTCGCCAACGTACGGCTTGAGAGCCGCGCTCTCTTTCTTGCTGAGCTTGATGCGGAAATGTTCCGATGTTAAATCGTCGAAATCCTTCCAGCTATCGGTCAGGCGCAGAGTGTTCAATGTCGGAACGTCGTAGGGATCGGCCTTATTCACTTTTTCGAGAGTCTCAATCCCCTCCGTCTCTTTCCCAATTCGAAGAAGATTGACGCCGAGGACGCTCATCGCCTGCCAGTCGCGTGGATTCAACTCCACTGCCTTCTGTGCGAAATCGACAGCCTCTTTATAAAGGCGCAGATTCACACAGCTGCTGGCAATCGTGTAATAAAGACCGCTCGACTGGGGATTGATCGCAAGGACCTTCTCAACGGACTTCTTGAATTCGTCCGTTTCTCCACGCACATAATGAACCGTCGCAATCAGGCTCAACGCTTCCACGGACTGGGGATTGACGGCAAGGGCCTTCTCGAGAGTCACCAGCACCTTGGCGTAGTCTTCCGAATCCAGTTGCTGAGACGCCTCGAGGATATGCCCCTCAACGGAATTCGGATTTACTTCGATAGCGCGCTTAAACGCGATTTCCGCATTCTCCGGATCTTCAGGCAGGTTGCGCGCCATGCCAAACAGTGCTTCCGGCATGTTCGGGTCGATGGCCAGTGCGTCTTCGTAACTGAGAACCGCATCCGCTTCGTTGGTGCTGTAGGCAAGGAGATCGCCCCAGGCCACCATCGCCTCGGCATTGCCGGGATCGATTCGCTTGATCAGCTTGAACGTTTCGTTCGCGTCGAAGTAGTCGCCATTGGCCCACAGCGCACGGGCAACAAAGAGCTGATCGGAATTCCGTTTCAGAAGGCCCTTCTGGTAGTCGTCAATTACCTTCTTATAGATGACGTCCGCTTCCTCACGCTTACCGGTGTCGACAAGAACCTCTGCCTTTTCGTTTCGAGCGGCAAGTCCCACTTCCGCATTGGTCTGAATGGTGTTGAGGTGAGTCAATGCAGCCGCATAGTTCCCGGTGACTCGATTCGCACGCGCTGCAGCGAGTCGAATGGGAGCGGCGTTGGGTGTGGATTTCGCCCATGCCTCAAACTGAGTGCGGGCCTTCACGTACTCGCCCTTGCGGACCCAGGAGTAATAGAGCCCTTCAACAACTGGAGCCGTGACATTCCCCGAATTCACCAGCTTCTCGAGAGCCGCCGCAGCCGTCACATACTCGCCCTTGCGAGCTAGAGCCACAGCTTCTGCAGCGGTCGACTGTTGTCCGAACGCGCCATCGTTGAAAAGCAAAAGAGGAAGGATGGCGAGAATGAATATTCCTGTAATCTTCTTCATATCGCCTTCATTTCGTCGATGTCTTCCGCTGCTCTTCGACCTGCTGCGTCTTCAGAGCGAGTTGAAGAATCAATTCTTCAATTTGTTTATCGAAATCCTCGGGCAACATCGAAGCCTTATTAATCTGGAGCGTTTCGATCTTCTGCTGGATCTGCTTCTGTTCATCCAGCAATGTCTGCAATTTCGCATCAGCCACGGATACCGGACGGTCCACGTTGAAAGCCGTCAGACTCGACAGTATCGGTGCCTGGGGCACAACTCCTGTCATGGGTGCGCCGTTATCTGAAACCTGAGGATGCTCGGTGGCAATCCGTCCAGCGTCCTTATAGAAGCGCTCCGTGCCGTCCACGGCGAATTTGAAGGCTTCCCAAACCGATATCTTGTGATCCTTGTTTTCATCGGCAGCCGTCATCTTGAGTCCATCCAGAAAGTACTGGTAGAAGACTGTGTCGTTGCCTTCAAATCCGGTCTTCGTCGCACTGACGATCATTCGATTCTTGCCGGACATGGCTTCGGTCGCTCCTCCGCTGTTGCTGCTGCTGTTCACAACGACAATGCGTGAGGCGCTCAAGGTTGAAAGCAGTTTGCTGAAATCGCTACCAGTCAGGTCCGGGCCCACGTTGTTGAATTTGTACTCCAGACCGTCATAGCTGCCGTGGCCAATCAGGAACAGGAAGAATGAATCGGCGGGTTTGATCTGATCTTTTAATTTAACGAACGCGTCTTTGATTTCTGCCTGAGTCGCCTTCTCATTGGACAACACCGTCACGCGTGCAGGAAGAAAACCCATTTCGCTCACGAGAACGAGCCGTGTGGATTCCGTCCATGCGGTGTACTTCTTCGCATGTTCATCATCGCCGGGCGCTCCACTGATGATCAACGCACTGGATTCTGCGTGAGCAAGAATTGGGAACAACAGTATGGCGATGAGAATTCGAAGTTTCATGCCAGTCCCTTCATCTTTCTCAGCAGCCATTCGCCGCCAAACGATGCGCAGAGAAGCATGAACAATGCCGGCACGTCCCACAGTTCCTTTTGCTCGACGAAGGACGACTCGCCTTCCACGTAGATTGCATCATCGGGAACATCGCCCATCTTCGACAGGGGGTAATACTTGCCGCCGGTTTGTCCGGCGATGGATTTCAGGGCGTTCGCATCCAGCGAGGCGTTGTAATACTCCACTGGTCGATTCTTCACCTGGAAGGCGCTCTTGTTGGAACCGAGAGGAGTTTCGCCAGCCGCCGCCTCGATGTTCACCTGATATACGCCTTCGGGACCGGTGCGAACCTGGGCGCGATAGGTGCCGTCCTCGGAACCACCCCAGTCCATCGGCAACGTCTGAACGACTCCGGTAGGATCGGTAACCTTAACGACCGCACGCGCATTGTTCATGCGGTTGAAGCTCTTGTCTGCAACATCGGCGGTGAGGTTGACCGATTCGCCGGGGAGATAGGTGTCCTTATCCGAGGTGATCGTCACCTGATCCGGCGACGAATTCACCATCCAGCGCAGTACCTGTTTCCAGAACATTTCATGGGTCTGGTCCTTGTGATCCAGCTCCATCTGCCAGTGCCAGCTCGTACCACTCATGAATGCCATGGAGCGGCCGCGACCATAACGCTGGAATGCCATCAGGGTCGGACTCAAGCCGCCCTCGGCCTGACCCTTTGCAAGGATGACGGCGCCAGCCTTTGGATCCAGCGTCTTGTTGAAGTCTCCCAGGGCCGGCAGTTCAGCCCAGGTCTTGGTATTCGCTGCCGCTTCGGGGGAAAGCTTCGTGAGCGTATTGCTCTTGCCTGCATCCGTGAGCATCATCTTGACGATCTCGAACACATTGAGTTTGTCGGAAGGCAGCTCCACGGGAATAATGTCGGCGATGGAGCTGGTCTGGTATTTACCTCCGGAGAACGAATTTTTCCCGCCCAGCATCAGGAAACCGCCGCCGCGGTTGTTGACGAAGTCGACAACCATGTCCTGCTGTTCCTGAGTGAAGTAAGGCGCTTCGATACTGCCGAAGATCAGCCCCTTATATCGATAGAGGTCCTCTTTTGTTTTTGGAAATCCTCCGCCGTCTTTGGGGTCTAGTGCCAGCTTCTTATCGTTGTCGTCCACGCCGCCCTGTACAATCCATTTGTTCTGAGACTCCCGAAGCATCGACACCAGCTGAAGATTCTTGTCGTCTTCGATGGCTCGCCTCAGATACTTGTATTCCCAGCGCGGCTCACCTTCGATATACAGGATCTTGGGGTGATCGTTGCGAACCGTGATCAACGCATCCAGTGCATTGTTCTCGGCGATCCGGTCGTCCTTCGCTTCAATCGAAAAGGTGAAAACGCGCGATCCTTCGTTCTTGACCGGCAGATCGACCGCTTTCTCCGCAATCTCGCCATCGGCAGCAAAGGTGACGTCTTCCGCCTTGACGAGCTTGCCGTCGTTTTCCCGAACCTTCAGTATTCCCTTCTGGCCGGAAAACCCATGACCGCGATAAGAGACGGTCACCACCGCAGTGGATTCCTTCAGCATTTCGCGTGGAGCGGATACCTTCAGAATCTCGGCGTCCTTCGTAATTTGATCCGTGCCGACACCAATCGTATAGAACGGAATCTTGCGGCTCTCCAGACGTGCCAGGGATTCAGAAAACTGCTGAGAACTGTTGTCGGCTCCGTCTGTAATCAAGACCACGCCGGAAAGTGGAACCGTGCCGAGTTCCTCATGCAGTAGTTCAGTGACCGATTCGATCCGCGTGTTCTTCCCCTTGAAGTTCAGGCTTTCCAGCTTATCGATGCGTTCGGATTCCTTGTCGAACCGGTAAATCCGGACTTTGAATTTTTCGGAGAGTCTCTTGATCAGACTGGTTTCGTTCAGTTGTTTCTGGAGCAGTTCGAAGCGGGGAGTCTTTCCGTCATCCTTGATCGTCATGCTCTCGGAGTTGTCGAGCACCACCGCAAGGTAGCTGTCCTGAGGCAGAACCGTCGAGATATTCAGGACCGGACGGAGAAACATGAATAAAAGGACGGCAAGAGTGACGGCCCTTAGGGCGATCAGCCATGGGGATCGTTTTTCACCGGTAATGACCCGGTAAAACACGAAGGCGGCCGCAATCGCAATCGCGACCACCACCAAAAACCACCATTTGGACCCCAACAGCTGGAATGCCAGCCTTCCCTTCGTATAAACGATGGGCTTGTATTTGAAAAAGAACTCAAAAATGCTCATTAAATCTATGGCCGGCTGTTGGCAACAACAGCATTACTTTCTTCGTTTTCCGATTTACCGCGACATTCTACCTGAGAAAAATCCAAGTCGATACACCGAAAGATCCTCGATTCCAAGTTACCCAGGTGCGGTGTGCCTGTATGTACGTTCTGTCACGAATCTGGTTTCAGTTCTGCAAAAGAATGTAAAAGGTCAATTTCTGAATTCATGGACGTCAACGCCGTGCAATCGTAACGCTTCGATCAAAATCGGAACCGTTTTGAACTGGTGCGCGCGAATACCGACGTCTGCAGCTCCACGTATGTTTTCTTCGCGATCGTCAATGAAGAACAAGGCCTCGGGTGGCCGGCCCGAAGCTGCAATCGCGGCTTCATAGATCCGGCGGTCCGGTTTCAGAGAACCGACAACATGGGAAAAGATCTTCGCGTCAAAATACTGAAAAACGTTGTAATGCCTCGCGATGTAGTCCACGTGAGATTCGTTGGTATTGGAGACCAGAATCAACGGGTAGCGCTGGCGGAGGTGGGCAAGAAAGCTCTCCGGGATCAAAAGATCCGGAAGAAACACGGCGGACCAGGACTCATTGAAGTCCGCAAGCTCCATTCGAAGCTGTCCGGCGTCGCAAAGATACCGGTGGTAGGCCGCTGTTGAAATTTCGCCGCGCTCGTATGGGCGAATCCAGTTCTTGTCGAAGAGAACCTTCTTGAACTCTTCAGGGGGCAATCCACACTTGCCGACGAGCCGCTCCATGCCAAGATCAAAATCGAAATCGAGAACGACCTTTCCCATGTCGAAGAGCAGTGCTTCTATTTTCACTAAATAATCTTAGCATCCGCCGCGACCACTGCAGGAACAGGGAGACTCTTGCCTCGCCGAATCAATTTCCCCATACTCAGAACATGGTTACACGAACACCCCCCGAATTCACGAGCCGCCGCGATCGATGGCAGGCCGCACCGGAAACGACTTTCCGGGAAACCGAATATATCGACAAGCTTTCGAAGAGCAGGACACCCGTAGTCATAAAACTGATCGATGGCGAAGAAGTCCGAGGATGGATTGAGTACTACGATAAAGACATCATCCGCATCACCCGCAGCGTTCTGCCCAATCTTTTCATCTACAAGAGCCGCGTGAAGTATCTGTTTGAGGATCCGGAAGGAACCCGAAAGGCGCGCAGCTAGTACTCTCGAATCGCAATTGGAATATAGGGAAACTTCTGGTTCACAAGTTCCAGGGCTGCAGCCCCGGGGTTCTCGATTTGAAGGCTGTTTCCGCTTCCGCTGAAATCCACTTCAACGGAGCCCGGCGCCGTCAGCATTGTGCCGGATTCGTTGAGCGGATTTCGATCGTCCGCCCGCGTTCGCATCACAAACAAGCCGCCGGTGATGATGCCAGTCACTGTTCCAGACGAAGCGACTGAACCCTGGCCGATTACGAGGATGAGGCCATTCCAATGAAAGCTTCCGGTCACTCTGAGGTTGCCTCGTACCAGGAGAATGCCGAATCCCGCGCCCGTTCCGAGGAGGCAATCTCCATTGACGACGATCACGCGATAATCGCTCGCGGTCCCGGCATTTCCAATGATGGTTGAACCGCTCCAGCCCGGACTGTATTTCTCCGAAGAGCTTTCGACAATTCGATCCACGATACTTTCCATGCCTGCCGGACTGCGGAGCCGGAGATCGAGGAGCGTGTCGATCACGGAAACGTCCGCCGGCGGTGGACTGGGATTTCCCCGCCCCGGGTATTGAAATCCGGTCGGATCAGGAATGGTGGAAAGTACCGACGCTCGATCCGAGTCTGTAAGTACGCCAATCGCTCGCCGGTCGTCGCCCGTTGCAGTAGTGTCGATGCCGGAGATTCGAGAACTCAAATCCGCTGGTTTGAACAACACCGGCGCACCGTCCAGCACCAGCGATGCCGGAAGCTTCGGGAAGTGCCATTTCATTACGGTCACCTCCAACACCTTCCTGGAACTTCCGGTTACCGCCACACTCAATAATGTCAGGACCTGATTGGAATCCGTGAGACTGGTTGTACCGTCTGCAGCATCGTTACGCAAAAATACAAAATAGCGTCCGGCCTGCACTCCGGAAGGGTCTGTCACAAGACGGGCGGTGGATCGATCACCGCCGTTAATGAGAGGGACATCGTCAGTGCTGTCGAGCAACGCGTCCAGGTCCCGCGAGCCCGAAAGAACTCCATCCGCGCCAGCCGCTGCCTGAAGGAATTGCGAAGCAGTCGATGAAGAACTATCCAGTAAGCTTCGCGCTTCTGCGATCCCCGCTTCGGCCAGATAAAGAAGCTGGGTTTCCGATCGAAAGTTGTCCCCAATCGCCACATCCAGAGTGACCGACGTTAGAAGAGCGGTTCCCAGAATCATCAGGAACGTCAGAAGTATCAAAGCCATCACCAGTGCAGATCCGCGTTGCGTTTCCATGCTGGGAATTGTGCAAGAATCCAACCAAAGCTTGACTACCGTACGAGTGTTCGGTATAAGGTCTGGCATGCTTACGGAAAAACAACAGGCCATACTGGATTTCATTCAGAAATATCTGGAAGAGCACCAATACCCGCCTTCGGTTCGCGAAATCGGCAAGCACTTCGGTATCTATCCGGCAACTGTTCAGGATCATTTGTCCGCACTTCAGCGGAAAGGTTGTCTGCAAAAACAGCGATTTCAGTCGCGATCGATCTCGGTGCCCGAGTCGGCCCGGCGGGGTGGGATTCCGGTGGTCGGAAGCGTCGCGGCCGGACTGCCACTGCTGGCTCAGGAAAACATCGAAGACGTTCTTCAAATGCCGGAGAAATGGGCAGCGCCCGGAGCATTCCTGCTCCGGGTTAAAGGCGACAGCATGGTCGGCGCGCACATCCTGGATGGTGATTATGTGTTGGTACACCCGCAGTCCACTGCCTCCGAAGGCGAGATAGTGGTTGCACTGATCGGCGAAGAAGCCACGGTCAAACGATTTCATAAAACGGAGAGCGGTATTTCGCTCAGGGCTGAAAATCCCAAATACAGCCCGATCGAGATTCCGAGAAAGAACTCCGAAAACTTCCGCATCGCCGGCCGGGTGGCCGGAGTCATGCGCCTTGTGGGAAATACCGGGAAAGGTGAGAGATCCAAATGATTACCGAAATGACGACTGAAACAGCTGCTGGGACAATGGTGGATGCAATGGATGAAACACTGTCTGAAACAATGCCGGGACGATTCCGGGTCTGTATCACCGACCGTTCAATTCACGATGCTGCGCTGGAACTCAGTGCCAGTTTGACCGAGGGCGGAGAGCCTCTTCTGATTATGGACGCCTGCGACTGCTTCCAGCCATCGCGAATCAGCCGATGCGCACCGCATTCGGCGGGCCTGCTGCATGTCGTCCGGGCAATCATGTCGCAACCGGTCATGGCGGCGCTGGGGACCCTGGAAACGATGGGCGAAATCTGGTCTCGATTCCATGCCGCTCAGCGTGATCTGCAGGCCCGACAGATCCTGGTCGTGGGTGTTCTCGACCGGCTTTACGATCCGGAGATTCTCACGCGCGACGCCGCACGCACTCTGGGTGGAATCAAATCCAAACTGGAACAGCTCGCAAAGGATGGATTCGATATCACGGTGCTTTGTGAAAGCCAGACGGGAAACCTTGGAACGCGCGCGCACTTCCTCTCGTCGCTGTGCGCATCGGCCGATCAGGTGTCGGTCGCGTCTGCTTCGAATTAGCGAAATCGGTTGGTTATCGGCATCCGGCGGTCGCGTCCGAAAGCTCGAGGCGTAATCTTTACTCCGGGCGCGGCCTGCCGGCGTTTGTATTCATTAACGTCAACGAGCCGTACAATTCGCTGAACCGTCGCGCCATCAAACCCCAGGTCGAGCATTTCCTGGTAACTTCGATCTTCCTCAACATAGGCCTTCAATATCGGATCCAGCTCATCGTACGGCGGCAGCGAATCGACATCCAACTGGTTTGGGCGTAATTCCGCCGACGGCGGCTTTTCAATGACCACGCGTGGGATTCGAGGCTTGCAGGCAACCTGGTTGCAGTACTCCGATAGTCGATACACCGTGGTCTTCATAACGTCTTTCAGCACGGCAAAACCTCCGGCCATATCGCCATAAAGCGTACAGTAACCGGTGCTGATCTCGCTCTTATTGCCGGTGCTCAACACCAGCCATCCAAACTTGTTCGAAAGCGACATCAGAAAATTTCCGCGGATGCGAGCCTGGAGGTTCTCTTCGGTAACGTCCGGCTTTACGCCCTCGAATGCGCCTCGAAGCGATCGCTTGTACGACTCGAACACATCGGAAATCGGAATCGTCATCAGTTCAATGCCCAGATTCTTTCCCAACTCCTCGGAGTCCTCGACGCTTCCTCGCGATGAGAATTCCGATGGCATCAGGACACCTTTGACGTTTTCCGCACCAAGAGCATCGACCGCAATAACCGCGGTAAGGGCCGAATCGATGCCGCCACTGAGCCCCAGAACGACTTTGCTGAATCCGTTCTTGCGAACGTAGTCGCGAGTTCCAAGCACGAGAGCCTGATAGATCTCCGCGTCTTCGGTTAAAGGCGGCAAAGGCTCATTGTTGGATCGCGCTGGCATGGGATCCCGCTTCTGCACCTTGCGCGAAAGTGGAATTTCTGCGGCGAGTGTTCCGGCATTCATTTCCAGCTGCCGCCGGCGCGGATCGTGCAGCCTTGCGCGAAATACCGATTCAATATCGAGATCGACAACGACCAGGTCTTCTTCGAACTGACGGCCGCGCGCAATGATCTTCCCCTGCTGATCCAGCACCATGCTGTCGCCATCGAAAACCAGTTCATCCTGGCCGCCGACAAGGTTGTTGTACGCGACGATGACGGTGTTGTCTCCTGCCCTGGCGCCCAACATCCGTTCGCGCCATATTCGTTTGCCGGCGTGATAGGGAGATGACGAGATGTTCAGCAGGACTTCGGCGCCTCCCGAGAGCGCCTGCTGCACAAACGGACCATCGGCGTACCAGATGTCCTCGCAGATGCTGACTCCGACGGTCGCGTCGCCAATGCGGAAGACCGGGCAATCCCGGCCCGCCTGAAAATACCGGAACTCGTCGAACACGCCGTAATTGGGAAGAAACATTTTGTGGTAGACCGCACGAAGTTTCCCGTCGCTGATGATGGCAGCGGCGTTGTGGATGTCTTCTTTTCTGTCGACGAATCCGATGACCGCGGTAATGCCCTGAGTGCGCGCGGCCAGCTTGCCGATGGCGGCCATGTTGGCATCGATGAATTGAGGCTTGAGCAGCAGATCTTCAGGCGGATAACCGGTCAGTGCAAGCTCGGGAAACGTGACCACATCCGCATTTCGTTCGATCGCACGGTCGGTCCACTCTGCAATCTTCCTGGCGTTGCCCTCGATGTCTCCGACAATCACATTGATCTGTGCCATTGCAAGCCGCAATGTCTTTTTCATGAAAATGATCGTAACAGATGGGAGATTGTGTCGAAGTATTTACAAACATATTGCAGTGTGTTCCAATCCCAAATCTTCCAGACAAGGAGGGATCCTTACTGTGGCACGACTACCCAAAGACGTCCTTATCACCACCCAGCCTGTCCGCGTTTTTCCAAATGAGGATTATCTCTACGTGGAGATATCGCGCGCGAACGTCCAATATGAGTGCCGCATGAAGATGGCCCGCCAAGGGGATCCCTTGCGGTCGTTGGACGTGGCCCGGGCAATGGGAAAGACCATGCGCGAAGCCGAAGACAAGTGTTACCAACGCGCCCTCGAACGATTTCCCCGGTTGCCCCGGCCGCCTTACAGCAAGAAGGGTTCAGGCGCTTCGCGAACGTTGCTCAAGTCCACTCAGACCTAAGTCGCTTCGATCTTGCGGAATGCATTACGCCCCGGTTCTCTACTTAATTGATAGAATAATCCCCTTATGCTGTCCATGAAGGCCAAATACGGACTCCAGGCAATGACCGCCCTGGCCAGGGAATACGGAAACGGCCCCGTCCTGATTGCTGACCTTGCCGCAGCCGAAAAGATTCCTCGAAAGTTCCTGGAACTCATACTCCTGGAACTGAAACGAAAAGGCATTCTCCAGAGCAAGAAAGGAAAGGGAGGCGGGTATCATCTTCGCAGTCATCCCTCCCAAATTTCAGTTGGCGAATTGATTCGAGCTTTGGACGGTACGATTGCGCTGTTGCCCTGCGTCAGCCAGACGGCGTATCGCCGATGTGAGGAATGCATTGACGAAGCAGCGTGCGGTATCCGCAGCGTGATGAAGGAAGTTCGCGATGCAACGGCGGAAATCCTCGACGGTACCAGCCTTGAAGAATTGATTCGGAGAAGCCGCCGTTTTCCCGAAACCGGCAAGCCGGTCATGTACCACATCTAACTAACCCAAAGAAACAGCGCTTGACACAAAATTCATTTGCCCGCATATTAATCCACTAAATCGATAGACTAAATGGGAATTGATCGCAACATGAACTCATCCTTGAGAAATCACTAAATGAAAAAGAATCTATTCGTTGTATTTACCATCGTGAGCTTGACCCTGTCCGGAGGCGCGTCGATAGTCTCGGCGCAATCAACTCCATCAACGGAATCCCAACCCACACCAGTTGCCCAGGATCCCAGCCCCTCACCGCAGACTGCGGAACCGAATCAGGAACCGCAGGGCGGAGCAAAATCCCCCACCGCTCCCCCTAAACTCCAAACCAGCGATCAGGTCACTGTCACAGCCCGGCGAGTTGAGGAGGAAGCCCAGGAAGTCCCGATTCCGATTTCGGTCCTGGGAGCCGACGTGGTTGAAAAGTCCGGCGACTTCAATGTGAACCGTCTGAAGGAGCTTCTTCCCACAGTCCAGTTCTATTCAACGAATCCGAGAAACTCTGCAATCAACATCCGCGGTTTGGGCGCTCCATTTGGATTGACCAACGACGGCATTGAGCCCGGAGTCGGTCTCTATATCGACGGTGTCTTCTACGCCCGCCCGGCATCGGCGACGCTGGACTTCCTCGATGTGGAACGAATCGAAGTTCTGCGTGGACCTCAGGGAACACTCTTCGGCAAGAACACGACGGCTGGAGCCATCAACGTCACGACACGCAAGCCCAGCTTCACACAGGCAACCGATTTCGAACTCAGCTACGGCAATCTGGGATTCATCCAGGCGAAGGGATCGATCACCGGTCCACTCGGAAGCAAGGCCGCGGCGCGGCTGTCCTTTTCAGGGACCCAACGCGATGGCACGCTTCTCAATACCCGGACTCTCAACGATGTAAACGATCTCAGCAATCTTGGCGTTCGAGGCCAGGTCATGTTCATTCCATCCAGCACGGTGGCAATCACAGTCGCAGCGGATTACACACGGCAACGGATGAAGGGCAACACCCAGGTGATCGCCGGTGTCGCGCCGACGCTGCGACCTTTGAACCGGCAATATGCGCAGATTGCTTCCGATCTCAACTACACCGCTCCGAGTTTCAACGCCTTCGATCGCGTGACCGACGTCGACTCCGAGATACGTTCCTACCAGGGTCTCGGCGGCGCCTCGCTGAATATCGACTGGAAGATTGGACCGGGCCAGCTGACTTCCACCACGGCGTGGCGCTATTGGGATTGGGATCCATCCAACGACCGAGACTTCATCGGCCTGCCGGTCACCACGATCTCAACGGGAACTTCCAAGCAGTCTCAATGGACACAGGAAGTCCGCTACGCGGGAACTGTGACGCCGCAAATGAATTTTGTCGTGGGGGCCTTTTTCTACCAGCAGGGCATCGATTCCAATCCTGTCATCAAGCAGGAACAGGGTTCCGCAGCGGCACGATTTCTCCTTGCCCCGACTCCGGCCGCGGCGACACCCGGGCTTCTCGATGGATACGGGTTTGACCAGTATCTGAAGTATCGCAATATCAGCGCGGCACTGTTTGGCCAGGCCGAATGGTCCCTGACCAGCCGCCTGCGGCTGATTCCCGGACTCCGGCTCAACTACGATCAAAAAGACGTCGACTTCGATCAGCAGGTTTATGGTGGTCTGCAAACCACCGATCCCGCATTGATCGCCTTGCAGCGATCCATTTTCGCCCCTCAGGCTTACAAGGCGGACGTCGATGACACGAACCTTTCTGGTCAGATCACGGCGGCATATAAGATTTCCGAAACGGTGAATGCGTATGCCACATACGCAACGGGTTTCAAATCCGTGGGACTCAACTTGAACGGGGTGCCAACCGACGCACAGAATCAGCCCGTGCTTTCGGCGGCGACCGTTAAACCGGAAGACGTACGCCACTATGAAGTGGGTATTAAAACCAGTCCTCTTAAGGGTGTCACTGCGAATTTCTCCGTCTTCGATACACCGGTCAGAGATTTTCAGGCTCAGGTCGTGAACGCCGGAGTTGGCGTGCTTCGCGGCTATCTCGCAAACGCGGAAAAAGTCCGTGTGCGCGGGGCGGAGTTTGACGGAACCGCCCGGGTGAACAATAATCTTTCGTTCTATGCCGCAGCGGCTTTCACCGACGGAAGATACATTTCCTTCCCGGATGCGCCACCGCCGTTTGAGGAAACCGGCGGTCCCCAGGTGAAGGACATCTCCGGTTCCACGCTCCCGGGAATTTCCAAATGGGCCGTGTCTCTCAGTGGTGAATACACCATACCTGGAAGCCTGTTCGGGAAATCCGGATTGTTCTTCGCGGCGTTTGACTCCAGCTATCGATCGCCATTCTCATCCAGCGCAAGTGCATCGCAGTATCTTGTGGTGAGCGACTATGCCCTTCTCAACACTCGAATCGGATTTCGAGCAAGTGATAGCTGGACAGTCTTCGTCTGGTCCCGCAATCTCCTGGACAGGAACTATTACGATTTGCTTTCCGCTGTGCCGGGCAACTCCGGTCTCTTTGTGGGACAGCCCGGAGATCCCAGGACGTTTGGACTTACTCTGCGGCGAAGCTTCTAAGATTTGAAAACGAAAATGAAAAGGATTTTGATTTCCTGGATGGTGTTGTCCCTCAGCTGCGGCCTGCTGTTCTCCGCGGACCTCAAGCTGCTGAATGTTTCCTATGATCCAACGCGGGAGCTTTACAAGGAGATCAACGCCGCGTTTGCGAAAGCGTGGAAAGCGAAAACCGGCGACAATGTCACGATCAATCAGTCGCACGATGGCTCCGGAAAGCAGGCTCGTTCGGTGATCGTCGGACTGCCTGCAGACGTGGTCACACTGGCGCTCGCATACGACATTGATGCCATCGCGCAAAAGAGCGGTCAGCTGCCGTTGAACTGGCAGACCCTCCTTCCAAACAACAGCGCTCCGTACACGTCGACCGTTGTGTTTCTGGTTCGAAAAGGCAATCCGAAGAAGATCAAGGACTGGAACGATCTTGTCCGAGCAGGAGTCTCCATCGTTACGCCGAATCCCAAAACGTCCGGCGGAGCGCGATGGAACTATCTGGCAGCCTGGGGATATGCGCTTCGCCAGAACGCGAACAATGAAACCGCAGCCGCGAATTTCACGAAGCAGTTCTTCAAGAATGTTTCCGTCCTGGATACGGGCGCGCGCGGCGCAACCACGACATTCATTCAGCGCGGCATCGGAGATGTCCTGGTCGCCTGGGAGAACGAGGCCTGGCTCTCAATCAATGAACCGGGGGGCAAGGACAAGTTTGAGATTGTGGTACCCTCCGTAAGCATTTTGGCCGAACCGCCGGTGGCGATGGTCGAAAAGGTTGCCAAAAAGCACGGCACTGCAACGGTCGCGAAGGCCTATCTGGAGTACCTCTACACTCCCGAAGCCCAGGACATCGCGGCAAAACATTACTATCGTCCGCGACTTAAAGCAGTGGCAGACAAATATGCGCGACAATTTCCCGCAGTGCCGATGATGACGATTGCAGACTTCGGCGGATGGCAGCAGGCGCAGAAAAAGCATTTTGATGATCAGGGAATCTTCGACAAGATCTATCAACCCGGAAATTGAGCACGTTGAATGACGACCCGGCGTAATGTCCTGCCGGGATTTGGAATTTCGACGGGCATCACACTCGCGTATGTCAGCCTGCTCATCCTGATTCCCCTCAGCGCCGTATTCCTGAGCACGGCAGCGGGCGGGTGGGATCATTTTCGCTCAGCCGTTACGTCGCCCCAGGTTATCGCGTCCTACAAGCTCACCATTGGTGCGTCCATTGGCGGGGCCGCAATTAATGCCGTGTTTGGTCTGCTGGTCGCATGGGTTCTTGCGCGTTATGACTTCTTCGGCAAGCGACTGGTCGATGCGATCGTGGACTTGCCTTTTGCGCTTCCCACGGCCGTCGCCGGCCTCTCCCTGGCTGCGATCTATTCGGACAACGGATGGTTCGGCAGGTATCTGCTTCCGCTGGGAATCAAAGTGGCATTCACTCCGACCGGCATTCTGCTGGCATTGACCTTCGTTGGATTCCCATTCGTCGTCCGAAACGTTCAGCCTGTACTCGAGGACCTCGACCTGGAAGTTGAGGAAGCCGCGCGCAGTCTGGGTGCCACACGGTGGCAAACCTTCAGCCGCGTGATTCTGCCCACCGTGCTTCCGGCGCTTGTGACCGGATCGGCGCTGGCACTGGCCCGGGCATTGGGCGAATATGGATCGGTAGTCTTTATCTCCGCAAACATCCCGTTCAAGACCCAGATCACTTCCCTGCTCATCATCACGAAGCTCGAAGAGTATGACTACACGGGCGCGACAGCCATCGCCGCGGTAATGCTGTTGATGTCGTTCGTCCTTCTTCTTGCTATCAACCTGTTGCAGGCACGCAGCCGCCGATATCAGGAAACATAATGACAACCCGCCGGCATCGCAATGCCGAAACCGCATCGGGGAAAATCATTCGATGGATCCTCATTACCATTGCGCTCATATTTCTCGCGCTGTTTCTGATTACGCCACTGGTTGCCGTTTTCGCACAGGCATTGGATAAAGGCTGGGCTGGATATTGGGAAGCGATTCGGGAACCCGATACTCTCGCCGCCATCCGACTCACGCTGATCGCCGCGGCCTTTGCAGTTCCCCTGAACACTCTGTTCGGAATTGCGGCGGCATGGTCCATCACGAAGTTTGATTTTCGAGGCAAAAACCTTCTCCTCACCGTATTGGACCTTCCATTCGCGGTCTCGCCGGTGATTTCAGGCCTGATCTTTGTGTTGATCTTCGGCGCACAAGGCTGGTTCGGCCCGTGGCTATCGGAACACGATATCCAGATCATCTTCGCTGTGCCCGGCATCGTCCTTGCAACAATCTTTGTTACCGTCCCGTTCGTTGCGCGCGAACTAATCCCGCATATGCAGGCGCAGGGACGTGAAGAAGAGGAAGCCGCACTGGTGCTGGGCGCCAGCGGTCTTCAGACATTCTTCCGAGTCACACTTCCGAACGTCCGTTGGAGTCTCCTGGCCGGTGTCATTTTATGTACCGCGCGGGCGATGGGGGAATTCGGGGCCGTTTCGGTGGTATCCGGACATATCCGCGGAGAAACCAATACGATTCCTCTTCAAGTCGAAATCCTTTACCAGGGATTCAACTACGTTGCCGCATTCGCCGTCGCATCCCTGCTGACCTTTCTCGGCCTGGCCACTCTCATCATCAAGAAGTTCGTGGAATGGAAGACACTGGAAACGTAAACTGATTCCGGAGTCTGGATGGGAATTGAAATTCATGGCGTCTCAAAGAAGTTCGGGACCTTTGAGGCACTCAAAAACGTTGACCTCACTGTGGGCGACGCGGAACTTGTCGCTTTGCTTGGACCTTCGGGATCCGGCAAAACAACTCTGCTTCGGATCATTGCCGGTCTCGACACACCGGACTCGGGCTCGATTCTTCTCAACGGCGAAGATGCCACAAACCGCGGCGCCGGCGATCGCGGGGTCGGGTTTGTTTTCCAACACTACGCCTTGTTCCGGCACATGACCGTCATGGAAAACGTCGCGTTCGGCCTCCGCGTCCAACCGAAGAAAGTCCGGAAGTCGAAGGAGGATATCCACGATCGGGTCATGACGCTTCTCAAACTGGTTCAGCTGGACTGGGTCGCCAAACGATACCCGGCGCAGCTTTCCGGAGGACAGCGGCAGCGAATCGCTCTGGCCAGAGCGCTGGCGGTCGAACCGAAAGTCCTTCTGCTCGATGAACCGTTTGGCGCACTCGATGCCCGCGTCCGGCGCGAACTGCGAACCTGGCTCCGACGTCTGCATGACGAAATCAATGTTTCATGCGTTTTTGTGACTCACGATCAGGAGGAAGCGCTCGAAGTCTCGGATCGTGTCGCCATACTGGACAAGGGCCGCATCGAACAGATTGGAACGCCGCAGAGCGTCTACGACAATCCGGCAAATCCCTTCGTCTACAGCTTTCTCGGAAATGTGAATCTCTTTCATGGCCGGGTCAAGGAAGGCAAAGCGACCATCGGCGACTTCGAAGTGGATGCCCCGGAGCATCGCGATGCGACCGACTCCCCGGCCGTTGGATACTCCCGGCCCCATGAAATGGAAGTCTCGCGTGAGCGGAACGGAAACGACTCCCTCAGTGCGGTAATCCTTCAGATTCAGGCCGTGGGGCCCAACATCAAGCTTCGATTAAAACGAACCGAGTCCGAAGACATCCTGGAAGCCGAGATCACGCGGGAAAAGCAACGCGACATGGATTTGAAGTCCGGTGAAACGATCTATGTAAAACCACGCCTGGTTCGTGTTTTCATCGCCGATCCTTCGGAAACACCCTTGAATTATCAGATTTGAAGGGTTGACAGCCATTCAACACCCGCTGATAATGAACCAGCCGACGTAATTGTAGCGGGTGTAACACAACGATTGGTGATGCGCCCTTTCGGCAACGAAAATCTCTTTCTTGGACACTGACGTCCAAAACAAACCGCCCTGGCGGCCTGTTTTGGACGTTTTTTATTTTGGCGCTCTTTTCGGAAGGTGGAGTTGATCGTGGCAACGAATCTGTCTTACATAAAACCAGCCTCGAACAAACATCTCGCAACTTTGATGGAGATTGGGACGGCGCTATCTGCCGCTCTCTCCTCTCGCGTGGCATTTCAGAGAGTGCTCGAAGTCCTCGAGCGGCACCATGGCGTCATTCGTGGCACGGTGACGGTATTGGATCGGCAGTCCGGTGAGATACGCGTCGAGTCTTCCATTGGTCTGGTCGACGCCGCCCGCAGCGTCCGCTATCGGCTGGGCGAAGGCATCACGGGCAAAGTGGTGGAAAGCGGCAAACCCATCGTCGTCCCCCAGGTCAGCCGTGAGCCCATGTTTCTAAATCGCGCCGGACAGCGCAAGGACCTCGAAAAGAACGACGTCACATTCATTTGTGTTCCCTTCTTTGTCAGCAACCGGCCCGTTGGCGCCCTGGGTGTGGATCTTCGCTTTGAACCGGACCGCCCCTATGACGCGGACCTGAGCTGCCTCCGGGTCGTCGCTGCGATGATGGCCCAGGCCGTCAAATCCGATTATCTGGTCGACGACGAGCGTCGCCGATTGATGGATGAGAATTCCCATCTCCTGGGCGAACTCAAGGAGCGCTACGAATTTACCAACATCATTGGAACTGCGGGACCGATGAAGCAGGTCTACGAGCAGATCGTCCAGGTTGCGAATACCAACACCACCGTTCTGATCCGTGGCGAATCCGGCACCGGTAAGGAACTGATCGCTCATGCGCTGCACTACAACTCTCCGCGCGCCAAGAAGCCGTTCGTCAAAGTGAGCTGTGCGGCGCTGCCGGATTCTCTGATTGAGGCGGAGTTGTTTGGATTCGAGAAAGGCGCCTTCACTGGAGCTGTCGCCAGAAAGAAAGGCCGCTTCGAACTTGCCGAAGGCGGCACCCTGTTTCTCGACGAGATCGGCGACGTCAATCTTGCAACGCAGGTGAAGCTGCTGCGGGTCATTCAGGAACGCGAGTTCGAGCGCGTCGGCGGCACCGAAACCCTGCGCTCGAATGTACGATTGATAACAGCAACAAACAAAGACCTCGAGAAATCCATTGGAGAAGGAGCGTTTCGCGAGGATCTGTACTACCGGCTGAATGTGTTCTCGATTTTCGTTCCACCGCTGAGGGACCGGAAGTCGGATCTGCTTCTTCTGTGCGATCACTTCATGCAGAAGTATTCCAAGGAGCATACAAAGGACATCCGCCGCATCACGACTCCAGCCATCGACATGCTCACCAGCTATCATTGGCCCGGAAACGTCCGCGAACTCGAGAACGTCATCGAGCGCGCGGTGCTGGTATGCGACTCGGGCGCGATTCACGGACACCACCTTCCGCCGACGCTTCAGACGGCCCAGGCCTCCGGCACTCTACCGCGTCTTTCGTTGTGTGACGCGATAGCCGCGTACGAAAAGGATCTCGTGCAGGATGCGCTGAAAACAGCCCGCGGAAACCGCGCCAAGGCGGCACGACTCTTAAGTACGACGGAGCGCATATTCAACTACAAGGTCCGGAAGCACGAGGTGGACGTCGACCGCTTCCGAGGGTAATTGAACGCCAGCAATGTCGTAGTCCGTTCCGTGGCATACTTTCGAAATGTCAATTTACGACTTCAGTGCCAGGGCAATCGACGGAAATGAATCTTCGCTCGCGGCATATCGCGGAAAAGTTCTGCTGATTGTAAATGTCGCCAGCAAATGCGGATTCACTCCGCAGTACAAAGGCCTGGAATCGTTGTATGAGAAGTACAAGGATCAGGGCTTCGTCGTTCTGGGCTTCCCATGCAATCAGTTTGGAGGTCAGGAGCCCGGCGCCGAAAGTGAAATCCTGAGCTTCTGCAGTCTCGACTACGGCGTGACCTTTCCCCTCTTCTCGAAGATCGACGTCAACGGCGCGAAGGCGCATCCGCTTTATGGCTACCTGAAAAGCGCAAAGCCGGGAATTCTTGGCACCGAAGCCATCAAGTGGAATTTCACCAAGTTCCTGATTGATCGAAAGGGCGAACCGATTCATCGATACGCGCCTGCCGACAAACCCGAAGCCATCGACTCCGACGTCAAAGCGGCCCTGGCCTCGCCTGCCTAGGAATTCGACGCTAGAGAGACTTCAAAAAGGTCCCGATGCTGAGCGGTTCGCCGTAGAGAAAGATGCGACCTGCCACTGCGGATACGAGTCGCGATTTGAAAATCAGATCGATACGCGAAACCGTCGACTGCTTTTGATCTCCACCGGGAAGCGCCCTTAGAAACACTCCAAGTTCTCCACGCCAGCGTTGGTTGAATGCCGAAACGTCGGATGAACCTTTCGCGAACGCTTCATGGATGACGTCTGCGGCAATAGCTCCACTGACCATTCCGGGGTAAATCCCTTCGCCGGTGCTGCCCGAAACAAAACCGGCCGCGTCTCCAATGAGAATGGTCCGTCCCCTCGTGAGCGATTTCATGGAATGAATCGCGCCCGCGGGATCCAGCGCGTAGTCAGGATTCGAAATCTGGAGATCGGGTGGAATCAGTCTGATTTCACGCGAGCGTTCCACGAACGCACGCAGGAGTGCTCGAATGTCCGCGCCAGGTCCCACACGGCCTCCAATGCCGACACAGATATATTCGCGCTTGGGAAAAACCCAACCGTATCCTTCGAGTCCGTTGAACCGAAGCGAAACGAATAGCGGCACCTTTTCTCCGTAGAACTTTTCGATGGCTTGAGGCGAATAGGAAATGTCTTCGTTCGCACAGAGCACGTACTGGTTGGGATTCCAGCTCTTGCGGAGTCCGGACCATCGGGCGATCTGACTGTTCGAACCATCGGCGCCTAAGAGGAACCGTGCATTGACAGTGGTTCCATCGCTCAGTTCCGCTCTTACTCCGCTGGCGCTTTCTTCAATTCGTGAGGCGCGAACGCCCTGACGCATTGTGGCGCCCGACTTCACTGCAAGATTCGCGAGGCCGCGATCGAACTTTGAACGCAGCGTGAGATATCCGGAGGGACGCCGTTCCTTGTACGTCCCATGGCGCGCCATCGATCCATCGTAGAAACGTATGCCGTAGAACGGGCAATCGACAAGATTGGAAAGCTCCGGATGGAGGTAGTCGAATCGGGAGAACGCGAGCGCATTGATCCAGCTCGCGCAGGTCTTGTGCCTCGGAAAGACTCCCTTGTCGATGAGGACTACAGAATGCCCCATTTTTGCGAGAGCGGTGGCAGATGTCGATCCGCTGGGCCCGGCTCCAACGATCAGGACATCGACGTGGCTTTCGCTGTGATGCATCGCAGCAGTATAGCAATCCGGATTTTTTCTTCGTCGCCGTATCCTTCAGGCCACTTTCGGGTAAGTATCCTTGTGTGGCTTGCGTGACAGGAGCGGAATTCCAAAGAATTTTCGACGAACACAAGGATGCGGTCTACCGCTTTGCCTGGCGGATGACAAGCTCAGCAGCTGTGGCAGAAGATATCGCTCAGGATGTGTTTGTGACGCTGCTTCGACAGCCGAACCGCTTTGACCCGAGTCGCGGAACGATGCGGGCGTTTCTGCTGGGGATCGCGAGAAATGTCGCACTCAAGCAATGGCGGGATGAAAAGCGATGGGAAGAACTCGATGAGGAGTTTGTGGCTCAGCCGATAAGCCTCGATCGTATCGAGCGAAACGACATTGCCGAGACTGTCGGGAAGGCTGTCCGTTCCCTGCCTCCCTTGCAGCGCGAGGTTCTGATCCTTGCCGAATACGAGGATCTGTCGCTCGAAGAAATTGCTCGCTCCGTCGATGCGGAAGTTGGAACAGTCAAATCGCGTTTGCACCGCGCTCGAGAAAACCTGAAGCTATTGCTGGCACCGTTTAGATCAGTAAAGTCCGAAAATGAAGTGAGGCCTGCACAACATGGAACCGTTAAATGACAAGGAACTGAACCAGCTGCTGCGGAAGTGGGAGACACCCGCGGCTCCCCCAACTATGGCAGTCCCAACGAACCGTTCGCGCCAGCCCTTGTGGCAATGGCTGTGGGTTGGCAGGATCCATGTTCCTGTTCCCGTCGGCGTTGGGCTTGTGCTGGCCGCAGCAGCGTTTGCGGTTTATTCCAGCAACAATGCAGTTCCAACTGTCGTGTCACCTGCCGCGGGAAACGCCGTTGTGAGTCCGGAGGCTCCGAAGGTCTCACCGAATCCTCCAGCTGCGCCAGTACCGGCAGAACGCACTTTGCCTGCGATTATCGAAAACGACAAGGCGGTGACTGCAGCCCTTTCAGGATTCCAGACTGTGCAACAACTGGAGCCGAAAGTTGTCCAGGTGCACCCGTGAAGACTCCTGCCATCGAAAGCATTGTTGTCTGCGTTGCAATTGCCGCGTTCAGCGCGACCTCATTTGCCCAGGCTGTACCTTCAAACAGCAATTCTGCAATTCAACGCGTATGGGATGGCACCACTGTCGCAAAACAATCCCCATCGATTCGAATCGGCGGCGGCGGAGTATCGCGAGAGAAATTCGGATTCTACTGGGAAACCCGGATCGCACCGGCGACACCACCATTGGCGGAAGGATTTAGCACAGCCACGACGGACGTACTGGGCGTCATCCATCGCATCATGCTCGATCGATCGGGCCGGACATATTTCGGGTACGACGTGCTAATTGATGTTCTTCCTGAGTCCAATTCGTACCGCATCACGTTTCAGCCTCTGGTGATGACTTCGGCACTGGCGCAGGGCTGGTCCATGGATCGCTGGTCGCAATGGACCCCGCTGTCCGCCCCGCGTTTCCCACCTCCGCAGAACGTCAGAAGCGGAGAAATTCTGGAGTTGACGCTGCTGACCAACAATGGGACGGGCCAGCGAATTCTGGACTATGTTTCGGTACAGGAACCGGTTCGAAAGGGAGGGTTTCAAGTACCTTCCGACGAACGAGAATTCTCCTTCACGACGGGGACTCCGCGCGATATCACGACGAGCGATGTCGAACTGAAAATCCAATCCCCCCGATTGAGCGTCAACGGGAAACTGGATCCCTCCACAACCTGGCGATTCGACGACGTGGCCGGCGCTTATGTCTGGGTTTATGTCCAGAACCACGGAAGATTTATCCTGTCACTCTCACCGCATCCCGGCTTCATCAAATCCGGCGAGATTCGAGGAACCTCACTGACTTTCAAAGACGGTTCCGATACTTACACGATCAGTGCGGGGGCGCGGATCGCGCCCGGGCAGGCCGCGTTCAATTTGTATGTATTCCACCAACCGGACTGGAAACCGACATACCCATTCGCAGACCTGTCTGCCTTCAACATGGGAGCGGAAGATCGAATTGAACCGCTACTTGGAAAATAGGAGCGCACCGTGAAACGTCACAAAACCTTTCTATTACCACCGTTTCTGGTTGTCCTATTCGCTGCTCCGCTTCTCGGACATCACAGTGTGGCCGCGACTTTTGACGCGAGCAAGGCGATGACAGTCCAAGGCACCATCACGAAAGTGGAGTGGAATAATCCACACGTATGGATCTATATGAATGTAACTGGCGCAGACGGCGCCATTCACGTCTGGCGTATTCAGGTTGCAGCGCCGGGCGCTCTCGGCAAGGCCGGTTTTGAAAAGAGTCTTATCGATTTGTCGAAATCGTTCTCGATTGTGGTCTGGCCCGCGTTCGATGGATCACAGTACGCCAACGGCAGGACTCTGACTCTTTCGGATGGGCGGACCTTCGACGTCAGCGATAAGTGGCCGCAGGCTCCTGGCAGTCCCGTCCGTTAATCGATACATCGCTCAATTCCAACCTTTATGTATAGGAGTTCGGCCTGTACTACAAATATGTCGCCATCGATTCTCCAGGCAACCAGGCACTCAATAGCCTTAACACATTTCGTTTCTGCATGTTGATCCAGGAAAGCCGCGCCTTCTTCATTGGCACTTATCGTGCATTTCTCAAATCGAGACGGTTTTTGAAAACGAGCGTGATGGCCTGATCGTGGCAGTCCCCATCCTCACTCGCCCGATTTCGTTCCCTCGCTTAATCGGAACACTTTCGGGCCATCACATCGTTACCCTCGGCACAGGGACAGCGCCGACACGCCAACGCTTCAACGGATTGTTAATTCAAAGGACATTTATAAAATGGGCGGAGAAACGCCGGTTCGTTTTGTCGTCAATATTGGTCATTCGGTGAGAATACCGGTGGGAGAAGGCCGGGAATACAAAGTCGGGAATATGTCGATTGCGGTTTTTCGTACTCGCGATGGCGGCGTGTATGCCACTCAGGCATCCGGTCCGCAGAATGGCGGTTCACTGGCGAATAGCATTGTTGGACGGCATCGCATAGCGTCCTCGTCGCATGGCTATTCCTTCGATGTGCGCACGGGTATGGGATACGGACCGAACTGCGGTTCCATCCGGACATATCCGGCGGCTGTCGATCCCCGCGGCGAAATCTTCGTGTCTTTGGAATCCGACGCCCCGCACTGACGAATCCGATACCTGGGTCACATAAGAACGGGTTCCGTAGCCCCGGAATAATCATTCAGCCGCACCGGAAGGCTGGCACTCATGCCTTCCGACTGCATATTCGGCGGTGCTGCGGCGGTGGTCTCGGCTCGGACCACCGTCGTAGCCTTCTGCGCGCTGAGAGCTGCTGTGAATAGTGCAATCACCAGCAGCCCTTCCCCAATCGAGTAAACGATGCGTCTCACTTCGTGCCTCCTTTCCTTTCGACATGCTGGTTATAGCAAGACGCAGACCTTCTCCGAAGCTCGGCAACGAATTCGACAATGACCCGACAATGGCCCAATGAATTCAATGTGGATAACTATGTACCGATGAAGCTCGAACCCGGCAATCGACGATTAAACCGCAAAATTTTCCGACAAAACTGTCGGAACTACCAGTGTTGGAGCACATCGTTGTAGCAAACGGGCAGAAGACACCCCCTCGCCTTTTGTCACGTTCAACTTTCAAACGCGGGAGGGCCCGGTCGGGCGCCTTGTCCGCCTTCGAATTCGATGAATTTGACGCCGCTCCGCATGAACGAGGCTCGCGCCGACACAGGCCCGAGGACTCTATATTCCTCTATATATGGGAGCACCACGTGGGTTGGAACATATTAGTAGGCGGAATTCGCATAAAGCGACAACGCTGTGGGTATTTGGACCAGGTCGTCATGACCAGGGATGAATGTGCACGGCCGCTTCAGCCGTGCAACTTTCACGGCCGTGCACCGTTCCCCGGGGGTGAGGGGAACATCAACGTAGACGCCCGTCGACTCACTTTGGTTTCAATCATTTCTTCATAAAGGAAGCCACTCGACCGCTCAGCGATTTTGCCCGCCCCGAGCTGCGCAAATCGCTTGCTTCCGAGAACGCCATCTCTGCCCGATCTCGGATTGGAACTCCAAGCGCTATTCCGTCCTGCGTTGGCATGGATGAATTGAACCCGAACGCATGGAGGCAACAAATATGTATGTAACACGCTATGGATGGCTGTCGCGTCACCTTACAAGTTCGATCCTGCTAGTTATGCTGCTCTCGGCCGCAACTTTTGCCGGGGCCAGCGATGATCCTCCGCCTGGTCCGCCGCCTGATCTACTCGAAGCGGGCAGGCGGGCTTTCACCAACGGCAACTACAGACAGGCTGAATACTATTTTCGCAGCGCTGCAGGTGAGGCCGAGTCTCGGAGTACAGCCGGCACGGAGTTGGCTTTCGCCTTAATCGATCTTGGCAATGTGCTGCTGATTGAAGGAAAAAGTGATGAAGCAGAAATTCATCTCGATCGTGCTGTCTCGATATCGAGATCGAATCCGTCTGCCAACAAGCAGCAACTGCCCATCATTCTGGGAGTTCTCGGAAAGCTCTATGACCAGACAGGAAGAATCGACCGCGCTGAATCCGTCTTGCAGGAAGCCCTGCAACTCGGAAGAAAGCTTCTGGCGGATCAACCTCAGTATCAGTCCGATCTGCACAACAATATCGGGGTCCTGCATTTGAAGAAGGGAAAACGAAAACAGGCAGAGAGTGATTTCAAAACAGCGCTCACTCTTATTGAAAAAACTGCAGTCGAAAACGATGGTCGCAAGGCGGCAATCCTGGCGAACCTGTCCGCTCTGTATTTCGTTCAGCAGAAATTGGACCTTGCCGAAGCAACCCTGCTGCGTTCAATCGAACTGGTGGAACGTACCCAGGGTCCGAATCACCCAAACATCTGCGCACTCCTCGACAACCTTGGCTACTTCTATTTCATGCAGGGCGACCTGACCCGTTCCGAAAGTTCACTGCGAAGGGACTTGGAAATCCGAAAGACCGCGTTCGGGGCGGAAAACCCTTCCACGGCATCGGCAAGTACTGTTCTGGCGAATGTACTGGCCGCCCAAGGGAAATACGATGAAGCCGGCAACCTGTTTACCGAAGCACTCCATACACAGGAGCGCGTTCTGGGAAGAGGTCCACAAGTTGCCTCAACACTCGAGCAGTTCGCGAGCTTTCTCCGGCATACGAACAGAGATGCGATGGCGGGTGACCTGGAATCGCGCGCCGAATCGATCCGACTGGAACTGCGGTATACGGTTTCAATCAAAGGACTCCGCGATCGCTGAGGGCGTCACGATTCTACTCCGGCTTCGACTCGTTGTGAGTTGTGGTCTAATGCAGCGGCCATGGCCGTTGCGACAAGAGCACGATACAAACTGCTTCGCTTTACGTTTGCGCTGTCGATCATCACATACGTGGATCGCGTCTGCATCTCCACCGCCGCGGGGTCCATCACCAGCGAACTGCATCTCACGTCCGCGCAGATGGGCTGGGTCTTCAGCGCGTTTACGATCGCGTATGCCATTTTCGAGATACCCAGCGGACGCCTTGGCGACACGATGGGCCCTCGGAAAGTTCTCACGCGCATCGTGCTCTGGTGGTCGGCTTTCACAATGGCCACCGGTTTGGTATGGAGCTACATCTCGATCCTGACCGCTCGATTTCTTTTTGGCGCCGGAGAAGCCGGAGCCTTTCCCAACATGTCGCGCAGCCTTTCGCACTGGTTCCCCGAGCGCGAGCGCGGCTCCGCGCACGGCGTCATGTTCATGGGATCGCGTCTCGGTGGAGCGGTTACACCGCTTCTGGTAACACCGATCCTGGCTTACGCGGGATGGCGAACATCCTTCTGGATTTTCGGAACACTCGGCATCGGATGGTGCATTTTCTGGTGGCGCTGGTATCGCGACGATCCCGGTGTTCATCCGGACGTTAGTCCTGCGGAGCTTGCGGTAATTCGGGAGTCACGCAGTGACGGGCACAACACCCACTTGCCGTTGCGAGGCCTGTTCCAGCTGCAGGTGCTCTGGATCAGTCTGATGTACTTCTGTTACGGCTACTCGCTGTATTTCTACCTCACATGGCTGCCGACGTATCTGCAGCAAATTCGTGGGTTCTCCCGGTCCGAAACCAGCGTGGTACATACCTTTGTTCTGCTGACGGCAGCGGCAGCCAGCATTCTCGGCGGACGACTGACGGACATTCTTGTAAAACGCTACGGCCTGCGCATCGGCCGATCGATTGGCGTCATTGCCCTGCCCGCAAGCGGTCTCGCACTGGCTGGCGCTGCTCTCACATCGAACAACATCGCCGCAGCTGTACTACTGGCGGTTGCAGCCGGAGCCGGCGATCTGTGTCTGAGCACATGCTGGGCAATTTGCCACGATGTCGGACGAGATGCTGCAGGCACCGTCACCGGGTGCATGAACACCTTTGCGAATATCGGAGGAGCGCTCAGTCCACTGGTGATCGGCTATACCGTCGAGTGGTGGGGCTCATGGTCTACGCCCCTGCTGATCGCAGCAGGTGTGTCTGTATTGGGAGGTTTACTGACGCTGCCGATCGATCCGCGCAAACCTCTACAACGCCAGGGGACGTAAGGGTAGCGGACCGCTCGATACGGTATTTCCAGTAAGCGCGCGCCGAAGATATCCCGCCTGGCCCAGATGAAATCCGGCGTGCGCGCACAGATGAACCAGAAGCGTGCTGGTGCGGAATCTCATTCCCATGAGCGCTTCGGGAAATTCGCCCACAAGCTTCTCTTCGGGCACATTGCGAAGCACCTGGCTCAGGATCGTAGCAGCCTGGCGAAGTTCGAAAACGATTTCTGCCCGGGTACCGGAACGGCGTGAGAACTCCGCTTCCCGATTTCGCACGTATCCTGTGCCGCCGAGAACGGCGCCGATGTAGTGCTGAAGGTTTCCCGCCACATGCATTGCGAGGTTTCCAGCGGAGTTCGTCACTCCGGGCATTGTCTTCCACACCATCTCATCGTCGGGAAACAACGAGACTTCCCGCTCAAACCCTTCCAGCTCTCGCACCAGCATCATTGCGATATCGTCTGCCCTGTTCATGCGTCCTCCATTGACACTGCTTCAGTGTCTTCCATACAGTACAGAAATGAATCGAATTACGAAAATTGTCCTGCCCGTGCTGTTCGCCATACCAGCGGTTTCGGCCTTCGCCCTTCCAGACCTGCTGACCGCTTATCAAAAGGACCCGATGGCGAAGATCAAGAACGGAGACTGCACCATCTGTCACGAGGCACCGCATGGGGGACCCAGAAACGCCTTCGGGGACGCCATCGGTGACAACCTGCATGAGATCACTCCATTGCTCCGCGCACAATTCCCCTACTATTTCTCCTTTCCGAGCCTCAAGGTAAACGACAACCTCACGATTCATTTCTCCGATCCGGAAAACAAGTACGTCGTGGTCGAGTCCGGTGGCAAGAAAGTCGAAGTGGGAGTTGAAGACAAGACCGTCGATGGAAAGAAAGCCGTCACGCCGAAACCGTAATGACGGACCTGAATAGCGGTTTTCTCACGCGCCTGGCCAGATTCGATACCTGCGTTGTATCCGACGCGCTCGACAAGCTGGGGCTTACGGGCGTGGTGCCCGGCATTGCACGCCTTTCCACGGACAAGAGAATTACCGGCCCTGTACTTACTGTTCGCCTCGAATCCGCAAACGGGCGAACCGCGGAGCGACATCTCTGCACCGCCGCAATTGAAGCGGCGCGTCCTGGAGAAATTATCGTCGTGGAACATCGGTCAAGAGCAGACTGCGCCGGCTGGGGAGGAATACTTTCACGTGCGGCGAGGATGCAACAGATCGCCGGCGTGATCGTTGACGGAATCTGCAGGGACATCGACGAAAGCCGGGAGTTGGGCTTTCCGGTTTTCGGTCGGGGAGTGCTCCCCGCCACCGCGAGAGGCCGCGTTATCGAGACTTCCTTTAACACGCCGGTCACTATCGGACCGATTACCATCCGGCCTGGAGACTGGGTGATTGCCGATGGAAGTGGAGTCGTTTTTATCGCTGTAGAAAACCTGCAAGCCGTCGTGGAAGAGGCCGAAAAGCTTGTCGCCCGCGAAGCCGAACTGATCGCGGACATAGAATCCGGCACTCCGGTGAGTCAGGTGATGTCCCGCACATACGAACACATGACTCGAAAGGACTCCGACGTTGAGTAAGCGCCGCAGTTTTGAAGTGCCCGGGATTGAACACGAGAACCCGATTCCTGCCGTAACGCGAATCGGCTCGCTGGTAATGAGCAGTGGAATCTTCCCAAGAGATCCCGCGACCGGCAAAGCCCCCGATGGGCTCGAAGAACAATGCGCCGTGCTTTTTGCCAATATCCGGCGAGTGATAGAAAGCGCTGGCGGAACAACCGAAGACATTATCAAGATTACGGTGTGGGCCAAGGATACGAAGACGAAAGCATTTGTGAACAAGGAATGGCTGGAGATGTTTCCCGACCCGCATTCGCGGCCCGCACGCCACACTTTCGTGCACAGCGACCACCCGGGAAATATGCAGATTCGGTGTGAGCTGACGGCGGTTGTCGGTGAATAGGGATGGGGATCTGATCAATGCTCAATTCTCAATTTTCAATTCTCATCCGAGGGGACGACTTTCTGCTCGGATGAGAATTGAAAATTGAGAATTGAAAATTGATCAGATCCCCGACTCTCCTACTTCTTCATCTCCTCAAGCACTCTCTTCAGCTCCTCGAGCTTCGCACCGGCCTCACCGAGTTTCCCTTCTGAAGTCAGGCGGCGATAATCGCTGAATGCCTGATTGGCCTGGTCGATCAACTGCTTTGTCGTGGCAACCACCGGCGCTGAGGTAGCCGGACCTCCAGGCACCGGGCTCGTCTGACCGGCCATCAGCGATGTCAACGCATCCGAAAATCGGGGGCCGAAGGCCAGACGGTCCTGAGTGATCAGCACGACCAAGCGCAATTCCGGCATCGGGCTTTTTACAGCCTGAAGATAAATCGGTTCTGCAAACAGCAGCGTGTCTTCGAGCGGTATCACAAGTAGATCTCCCCGAATCACCGTCGATCCCTGCTGATTCCACAACGTGAGCTGTGACGACAGCTGTGGGTCCTGATCGATACGGGCTTCCACATTCAACGGCCCGTCGATGAATCTCGTCTTCGGAAACTGATAGGCTCGCAGCGTCCCATACGCCTCACCGTCGCTGCGTGCCGCCATCCAGCCGATCATGTTGTTCTTGCTTGCCGGCGTGAACGGCAGGATTGCGATGAATTCGGCATTCTTTTCATTTGGAAACTGCATCAGGCTGAAGAACGGCTCAATGATATCCGACTGTCGTTGCCCGGTTTGCGTGCGGCTCTGCTGCGCGATGGTCCAGAGATCCTCCTTGTTGTAGAACATCTGTTCATTGGTCACGTGAAATGTCGAGTACATCACGGCCTGGGCCTGGAACAGGATTTCCGGATATCTCACGTGAGCTCTCAGCATTTCCGGCATTTCGGACGAAGGCTTGAACAGAACGGGAAACATGCGCTGGTAGGCCTGTATCAGCGGATCCCCGGGATCGAAGACATAGAACGACACCGCGCCGTCGTACGCATTCACAACCGCTTTGACGCTGTTGCGAATGTAGTTCACCTGCCCTCGTCCCATATTCACATGGCGCGCATATGGATAACGGTCCGACAACGTCAGTGCGTCCATCATCCAGTACATCGCTCCATCGCCGCCAATCACAAGGTAGGGGTCGTCGTCGAACGTCAGGAATGGGACGAGTGCGGAAGTCCGCTCGCGGATATTGCGACGCATGAGCAACGCACTGTCGGCGGTGATGTCTTCGGAAAACGGCACCTTTGTAAGATCTCCGACGCTCCATGCCAGCAGTAATTTCCGGAAGAATCCTCCCATGCGGATGCCGCCGGATCCTTCGTAAGCAGAATAGTTGCCGGCTGCTTCTCCTTCCGGATAATTGAACTCCTTCTGCTTTGTCTTTACATACACGGGCCAGTCGGTAAGCTCGCCAAAATAGATCTCGGGCCGCTTGATTTGAACTTCCGGAGCCGTGCTTTGCACGGGCATGTTCGACAGAATGAACTGCGGTAGTCCCTCCCGCGTAAAATCCGTCACGGTGTTCATCGTGGCGCCATAGCCGTGTGTATACACCAGACGCTCATTCACCCAATTCAAAGTACCGGCGGGTAGTTTGCGACGATCCAGTTCACGCGCCGCCAACATCACCTGACGAGACCGGCCGTTAACGGTGTAGCGGTCAATATCCACATCGAGGAAGTCGTAATAGGTTCGAATTCCCTGAATCTGATGCAATGTCGCCTGCAGCGCTTTCCAGTCCCACAGCCGGACGTTTTCGATCGTGGGTGTATGCGCCGCCGGATTGAAAACCGCGTTCGTTTCACGCGGAACAAAAGGGATCTCTTCCACACGGTCCAATGCGAAAGCTTTGCGCGTAAATTCGATATTGTTCTTGATGTAGGGTGTCTCTTTGACGAACTCGTTTGGGCGAACGACAAACGTGGAGACGTAACCCGGAATCAGGACGCCGGCCACCATATAGGTCGCCAACGGCAGAGCCAGTGCCGCAACAAAATTGCGGGCGTATCCCAACCGTACGTTCGAAAACGCGATTAAAGCACCGATGACCAATGCGGCCATGACGAACCAGAGCCCTGGCAACACGACATGATCGTCAACGTAGCCCACTCCTGTAATGAGGCTCTTTCCAGCAAGGATCAGCGAATACCGGTAAACATAAGTTTCGATCGCTATCGCCAGAAGAAGAATACCCAAAGCAATGGAGACGCCTTTGAACTTTCCGGTGGCGTCGGTGATCGCGGTCACAACCGCCGCAGCCGCGCCAATAAAGCTGATTGTCAGAAACCATCCTGCAAGCGCTTCCATCACGGGAAGTGTGAAAAAGTAGAACGACAGTGGCTGTCCAAAGATCGGGTCCATCACTCCTGATGGTGCGGGCCTGTTGAGAAAGAGAGCGTAGGTATTCCAGTCGCCGCTGAACGCGAGACCAAACAGCAGTCCAAGGATGGTGGCCGCGGGCAATGCGAATTTTCGAAATGTATCCGGAGACGGCACGCTGATGTGCTCATTGCCAAAGCGGATCAGGGATCCCCTCGGCCTGCTTCCAGACGGAGTCACCAGCCGAAACAAGATCCAGATCAGCACACCCGATGCAAGACCGAATCCAAGGAAAGTCGTCCCCTGCGCGCGCAACTGGTACCAGTAAACAAAGCTGTAGCCCACACTTTCGAACCACAGGTTTTCCACGTAAATGGAGATCGCCTGGAACAAGGCTATGAGGACGACGACAATCAGACCGAGACGCACCGCAAATCTGCGGACAGCTCGAGGATCCAGCTCAACACGTTGATCGGAAGTAGACATTGCGGCATGGTATCGCATCCGGATGGCGAATTGGCTTATCTCTGGTTGTGAAAGTTTGGCATCATAGCCGACTGGAAGTTGCCAGCAATAATAAGGAGGACATTCATGAAGATCTGTATGGTTGGGCAGGGAGCATTCGCCAAGAAGCATCTCGACGGACTCGCACGTATCAAAGGTGCGGAGGTCGTGACGATTGCCGGCGGCAGTCCCGATACCACGGAAGCGGTTGCGAAGAAGTATGGGATCCCGCACTGGACAACCAATCTCGCCGAAGCTCTTGCCCAGCCCGGCGTTGAGGCCGCCATTCTTACTTCACCCACCCAGATGCATGCCAAACAGGCGGTGCAGGTGATGCGCGCCGGCAAGCACGTGCAGGTGGAAATTCCGATTGCAGACAATCTTGCGGACGCGGAGATGATCCTGAAGGTCGCAAAGGAAACCGGACTCACCGCGATGGGCGGGCACACACGACGTTTCAATCCCAGCCATCAATGGATTCACAATCGAATCAAGAAAGGCGAGCTCACGCTGCAGCACCTCGTGGTTCAAACGTTCTTCTTCCGCCGCACGAACATGAATGCCGAAGGCAAGCCACGCAGCTGGACAGATCACCTGCTCTGGCACCACGCCTGCCACACGGTCGATCAGTTCCAGCATCAAACCGGCCAGACTGCTTCGGAAGTGCATGCCATGCAGGGACCGATTCATCCCACACTCGGCATCGCCATGGACATGAGCATTCAGATGAAAGTGCCGTCCGGTGCTGTCTGCACCCTGGCGTTGTCGTTCAACAACGAAGGGCCGCTTGGGACATTCTTCCGGTACATTTGCGACAACGGAACCTACATCGCCCGATACGACGAACTTATCGACGGTGCGGACAAGCCGGTCGACGTTTCGAAAGTGGATGTCTCGATGGACGGCATCGAATTGCAGGATCGGGAATTCATCTCTGCCATTCAGGAACGCCGAGAACCCAAATCCAGCATCGAACAGGTTCTTCCTGCGATGCGAACACTCGACAGACTGGAAAAAACCCTGAAGTGAGCAAACCCACCTTTGACCCGGGCTTTACACAGCAGGTCGGCGGTGTTCTGCGGCGCGCGATTAATAAGGATGGAAGCTTCAATGTCCGGCGCCGCAGAACCCGCTGGAGGGATGTCCATCCGTATTTGTATGTCATTAATATCGGATGGGCTAAATTCCTGGGTCTGGTCTTTGCGAGTTACCTGGTCGTCAATACGATATTCGCGAGCATCTACTACTCGATCGGCCCGGATGCGATTCAGGGACACGGCGAGGAAGACAACTTCGGACGGTTCCTCAGCGGATTCTTCTTCAGCGCCCACACCCTGACCACTGTCGGCTACGGCAATCTCTCTCCCCACGGTACAGCCGCCAATGTTGTTGCTTCACTCGAAGCGATGGTCGGATTGATGGGATTCGCCGTCGCAACGGGGCTTCTCTTCGGACGAATATCGAGGCCATCCGCAAGAATCGGATTCAGTTCTCAGATGCTGGTCGCTCCATATCTAAACGGAACCAGCCTGCAGTTTCGAATCGTCAATCTTCGGCCGAACATGCTCATGGAACTCGAAGCCAGCGTGCTGCTGATGACCGTGGATGGCCCGCCCGGCGGACTTGCCAGAAGCTACAATCGTCTGACTCTGGAGCGAGAGCGCGTGTATTATCTTCCGCTGACATGGACTATCGTCCATCCCATCGATGACAAAAGCCCGCTGTATGGCAAGACGGCTGCCGATCTGGAGAGGCTCCAGGCGGAGTTCCTGATTCTCATTAAAGGTTACGACGATACGTTCAGCCAGACCGTCCACGCACGGTCCTCGTATCGGTACGATGAAATCGAGTGGAACGCCAAATTCACTTCCGCATTTCATATCGATGCCGGCGGTGACGTCGTGCTCGATGTCGATGAAGTGAGCACGCACACGCGTCTGCCTTCCTGATATTCCTGACGGCGTGCGAGGTTTGGCCGTTCGATGACGCATTAAGGGAGGACCGCAGAATATAATGCCGGAGGAGAACTGCCATGAGACCACGTTTCACAGAATTGTTCCGGACGGGGACTGTCATCGCTCTTGCAGCCGCTTTCACCCTCACGTGCGCCGTGCCTCGCGCCGATGCGGCAGAGAAGCTGACGCAGAAAACCAGACAAGCCTGGGAAACCTACGAGAAACTCACCGAACAACGAATCTTCGAGAAGGAATTGAAAGACCCCTCCCACTTTCTGCGCCTCGATTTCATAACAGCCGCGGAATCAAAGACTGCTCGGGAACTTCTGAAGAGCGGCAAGGTTTATGTTCAGAAAATGCCGCCCACGCTGGATGACAAAGGCAAGGAGATAACCGTGGATAACGGTCTGATCCATCACTGGTACGGGGCGGTCCTCATTCCCGGCGTCAAAGTGGACGCACTATTGCGATGGATCCAGGACTACAATTCGACATCAAAATACTTCAAGGAAGTGAAACAGTCGAAGCTCCTGCCTCCGGTTGGCGGAGACAGCTCCGACACGTACCGGGTATTCTTACGGCTCACGCGAACGGCGGCAAAGGTCGTCACGGTCAACTACAACACCTGGCACACGGCGGTCTATTTCAGCCATGGTGCAGGCCAGGCATACAGCAGCAGTCGCACCACAAAGATTGCAGAATTGACTGGTGCCGGAACCCCTTCTGAAAAAGAGTTGCCGGAAGGCAACGACAGCGGGTACATGTGGCGCCTGAATTCCTACTGGCGGTTTAAGCAGGAGGGCGACGGGGTCCTGGTCGAGTGCGAATCGATCAGTCTCAGCCGTGGGATTCCGACGATAGTGAGCTTCTTTAACATCCTGTCTCTTGGAACCATCCGAGGTGTGATCGAGTCGCTTCCCCGCGAGTCCCTGGAAACAACGCTGACATCCATGCGCGACGGCGTGCCCAAATCCAGCGCCCCCCGCTAAAACTTTCGAGAAAAAATAAATCAAGTTGCGAGGTTTCTCCCCCCGCTGACGCATGTGTCAGTGAGGAGAGACTTATGAAAGTTCAAACCGCAGCCCTGATCGCCACTGTGGCCATGGTTTGGTGCACGTCGGCTTTCGCTCAGCAGGCAGCGCCAAAGACCGAAAAACTGAAATACCCCAAATGGGACGCCGGAGGTAGCCTGGGAGTCCTTGTAGCCAACCGAGCGGCTTTTGGCGGCGACGGGTTATCCGATTGTTATTGCGGTGGCGAATCCCTTTCCTGGGCCGGGAACATCGACTTTGGCCGGTACTTCACTCAACACTGGAAGGCAGAGGCAGGTCTGTTGTGGACGACCGATCGCACTTTCTATAGCGCCAACTACACGTACCCGCAGGCTTTCCCATTCACGTCCACTGCCAGGTCGGTTCGGCCCACGACGATCTCCGGCGCCGTGACCTACCAGTTCCTCGAGAACGTCTTCGCACATCCATTCATATCGGCAGGTGTCCATGTGACTTCGTTTTCGGAACACTCACAAACAACCACCTATAACCCAAATTTCAGCGCGCCGCCCCTTCGCTCATCGAGTTCTCGGAAGTACACGGAAACGAGACCGTTCGTGGCTGCCGGATACAAGTCTTACTTCAACGAACGCGTGTATATGAGGTCGGAAATTCTCGCGACCTTTGACATGGATGGCTTCTCCTATGCAACGGCTCGTCTCGGTATCG
>Ga0184628_10000123_pt1 | contig 43043 bp, 56 predicted proteins | sample PLM4_5_b1_FD_133149 | JGI IMG/M metagenome (GOLD analysis project Ga0184628, IMG submission 133149) | Groundwater sediment microbial communities from an aquifer in East River, Colorado, USA - PLM4_5_b1 | ecosystem: Environmental > Terrestrial > Soil > Riparian zone | place: USA: East River...
ACCAAACTCGCCAGCAGGTCTGCCGTAATTCTCTCCGACAAGTCGACGGAAGGTGTCAACGCCTTGAGAGACAGGGTCCTGTTGGGTTCCAAGACCACGATCTTCGAACGAAAGAGTCCAGTTAGGATCGTATGGGCGAGGCTTCGGTGGCGCGTTAGGGATTTCGTAACGCGGTTGTAGAGACTTGATGAAGACCGGACCTTGCGGATTACTCCACCGGTCCGGGTCTATTCTCGCGCTCTGTCTTCCCGCCATCAGCCTCGGCAGCTTTCCTTGCCCGTTCCGCCCAGAGTTCCCTAGCTTCCTCAGCAGACTTGCGTTCGAGCTTTGCCTGTCTGTGAGACCAAGGGATTCTGGAGGTTCGAATCTGTTTTACTTCAGACCCGTTCGACGTTGCCGGTTCCGCTGGCCGTATGACGTTGAAGCGTTCCAGTAGAGCCTGACGCTCGTCCTTCTCTTCGGACAGGAGACGCTCAAGTAAATCAATCGTCTCCTGCTGTCGAGAGATCGTGTCCCGTAAGGCTGCACAAGTTTCGCATCCCGTTGCGTATTGTTCAGCCACTGAACTTTTCTGTTCTTTCCCGTATCCGAACCATTCAGCGATACGCACCGAACCTCCGTCTCCGTTGAATCGATTTCGATGGCTGTTTCTTGGCCTCCAGCGCCTCCATTTGACGATGCAACGATGTCCAATTCTGAGTCTTAGCGAAGTTGTCCATCACCTTGGCCAACGCTTGAACACGTTGGTCTCGGCTCCAAACGAGGCGAATGTATTGATCAACTTCTTTGATCAGATACCGTCCACCGTCGTAAGGATCGTCTCCGTTGAACTCCGCTACGTCCTCAACGACCTCTCCATCTTTGTTGTCGTAGATGCAGATGGGGATCGTCTTGATGAACTCCTTGCACGTGTCAAACACTTGAAGCCGCGGCAGGTTCATCTCCGGAGGCTCAACAGTGAATACGTCCTGATATTTCGCAAAGGCGTCTGCACCGAAGTTCCGGTAGATGTAAGCTGCGCGCTCCTCGCTATAACCCTCCGCAGGAATATACTTCGCAGGTCGCGGTTGCCATCTCAGGAAGGAATGCAAGAGCATCTTCCCACCGAGACGATCGTTGTCGGCCTGTGAAGGCTTGAACCCTGACGCAGATTCGAACTGCTGCGCTATGGTGAACTTGTCTCCTCTGTGCGCCCAGGCCGACGGATCGAGAACAACAGAATGAATCTCGGCCCGCTCATATTGCGAGAGCCGCGCAAGATCCGCCCCCCAAGTCTCAATGTTCTGCTTATCCTTAGCATACTCTCGATACAGGAAACACCGAGAATCAGGAGATACAGCAGCCCAGCCCGCCCAGGTCTTAGCCGTGAAACCCCAGTCAACGGCAAGGATTCTCGGCCACCACGTCGGTATCTCGAATGGCTGAATGACATGTAACGCGTTCTCAGGTTCATTTGACCGGTGGAAGTCTCGCCACTCGGAGAAGACCTGTCCGCTGAATACATACCAGTCACCATCCTTCTTCGCGCGCCTCTCTGCCTCTGGAAGAATCTCGAGGCGCCATGCATAACCAGGGTCTGCGTCGTTAAGATACGGATTGTCCTCTAACTTCGCAGGAATGAAGATACGATACGTCTTACTCGCCCGATCAAAGATGATCTTCCCACCCTCACGCGCCGGGTCAACGAATCGTTCCCGAACCCAGACGTGGCCTTGGTTGCCAGGATTACTGGCACTTCGGACGATGGGCGGAAGATCAGGCTCGGAACTACGAACACGTGATGTGAGGAACTTGTAGACGAACTCCTTGAAGCTCGTGAGCTCATCGAAGCCTGCATAGTGGTATTCCGTAGTGTCGTGTCTCCGAGCGTGTTTCTCTTTTTCGAGATAGCTAGCCCGGATAACAGCGCCTGACGGAAATCGCCAATAGTGTTTAGCTTCATTGAACGTCGCACCAGCTAACTTATAGTATACGTCCGCGCGAGGAATCAGTGACTCCTCTAGCTGCGGAAAAGTCTCACGGAATAGAATCCCGTGGAATCGCGGATGCAAATGCCAGCCACGAAGGATGGGCAGCATGATGAGGAGTTCTGACTTCCCTCCACCAGCTGCCCCTCCGTAGAGCGCCTCAAAGACCGTGTCAGGAATCTCTATGAACCGCTGCTGTCTATCGTGCGGTTTCCAGATCTTCGTGTAACGGTCTACTACCTCGATTGCCACGCTGCTCGCTTAGAGCTCGCCCTGCATCGGCCCGGAGCGCAACGGCGTGGTTGCCGGTGGCGGGACTCGGGGGTTCACCTGAGTCGTCGGCCGAGCATCGCGCGCGTCCTTCGCGTATTCCTTCTTGTAGTCGGGGACGTCCCGACCTTCACGCGCCGCCTTCGACCGAATCGCGAAGTCGAGGGCCTCGCCGGTGAGCATCTCGTCGCCAGGATCGACCAGCCCCTTCATCAGCAGATCCTCGGGAACGCTGACCGGAGGCAGGGGGATGCCGAGCGCCTCGTGGATCTCGAACGGCACGACGTATCGCTGACCGTTGGAGAGCGTGTAGATGCCGTCGCGATGAAGCGCCTTCTGGAGGCCGTGCTGGTTCTCGATGGCGATGAAGCCACCGTAACCGAGGAACTGACGCGCCTCGACGACGGTGCACAGCTGATTGATCTCCGGTCCGCCGACGAGCGGGTTCGTGATGAGATGCCCTTCGGGGTCCTGGCCGACGAGTTCGAGATCGTTCCCGGCCCGGTCCTTGAGCAACTGTCCGACTGGTCCTTCGAGCACGGCGGTTCCCAGACCGGCGGCTTCGTCCTTGCCCTTCTTGTCCGTCATTGTTCTTCTCCTGCTGATGGCCCGACTAATACATCCGACCGCCCTGCTGTTGCTGCATCGCACGGTTCTGCAGAATCCTCTGCAGCATCGCCTGACGGCCGGGATCGGGACCCATTCCACCGCCAGTCGGATCGAAGCCGCCACCTCGATTGGGCATCATGCCAGGCGGCTGAATGGAGTTCATCTGCGGCGGAGGTCCCTGAGGGCCTACGACACCGGGAGGGATACGGTCCATGAGGCCAGGTCCGGGCTGTCCTCGCTGTGGGATCTGGATGCGACCAGGCATCGGACCTGGACCTTGCGGGCCGGGACCTTGCGGGCCACCCATCATCGGCGGTGGACCAGCAGGGAGCTGACCAGGCATCGGTCCGCCTGGTCCGATCGGAGGCCGACCGGGAATCTGGAGATTGTTGAATGATCCCATCGGGGGACCGGCTGTCTGCATCTGTCCGGGAGGCCCCATCGGAGGACCAGGGCGCATGGGTGGTGCGGGACGGACTCCCATACCGGGACGAGGACGAGCAGAGGGAGTCTGAGGCGTTGCTCCCCGTTGTGGTGCGCCGGGACGCATTGGTTGACCAAGAGCCATGACTTAACCCTCTGCTGTCTTCGTTTACCGCTGGGAACGGATTAGCGACGCTTCGGCTCGGCGACCTCGTCCTTGACGGGCACGAGGACCCAGCCGTAGACCGGAGTCCACTTCAGCTCGAACCGCTGGTTCGGATCGGGCAGGGAGTTGTCGGGGCGCGCACCACCGGAGGGCAGCGTGTTGTCCGGCTTGCCGCCTGACGGGGGCTTGCCGCCACCGGGAAGCGTGTTGTCGGGTCGCGGCTGCGATCCGGGCAGCGCGTTGTCGACCTCGGGCGGGAAGACGGGCAGGTGCACGGGGAATCCCGGCGGAGGCGTGGGCAAGGTGTTGTCGGGTCCGGGACCGTCGGGCGGTGTCTGCGGAGGCCAGACGACCGCGGGAGGCTGAGGCAACGTGTTGTCGGGACGTGCGCCGCCTGATCCGCGGTGCTCCAGGATGGTGATGAGTGCGAGCTTCGTTGTCGACATTCTGCTATCTCCTCTGCTTTGTTGACTTGCGAGACTTTCCTGCCTTTTGCAAGGCGATTGCTATCGCTTGCTTGCGGGGACGGCCATGCCCAATTTCCGTCCGGATGTTCTGAGATACAACCCTTTGCGAAGATCCGGACTTGAGAGGCATCAGTAATACCAGTCGTCGTATTGCTTGAGCATCGTCCGAATGTCCCAGCCAAGCTCACATCGGCCAGCCATTCGGATCAGCACCCAATAACACAGGCGCTTCGGAAGCTTACAGGCGAGCCAGAGATAGAACGCTGGCCCACCTCTGTGACGCCACCAGAGGACCGGATGCAACCAGTAATGCAACCAGTAAGGCACTCAATCCCCTGATGGCGTTTCGCGCACGCGACTCCGTTCTGTCTTACTACTTCCTGCTGAGACGACGACGCGCAGCACCCGCGAGGCCGAGCAGTCCGGCGCCCAGCATCGTCAGCGTCGCCGGTTCAGGCACGGGCACTTGAAGCTCTGCGTCTGCGGTGCCAGTGTAGCTGGCGGTGAAACTGTTGATCGTCCCACCACTGATCCCGAGCGCGGGCGACACGTTCGACAGTGAGAGCGAGAAGCTCATCGGATCGCCGAGCGTAACCGGCAGATCGGTGAACAGGTTGAGAGGCGCGAGTCCCGCGGTGTTCGACGTGAACAGAGATCCCGTCCCGCCATTGCCGCCCAGCATGAGGGCCGCGCCAAAGTCACCGTAGAGATACTGGATCGTGTTCGCCTGATTGTGCAGCGAGAACGTCCCCTCGAAGCTCTGCGTGATGATCGTCCCGGCCAGCAGGGAAGCGGCATCCACGCTGGTGGCATCGAACTCGAAAACGGCGTTGGGGTCGGTTGCACCAGTCACGATGTTCGTGATGGACACGCCGCCTAGCGTGACATCGAGGGTCGTGGTCCCATCACCGTTGTTCGTGGCGAGGAAGGTGTTCGTTGTGCCAAGCTGACCGAAGCTGACGATCTGGTCGGCGCGCGCGATTGATGCACTGAGCAACAGGGCTGCGATGGTGATCGCGATCTTGCTGGAGAGTCGGTTCTTCATGGTGTGCGTTCTCCTGGTTGACGGTTTGTGCGACGATGGTTGATTCCGATATCCTAGCCTGTCACTCGAACTTCGATGGCGCGTGGTCCCTTCTCTGCGTCGAGACAAAGGAACTCGACACGATCGCCTACTTCGAGCTGCCGGAAATCTTTCGTGGTCTTCTGCATTGCTGACCAATGGAAGAAGTAGTCCTTCCCGTCGTTGCCAGCGATGAAGCCAAAGCCGTCCTTGAGCTTACGGACGACTCCGTTTTCCTGACGTGGTTGTGTTGCTACTGATCCGTTTACTGGTCCGATTCCGGTCATCGTTATCTCTGCTCCTGTTCCCGCTGCTCGCCGACCTCGACGATTTCGTAATCCGATTGCTTGCGCACCTCGGGACGGAAGATGTGGAGGTGCACGTTCTCCTCCTGCCTCATGTCCTTCGGTAGCATCTTGTCTGCGACGGTTGCAAGCTGCACGGCAATGCTGGTCAGCTCGCGCGCTTTCTCGACCTTGTTGATCTTCTCGTTGGAGAGGCAATCCAACGTGTGATTCAACCGGTCGTATGCCTTCGTTCGGAGCTTGGTGCGCTCCGCCTCGATCATGATTGCTACATCGTGGTTCGGTGTGATGTAGCCCGGCGTGTGCACCTGATTGCCGTGCGTGCCAGTCTGTTCGAGATGACGCCTGCTCCGGTCGAAGATTGCTGCCGAGTGCTCAAAGCCAACCATCTGACCCACGACCACAGCGTCTGCTGCTTCTCGATGGGTTAGCGGCATCTTGCGCGGGCGACCGAGGGCCAGCGTTGCTCTGAGGCTTTCGAGAACCCCAGGTTCTAGATCGTCTGACGTGGCCAGTATCGCCTCGGCGGCGATCGATGCTAGTTCGTCGGCGGACCTCTGTCCATCTCCATTGGCATGTCCAATCTCACTGATGAAGCCTTCAGGTTCAGGCTCGGACGTGGAATCGGGGTCAGGGAGCACAGGGATGGCGACAGGGTAGTCCGCTGGTGCGCTCTCGTCGCGATTGACGCGTGAGAGAATGTTGGCACTGCTCCTGATGCGCGCCTGTGCAATGTCTTCCGAAATCCACATCTATCGATACTCTCCCGCGCGACAAGTGTAGCATGGTTCCCCTGAATTGTCAAGCCCTCCTTTTGCGCCTGTTTTCGCAAGTTTCGATATGTTCATTGGCTGAACTTATTCTCGTGGCAGAAGTTACGAGGTAGTGGATGGGACCCGTTATGGGACCCGTTTGAGATTTGATCTTGTGTCCGGGGTGAATCTGACTTAGCGTATTTTGACCGCGTGGAACCCTTCCCCCCTCCGGGGGGACATGGGACCCGTGAGGGTCCCCGGAGGGGGGAGGGGGAGCCGGGCAACGTCAATGGATTGACGCATGGTGTCGGTGCGCTGACATCATGTCGGGATTCTGTCATGTCTCATAATGATACATACCCTGCGATCCAACCGAATGGATGTGGTTATCCAAGCGCCTGGATGTGAGCCTGATAGACTTAACTGTGTAAATGTTACGCGCCTCTGGCACTGTGTATATATTACACCCTGCCCCGTGGTTAGCGTCAAAACATTGTCGCTCACTTTGCGAAAAAAAGTATTGACAGCCCCCCGCCCCCCATGCGATACTGTATCCAGTTCGGCGGGGTTCGGTTCACCTCCCGACATCAAAGGACAGAAGTCGTGAAAAAGGAAACGGTCGAGCTGGCAATTCCGGTCGAGGGCAAGGACGCGGAAGGAAACGCGAAGGCGCCCTTCAAGCACTCCTACGTGAAGGACGTCGCGGAGAACAACGGCGACATCCGGGCAATCGCTCAGGCGCGTGCCAAGGGCGAGACGGACGAGGAAAAGACGGCGGACGCTGCCGCCTATATCGTTCGCGCCTTCAACTACGGCCACGACCTGATCGTGCGCCAGGCGGAGCGGCAGAAGGCGAGCCGCATGTCTCAGGGTCCGGAGAAGCAGATTGCCAAGGGCGTCGATTTCTTGGTGACGCAGGGCTTCACGGCGGAAGCGGCGCGCGAGCTGATCGTCGCGCAGCGGCAGGCGGCAGGCCTCCCGGTCTAGCCTACCACGGGGGGAGGGGCAACCACCCCTCCCTCCCTCTCTCTTTCCCTCCCTCCCGCGTCTTTCCCCCTCTCAGACTTCGAGCGCCTCCGGCCAGCACGGCAAGTGCCTGGCTATGCCTGCGCTCCAATGCCTTGCACTGACCGAACTGCCGCGCGCGACTGCATTGCACTGTCCGAATTGTTCAGCGGATGAACATTCTAACGTCACTATTCCGACAGGGGGCGGGTGAACGATACGGCTCCGATGCGCCTGATGCCCCCTGAACATTTTCGGAGGGGCCTAGATCATTTCCAATGGCCGACCCGCGTGGGTCAGGGCAGCCCTCCCGATCATTGTTCAAATCGGAAAATGAACATTAACCTCGTGGGAAATGACGTGACTTTCGCCCCCTTTTCTGGTAGAGCTATGGTAGAGCTATGGTATCATCCTGGTATCGGGCTGGTATAGTTTTTCTGCATTTTCGCCCCGATTGATTGGGGTTTTGGCGCGATCATGGCAGACCCCCCGTCCCCCCTCCCGATGGACCCCCGCCCGATATACCCCTTTCCAGATGTGGTTAATCAGGCATACTGTCGGCCCTCCTCTTGGGTCCTCTATACTATCTATTATATATATATAAGAGAGTAATGAGGAAACGTATCATCCGGTGGTGGCTGAGGCGGGGGGAGGGAGGGGGGAGGTCGCCCCTGGTGGAGGGGGAGGGGGTGGACGCGCTTTCCGCATATTTGGGCGCGAAATAAATGATCAGCGCAGTTTTCCGATACCATAGCCCTACCAGCCCTCTACCATAGCCATACCAGAGCTATACCATGAAGATACCAAAATTGGATACGTCATTCCCGCTGAACATTAAGTCATTGGGCATTGACGCATATCGAGCGCGCCTCTATACGCTTGACACCGCCCCCAAAGTGTGATATAATGGACGGCATCGCGGGAAAGTCTAGGCCGGGCATCCAGCCCCCCTCAGACGGGCCTCGCAAGGAAACGGAGACGGAATCGTGGAACAACAGCAAGGCGAGATCGAGATTCGCACCTACCTCAGCGGCGGCATCAACTGGAACTGGTATCTTCAGGGCCTGTTCGACGACGCCAATCAGACGGTCACCATCCTATTCTGTGACCGCTTCCACAAATACGACCAGCCTCAGCACCCCCTGGTGGACAACCCTCGTGCGGATTACGAGATCGTCAAGGACCAGAATGGTGTCGCTGAAGTCAAGATCATCAGCCACGACGTCAACACGATCCCCTATCGTGTGCTGAACCCCAAGCTCCACAGCTGGCAGTATCGGGACTTCACGCACATGGTCCTGGAAGGGGGCAAATAGTCATGGCATGGGATGATGAGATCGACCACGACCGCGATGCCGACTATCCCGAGGACGAGCCGGACACCGATGACCGAGATCTCGAGGAAGATGATCACGAGTATCGCGCCTTCGGTCCCGACTACGATGACGAGCACTACGGCTCGGCAGGCGACGGGACGGACTTCGCTGACCCCGGTGGCAACTCTGCCCTCAGAGCGGCGACTCGCGACAATCCCCGGAACCTCCCGTGCCCCAATTGCGAGGCACCCAATCGTCTGACACCAGCGGATCGCGCTCGCGGGTATCAGTGTGATTCATGCGCGGATCGAGCAGAGAGAGGATTCGACTACTAATGGCGATCGTTGGCAAGATGGGCGAGACGTTCAAGTATTACCTCGAAGCTAAGACCACCGAGGTGATCGACGGCGAGGAGATGTTCGATTATCTCCGATTCAGGACGCTCAACGATGTGATGCGCTACCTCAGCGAGAATGAGGCCACGATCACGGAGTGGAACCTCCAGAACTATATGACGGAGGCGGAGAAGGACGACTACGCGATGGTGTCGTTCTAGCAGCAACGAGGTTCAGCGGACGGATAAGTTCATCCGCTGAACATATTCTTTTGGAGGATCGAGTGGAACACACAGTTACAGACCGTAAGGCTTTTCAGAAGGCCGTCCTGCGCCAGCTTCTCATGGCGTATGCACGGACGGGCAAGATCCCCTCACTCAACGTCCCCACGCAGGAACGGCTCGATGCCATTGTCCTGCTCGTCGAGGATGATCTGATCACAGTGCTGGAAGGCCTCAACGCGGTCAAGAAGATGATCGAAAGGATCGGAGGTTAGTCGTGGAGCAGAGATTTTGCGATGTTTGTGGAGATACCATGCCGCTCGACATGGCAGGGACCACGTGTGATGAGTGCCAGGCAGGAATCGAGACGCTGGCCGCTGAGGAGATCGGATTCGTTGATGAGGAGATACTAGAATGCGAGACACCTGCCGCTGCGGTGGTGCCATCGTCGAGCGCAATGCCCGAGTCGACAACTCCCGCACCCGCTCCGGACAAGAGCACGTCAAAGAGCGACGATGCCTCAAGTGTGGTCGTCGATACGGGATGGGACGATCTGGACTTCCCAACTCCCGCGACGGTTTCGTCCGCTCCATCCCCTCAGACGGTCCCCGACGCAAAGGCTCATTCTGAGGCAACCGCATGGAGTCCGGCCAGCGAGGAGCAGCAGGACGCGCGCCTTGCAACACCACGGACTCCCTCGATCGGTGAGACCATCAACGCCCTGACCGATCTGCCTCTGCCTTCTGAAGCACTGCCTGGTGTCCTGCCCGAGGTCGTAGCAGCGGTTGAGGCCACGAAAGAGGCCACAACGGCTTGTGAGGCCTGCGGCTTCATCCAGAAGCATCTCCACAGTGTCAAGACGCCCAACATGAAGGAACCGATCCTCATGTGCGATGTCTGTTTCGCTGGTGAGATGGCACTTGTCAACGAAGTCGATGACCCGATGCAGGGCAAGATCGTCCATCCTGACGAGGCCCAGCGCGCCGAGGTCATGACGATGGATGACGATGATCGGATCCTCTACAACGACGAGGTCCTGATCAACGCAGCGACACCGATCGAGGAAGTCGAGGCCAGAGTCAATCTTCTGGAACGTCGGCTGCATCGCGCCAAGCTCCAGCTCAAGGCCAGCAGGACCGTGCTTCTCATGCGCGTCGAGAGCATGAAGAAGGAAGAGAAGGACAAGTATTATCGAGAGGCCGGGGTTCGTATCGGGCAGCGGAAGCGTAAGGCTCAGGGGGACGGGACTGGCACAGTCAAGAAGGTCAGTCCCCAGCAGCGTCGGAACAAGATCGACAAGTTCCGCGAGGACTGGCGCGCCAACGGGTTCACGGACGAGTGGATCGACGGGCAGCTGAAGAAGATGGGGTGGATGTAATGTCCTACCTCGCTTGGACAGCAACATGGACCGTCATCGGCGTCTGGCTCCTGGCGTTGTTCATGGACGTCATGGAGCGCAAAGGCTAATGCTGCCTCCCACGAAGGTTCACGAGCACACGTGGGAGCTTATCGGAACCGCTGCTAACATACCATTACAGGATGGTGGCAGCGGTTCTTACCACCTATACGCCTGCTGGCACTGTCAATACGTCAAGCCAGAGCCATCAGAGGTCTATCTAATGTCCACGAACGATCACAAGGAGTCGATCGCACTCGTGCTCAGTGAGAAGCATCTCATCATCTGCTACAACGGAGTGGAGTCATAGTCATGAAGATTGAAGTCGAGATCGAGCAGGCCGTCTTCGAGGCACCTGTCAAGGAGGCGGTTGCCAACGCAGTTCGTCGAGTCGTCGATAGCCGCGTGGACGCTCTGCTCGGAGGTTACAGGATCGAGATCGAGAAGGCAGTCGATGTCTATCTCGCCAAGCGTCTGACTGATACGACCATCAAGAACTCCATCGACCAGGCTGTCGCACAGCTCATTCAGGACCGCCTCGCACGACTGGAATAGACTTAAAACTTGACTTTTGGGCGCGGCTGTGCTATCCTTATCTTGCACGGTCGCGCTCAGGACAATCTGGACGGCAGACCGTTTTACGACGGTAACGAGTAGGAGATATGGCAACAGTCCACAGAAAATGCGAAGACTGCGGCAAGATTGCTGAAGTCGGAGCAGAGGTCAAGCTGGCATTTGGACGTTTCATTACGCTCAAGTGCGGGCACAGCCTCATCCTCAAGAACATCAACAACGAAGCCGAGATCACACTCGTTGCTAAGTCTGGGAAGTCTCTGTTCCCATTCCAAGCCGAGACAATCAAGTTCATGGAAGAGGCAGGCGGCGTGTGCCTGGTCGGCCATGAGATGGCGCTTGGCAAGACTGTCTGTGCGACTGGATTCCTGGCGCGCAATAAACCGACAGCCCTCCCCGCAATCATCTTCTGCAAGTCATCGATCAAGATCAACTGGCAGCGAGAGATCCTCGACTGGGCCGGTATGGTCGCGCAAGTGATCGATAAGGGGATGGAACGTCCCCACTTGGATATCTTCCCCATCACCATCATGTCGATTGATATGCTGGGCAAGGTCACCAAGCCGACGATCACTCGCAACGGCACTGCTGGTATTCCTAACCCCGACTTCTGGGGCACGGAAATCTGGAAGCAGTATAAGACTGTGATCATCGACGAGTGCCAGTCGATCAAGAATCCGGACAGCCAGCGGTCGCGCGCCCTGAAGGACAACCTCGCGGGTGCTCAGTATCGCATCCCGATGTCAGGGACCGCAGTCAAGAACAACTCCCTCGAATACTTCCCGGTGCTGAACTTCCTGCGACCGGAACTGTTCCCCTCGTTCACGAAGTTCGCCACCACCGAATGTCTCGGTCGCGGACTCATGAATCCAACGCGCTTCCATGAGAAGACGAAGGACTTCATCATCCGCAAGACGCGCGCCGAGGTTCTCCCTGATCTCCCCAAGGTCATGCGCTCGTTCCGTCCAGTTCAGATGGACGACGAGGAACTCATCAAGCGGTATACGGACACCGTGAAAGAGTTCAACGAGTGGATGGACGACAACGAGGACAAGCTGTCCCCCGCTGGTTATACGAACCTCCTCGCGTTCTTCGCCAAGATGCGGAAGATCACGGGTATCGCGAAGGTTCCCGCTGCGGTGGACTACATCGAGGAGTTCCTGCTGGACTGCGACCGGAAGCTGGTGGTGTTCTTGCACCACAAGCAGGTGGCTCAGCTCCTCACCGAGCGCCTCAACAAGACCATGAAGGACATGGGGCGTCCCCCAGTCCTGAGCTTCCACTCTGGGCTGGACGGACAGCAGCGTCAGGACATCATTGATCGGTTCCATCTGCCAGAGAACCGCATCATGATCGCATCGACTCTCGCCGCGGGTGAGGGCATCAACCTCCAGTGCTGCTCGGACTGCCTCATGCTGGAGCGTCAATGGAATCCGGCCAATGAGGAGCAGGCGGAAGCACGTTTCCCCCGTCCTGGACAGCTGGCGGATAAGATCAGCGCAATATACCTCACCGCTCTCGGGACGATCGACGAGTTCCTCAGCGATCTGGTCGAGACCAAGCGCCGTGCGGTGAAGTCCACGCTGGACAATCGTGAACTGACGTGGGACGAGTCGAGCCTCATGCGCGATCTGGCCGACGCGATCTACAAGAACGGTCTCAAGCGGTGGGGATACAAGTGATCAAAGGCGTCACGCTGAACGAGAAGATCACCGCTGTCATGGCGGAGGCCGGTGTAGGGATGCAATACTACACTGTCCTCTGCCCGATATGCGGTAAGGAAACCTCTCTGGTGGTTGGCAAAGGTGAGAACTTGAACGAGAGAGTCGAGATTCACCTGCGCGAGCTTGAAGAGTATCACACGCCCAACGATTGGGTGGAATGTCAGGAATCGGAAACGGAGTCAACAGATGGAGAAGCGGAGAAGCCAGCCGAGGATTCAGGGAGTGACCAGGCTCAGTAAGCCGTCCGGCCTCATTCCCGTGGTCGAACATGGGTTGAGGCAGATCGCCCGCATGGAGAAGAAGTCTGTCTCCTGGGTCATCGCAGAGATCGTCTCGGCTTACTTCAATCTGGACAGTGCGACGGGCCTTCCGATCACGGAGCGTCTGGCCCAGGTCCAACTGGTCGGTGTCGTTCGCAAGCGTCGCAAGGCCAAGACTCGCAAGACTCGAAAGGTGCGCGCGTAATGCAGCGCCTTGGACCGTTCCAGATCATCTACACTCCACGTGAGCAGAAGATCAGGGACACGATCAAACACATGGTGGCCAAGCATGGCATCATCAAAGCTCGCATCCTCGTTGTTGAGGAATACACAAGGGCAGCCAACGTCGACCCAACGTCCGGGCCAGCGATCTACTGGAACGATGTGAGATGGGCGATCAAGCAGCTTGTTCACTCCCTTAATTGGGGACGCGAGGTCGGACTGTGAAAGTCGAGCGAATCCAAACACCGGCAGCCGGAGAGGTCGTCAAGATAGAGCTCTCGTGCCAAGATTTCGACGACGAGATTGCAGTCCGGTATTCGAACAAGTGCAGTGAGGGATGTGCTGAGGGCATGAAGATGTTCCACACTCCCTCACTGCCGAGTTCGACTATCCATGCCAACGTGTGTGCTGGTCGAATCGAGTTCGTGAAGAAACTATCTCGGGAATGGTGGTGCCGACGTGCTGCCGCTGTCTTGGGATGGGACGAGCAGAAGATCCGTGAGCAGATTGATCCTGTATGGGCAGCGAAGTATGGCCGTTACAAAGATCAGCCGGTGAACAATTACCGAGGCTCACGCAGCGTCGGCAAGGCGAGCAACACCTGTGTCGGGTGCCAGAAGCCAATCGCAAAGGGCTACGACCTCTGCAACGACTGTGCAGAGGGCAAGCCGATCAAGGGACATGACTACGGTCGCATGGAGGACTTGGATTTCTAATGAAAAGACTGGTAATCAGGACAAGCAACGGGCTGACGATCATGTCGGACAGCCTTGAGGTCACCACGGATATGGGTGTCAGTGCCTATGCTCCGGGTGCCAAGGAGGACACGGACCAGATGATCTTGGGTCCACTCCTCGAACAGGGCTACACCTTCACTGTCAGTTACGAGGAGGCGGTATCGGAGGAGAAGAAGCCATGAATCGACGAATCTTCTTGCTCGGTCTAACGGCGCCACTGCTCTCGTGTGCATGTGCCGAAGACTTCGACTGTGGTAGGGAACCGGACAGCGCCGAGGACCGTCGACGACAGATGCTGGAGTGCGAATCGCCGACTGCACCAACCCCTGTCCCTGAACCGAAGGCAACGAACATCGAGTTCCGTGTGTTGGGTGATGTCGCGTTCGATCCCGGCACGAACGGCGCGGAGATTCAGTTCGGTTCCACGCAGGAGGGCACATCTCGTATCCTCTCGACGCTGCCTTGGTTCTCATCGACCAAGACATACCGCGACCAGTTGTTCATCGTGCTCAACGCTCAGGCGTCAGGGTTCGGTGTCATCCAGGCGCAGATCATTATCAACGGAGAACTGTTCAGGGAGGCGAGCGCGTCCGGCTTCAACCCCAAGGTTGCACTGTCCGGACTCTTCGTAAAGTAGTCATGGAATACACACTCAGGTTGAGCAGCGAGGAGATACTTGCTCTCGACCATTACTTCATGAGGAAGCAAGGTTTCGTCGGACACGAGGACAGCTCCGATGACGCCATGCACTCCCTTATGGATGTAGTCGGGAGGCAAGCGGATGAGATTCGCATCCAGCTGGAAGTGGCTGCGATCGAGATACCTCCAGATGACTCCGTATCAACAACGGTCGATTGAGAACTGGCTCGTAATCTTGTTAGGTCTGCTGGTAGTGGCGACGTGGTGGTCGAACTGATGCCTGAAATGCGAACGATAGCTTTGGATTCTCAGATCCTAAATGACGTTATGGCTTGTGGATACAAGGCGTATCTGCGATTCGTCCGTCACAAGGAGCCTGAGCACAAGGCTGAAGCCCTCGAAAAGGGCGACCTCATGCATCAGATACTGGAGCATCACTACCTTCAGCTCAAGGCAGGACGACGGGACCAGTATACGGATATCGTCGAGGAATCGGTGCGGGTCGGAATCGAAGCATCGAAGGAGATGGAACTTACACAAGCGACGATTGTCGAGAACATCAATCAGTATCGGCAGTATGCGCTTTACTACAAACAGGATGGCTGGCAGCCCCTCGAAGTCGAGCAGCCGTTCTCGAAGGTCTTGTATCAGAACGAACAGCGCGGCATCAGGATTCTCTACGAGGGCATCATCGATCTCGTGTGCCAAACCCCAGGTGGGTTAGCGATCGTCGATCACAAGACCAGCAGCAGGAGGCAGCAGCCCTTCCTGTTGAGCACGCAGTTCATGGGTTACTCATGGGCGCTGAACGTGTCTCATGTCGTAGTCAACAAGATTGGCTTCCAGAAGACACTGCCACCGAAGGAACGCTTCAATCGGTATCGGATGCCGTATCAGAAAGCGCACCTCGAACAGTGGAAGAAGGACGCTATCTACTACGCACATCTCTTGATCTCGTGGATGGATCAGGGATACTACCCAATGAACTACACCAGCTGTGACAAATACGGGGGTTGCATCTTTCAGCCGGTGTGTGCCAGCATTCCCGAGGTTCGGGAACACAAGCTGGCAATGCTATTCAAAGATGGCAAGCCGTGGTCGCCCCACACTAGGGACGAGAAGTAGGGAACGGTATCGTGGCGAGTCAAAGACACATTCACAAATACGAACTGACGACCATCGGGACGAAGGGCGTTTACTTCGTCTATATGTGCGTCTTGCCTGCTTGCAGTCACTACATCGCACAGAAGCTGGCGGTGAACAAGGAGACTGTCTGCTGGCGGTGCGGTGAGAAGACCATCGTTCCCCGACAGAGGCCGGGCAAGCGTGGCATCAAGCACCCGATCTGCGTCAAGTGTGTTCGGCGCAAGATCAAGGCGGACGCGGTTGACGTCGACGTTTCCAAGCTCGAAAACATGTCGATGGAGGAGTTGCTCGGTGACCCCACCTTCGGCCTGTTCGACTTCGGAGATGACAGCGACGACGATAAAGAGGAGTAGCATCATGGTGCGTTGGCTGATCGAGCGCGCGCGTTGGGCCTGGTGCGAATGGCGGTATCAACGATGGTTGAGGAGGTTCGAATAGTGCCGAGCACAAGAGACATAGACCTTGGGCATCGTATCATGGCGATGTTCATGGGAGGTAACGGCGACGGCAAGTCAGTAGCTGCTGCCAGCTTCCCTGGTCCCATCAAGTTCTTCGACTTCGACGGGCGCATGAAGCCGATCAAACTGTTCTATCCGAATCTGGATGTGCAGTATGTGACGGTTGGACCGAAGGCGATCCCTGCGAAGGGCATCATCGACTTCCTCCAGTTCTGCGTGGAGTTTGAGAACCTACAGGACCGCTGCCCGTGGGCGACCGTTGTGATCGACAGCTTCACCAACCTGTCGAACACCGCGATCACCTACCAGCTTCGGGTCCGGGGTGGGTTCGATGACTTCAAGGGGAAGAAGACAGTCTCAGGTCTTCCGATCCCCGGCTTCGACGAATACAACGGCGAGACTACGAGCCTGTCTCAGATTCTCGACGTGGCAAAGATACTTCCGTGCAACGTGATCATGACGGCGCACCCGATCCAGAAGATGATGGACGAGGGCGGCAAGTCGAAGCGATACACGAGCATCGCGTCATACGGAAACAAGATCGCCTCTATCGCGCCGACCTACTTCGACGAGATATGGGCATTCGAGCGGGACGGCGAAGGTCTGGATGGTAAGCGTCTCGTTTGGACGGGTGGTCGCACCATGACCAAGACCGCGCTGCCCCTCCCCGGTGTGCTCGACATCACCGGCAAGCGTCTGTATCCGCTGATCAAGGCGGCTATCGAGGCGCATGGCATCAAGCTCGCAGAAAAGGCACCGGACGCTGCCGTGCCCGAGCCAGTGAAGGAGGTCGAACAACCACTGTAAGTCTACGGGAACGGGTCTTGACACAGACACAACCTTAGCGTAGGAGCTAGAGAGAACAATGGCAGAATCCTTGAGACTGACGATTACACCCGCCGACGTCAAGCGCAACAAGATCGTCGAGGGTGGCTGGTATCAGACCAAGATCGCGGACGTGTCGATCGAGAAGTCCAAGAAGGACCCCTCGTCGAACAACGCCGTGGTCGAGGTCGAGGGTTGCGAGGGTGCCGCGGACGGTGCTCGCGCTCAGTGCTACTTCCCGGAGAAGTATCCGTCGATGGCGGTGGTCTTCGCGGAGGCGGTGCTCGGGACGAAGATCAGCGAGGAAGCGGGCGCTGACTTCACGTTCGGTCCGAACCTCAAGGGCAAGACGGTGCTGGCCCTCTGGGAGCCGGGCGAATACAACGGCCGCAAGGTCAACAACATCCGCGACTGGGCGCCGGTCACGGATCTGGCAGCGGCTGCAGCGTCGGCGTCGAACATCCCCGGCTCCGACTTCTAGGCTCCAGACCTCTGCTCTCACAGAGGGGTCGGCGCGGTGTGGCTCCCGAGCCGTGGAGAATTCGGGGGCAACCTTTTCGTATAGGAGACGTGTTACATGCGCTACTGGATGATGCCGGATGAGGTCGACGACGATTCCGAAGTCGACGCCGCGGACGAAGCGGAACTCGAAGTCGATGCCTCGGAGGAAGAGGACGACGAGGACGATGACGACGATGACGAGGATGACGACGAGGATGACGAGGACTCGCCTGATCCTGACGATCCCGAAGCTCCGGATACCGGGGCCGAGGACGAGTAGTTAGTCGAGAGGGGTGGGTAGCAGTGACCGCTGTTGCTCATCCCTTTCACTTAGGACACCATGCAGATACCAATCGAACGTATCACCTGCAACATCCCCGTAACGTGGGATGACGACAAGGAGCGGGATGAGTTCCTCGATTCGCTCAAGGAACAGGGCCAGCTTCATGCAATTATTGTTCGACCGCTGAACAATATCCTTGATGGCTACGAGGTAGTCACCGGGGCCAAGCGATACGAGGCAGCCAAGCTGTTGGGCTGGACCGAGCTCGCTGCCGAAGTGAAGCAGCCCAACGACGTGGACGCTAAGATCATGCGCGTGCACGAGAATCTGCACCGTCACAACCTCCCGTGGTGGGAAGCGGTGACGCTAGTGCAGCAGCTCCATGAACTGCGACAAGAGCAGCACGGCAAGAAGGAAGGGCGCGGCCGTCCGAAGAAGGACGAAAAGGTTTGGGGCATCCGTGAGACCGCGAGTGAACTTGGACTCTCCCTTGGCGGTGTCGCAGAGGACTTGAATCTGGCGAAGGCTGTCCAGATCGATCCCTCCCTCCGCAACATCAAGGATCGACGCACCGCAGTGAAGCTCGTGCGCGCCTCGATACGTCGCATGGAGTCCGAAACCATAGCGTCGATGGGAGAGCTGGAGATCGAAGGAGATCAGGTCTATCTCGGAGACAGCGCGCACATCTTGGAGCGCATCCCCGACTTCACCTTCGATGCCTGCGTCACCGACCCACCGTGGCTGAACTTCTACGACCCCACCCTGACGTTGGACGCGCGCACCCTGCCTGTCTTCCAGCAGTTGTTCAGGGTTCTCAAAGCTGACGCGTTCCTGTTCATGTTCGTCTCGATCGACGACTACATCTACTACTCGGGGTATGACTACCTCGACGACGCGGGCAACCAGAAGCACAAGTATGGTGCGCTCGAAAAGATCGGATTCAAGACGGCCAAGACTCCGATCTTCTGGCAGAAAATCAACGCGCTGTCTCGCCGTGGTGTGCGGACGTGGGAGTATGACCGTGACTTCGAGACGATCCTGGTCGCATGTAAGGGCTCTCCCGTTCTGGCTCGCACTGGCAATATCAGTGCTTTCAAGACCTACAAGGCAGTTCCTCCACCGTCTCTACTGCACCCTAACGAGAAACCGGTTGACCTGATCATGGACTTGATCGAGGATTGCACCTACAAGGGTGCGTTCGTCGTCGATCCCTTCGGTGGGTCAGGGGTCACTGCCGACGCATGTCTCCGGCTCGGCAGGAAATACGTCACGATCGAGAGGGACAAGGCGTTCTACGACAACATCGTAAAGCGCATCGACAAGCAGATCGACAAGACGACACCGAAGGTCGTGGCACCGGCAGCTGAAACGCAGATGTTGGAGGATTGAGATGAAGTTTTACGTGGCAGGGTCATACGCGCATCGGTTCGAGATCGATCGTCTCGTCGATGCGATCAAGCAAGAGGTTCCCGACTTCGAGTGCACCAGCACTTGGCTCCTGCAAGGGGAGGAGGACGCGGAACTCAGCAAGCTCGGGCACCAGCACTTCATCGACCTCGACTTCAGGGACGTGACGCGCGCCGATGCCATCCTGCTGATCAACGACCCCATCCTGTCGATCGATTCCACTGGCAAGTGGGTGGAACTCGGCATTGCGATGGAGCAGCGGAAGCTAGTCGTGGTGTGGGGCTGGGCACAGAAGTCCCTGTTCACGCACGACAGATTCACCGTCCATGTGGACAGCGTCTCACGGCAGGATCTCATCGAGGCGCTCAAGGTCATCACCAAGACCTACTACTGGACCGAACACAAAGACGACGACGAGGAAGACCTCAGGAGGATCACGCTTCATGCGAATCGAGCAGGAGTCAGAATCGGCCAACACGCCTACCCAGAGCCACCGCGATATCCCGAGCCAGCGGGAGGAGATCGAGAAGCGCCTGATGCAGGTGAAGATGCGCCTGGAAGTGAAGGCGGGAGTCAGAGAGTATCTCCTGGAAAAGGCGAAGTCGAGCGCGGCCCGAGCGGAGGAGTTGTCCACCGAGATCGCCCAGCTGAACCTGCAGAGGCAGGACCTGGAGGAGCAGATCCGACGGACAATCTTTTCTAGGGTCAAGTAGACCGTGGACTTAGAGGGTCTGCAATACGTTCGTGGCGAGGGGCCGGGCGATGCTCGACTCATGATCATCGGGGAAGCTCCCGGTGCACATGAGAACAGGATCGGTCGGCCCTTCGTCGGCCCTTCAGGGGAACTACTGGAGGAGATGCTTAGCGAGGCAGGTATCCATAGGTCCGAGGTCTATATTACCAACGTCGTCAAGTATCAGCCTCCGATGAATGACCTGAAGAAGATAGGTCTGATCGGACTTGATCTCGACAAGTGCATAGAGGAGTTGTGGACTGAGATTCGCACGGTTCAACCAAACTGTATCCTCGCCCTCGGCAACACAGCACTCAAAGCGACGGCACACAAAGATGGGATTCAGAAGTGGCGTGGGTCCGTCATACTCGCGAAGGACGTTCGCACGAAAGTGGTGGGGTCTATCCATCCAGCGGCTCTCCTCCACTCGGAGGGTGGCGGGCAGGGTGGAGCTTACTCGTTCTCTGCTCGTGTCTATATTGCCCACGACATTAAACGTGCAGTTGAGCACTCGCGCTTCCCAGACTACAAACCACCGAGAAGGCGACTGGAGATTATCCGTTCGGCAGTATCACTTGCTCGTTTTTTCGAGTTCTACTCGCATTATGATACGCTCTCGGTCGACATCGAGGTCATTCGAGCTATACCCATTTGCGTGGGCCTTTCATTTACTCCGAACCATGGGGTATCGGTTCCACTCTTGGACGTATTCTCGCTCCAGAATCAAACGGGGATACACAAGCACGAACTCGTTCAGATGTGGCGTATCCTTGCCGCACATCTCGCGCGCCCCGAACTCAAAGTCATCGGACAGAACTTCAAGTTCGACCACGACAAGCTAGAGCGTCCATGTGGCTTTCGGATTGGCAACTGCCGTGCTGATCTGATGTTGATGATGGCGACGCTGTATCCAGAGCTTCCCAAGTCTCTGGGCTTCAGCACGTCCATTTATACTGAGGAGCCATACTACAAGGACGATGGCAAGGACTTCAACTGGGCCAAACAGAAGATAGATGACTTCCTGATCTACAACGCGCGCGATGCAGCAGTCACTCTCGAAGCCGCGAAGAAGTGTCTGGCAGAGGCGCGACAGGTGGAAGTGCCCGGTTTCCCCAACTGGTTCGACACTTTCTACTTTGGATTCGTCCACAGATTCCATCAGTTCTACATGGACATGGAGAAGGTGGGCCTCCCGATCAACAAGGAGAAGCGCGCCAAGCTAGTCCGCGAGTATATGCAGAAGGTTGCCGAAGCCGAGGCTCGCATGACGGAGCTGGCAGGGTTCAACCTGAATGTCAACTCGCAACCACAGGTCGCTACGTATCTCTACAAGGAACTGAAGTTTCCCGAACGTGGTGAGTGGAAAGTCAATCCCAAGACAGGCAAGCGTTACTTCAAGTTCCATACGGACGAGGAAACCATTGTCGCACTGCAAGCTAACCACGCCAAGAAAGATGCGAGGAAGCGAAACTCTTGCGAGCAGATCCTCACAACGCGTCGTCTCAAGAAAGCTCTAGGCACCTACTTCCTCGCAGTCCCTGACTTCGATGGGAGAATGCGGACATCCATTCGCATTGTCGGAACCGAAACCGGACGAACTAGCAACTCTCTCCTGAAGCCACCAGTCAGACCCCAAGTCACCGTTAAGATTAACGGAAAGAAAAAGAAGAAGTCTATCGGTCTGGCTTTCCAGACTCTAACCAAGTATGGGGACGGCGCAGAAGTTCGCGAGATCTTCGAAGCCGATGATGATTATGAGTTCATCGAGATCGACCAGTCGCAGGCGGAGGCACGAGTCGTTGCTCTCCTCGGACGAGACGATAAAACTCTTGAAATGTTTGGACGCGTGGATATCCATAAGCTTACAGCTTCCTGGATATTCGGTATCAACCCTGAGAGAATTAATAAAGAACTACGGTTTATCGGAAAGACTACGCGACACGCCGGAAATTATGGGATGCGAAAGCGACGTCTCATGTTCCTCGTCAACACTGATGCCAAGCGATATCATATTGACGTTGAGATTTCCGAGTGGCGTGCTGGGGAAATCCTCGACAAGTTTCACGAGTATAACCCTTCCATACGTCAGGTTTTCCATGTCGAAGTTGAGCAAGCCCTCCTCAACAACATGATGACGTTGGTCAACCCGTTTGGTCGACGGCGACAGTTCCTTGGCAGATGGAACGATGAGCTTCTCCGTGAAGCATTTGCCCAGATACCGCAGTCCACTGTCGCAGATCAAACGAAGAGGGCAGGATTGGAGATCGTTGACAAGCTACCGGACGCGCGCAAGTGGTTGTGCCTAGAAGCGCACGATGCATTGGTAGCTATTGTTCCGAAAGCGAGGCGTGACGAGTATCTCTCGGTCGCAATCCCGGCGTTCGAGCGGCCGATCGACTTCACCCACTGCACGTTACCGAGGGAATCTCTGATCATCCCTTGTGAAGTGAAGGTAGGACAGAACTATGGTGCCTTAAAAGAGTTCGAAATCGGAGGGTATCGTGTCAAGTCCGTGGCTTGACAAGGTCCTAGAGTATGCTCGGGAATCGGAATCTCCAAAGCAATACTTCTATTGGGCCGGTCTTGCAGCTTTGTCGGGAGTTGTCCGGAACAAAGTGTTCCTCGACAAGTTCTACTACAAGCTCTATCCGAACCTCTACGTCCTGTTGATTGGAAAGTCGGGGATCAGGAAGGGCATACCAGTCGCCCTTGCCAAGCAGCTGGTGTCAGGGGCGAAAGTTACGCGGGTGATCTCGGGACGAACATCCATCCAGAAGGTCATCAGCGAGTTGTCAACCGCTCATTCGATTCAGGGAGGGCCACCACTTGTCGACTCAGTAGGCTACTTGAGCAGCTCAGAGTTCGCGTCGTTCATCATCCAAGACCAGCAAGCCCTCACGATCCTCACCGATCTATATGATGGGCACTACCACCCTGATGGTTGGTCGAACATGACGAAGGTGTCGGGCAATGAGAAGCTCAAGAACGTCTGTCTCTCCATGCTAGGGGCCAGTAACGAGGTCCACTTCAAGGAGGCCGTGCCGGAGAATGCTCTGGGCGGTGGGTTCATCGCGCGCACTGTGATCGTGTATGCTGACCGTAAGAATGGAATCAACTCGCTGACACGTAGGCCCGTCAACTCACTGGAGATAGGGGACCTACAGAAGTATGTAGAGCAGGTGAAGGCGATAGAGGGTGAGTTCAAGTGGTCAGAGGAAGGGCGCGACCTTTACGACAAGTGGTATACCGAGTTCAACTCAAAGGTCAACGATGACGATACGGGCACGTTGGAGAGAATCCACGACACGATCCTCAAGATCGCGATGCTTATCTCCCTCTCCAGAAAACTGGACCTCGTCCTTGAAAAGGAGGATATCGAGGAGGCTCTGGAGCAGGCAAGGCGAACAGTGCCTGGCGTTCGTCGCGTTACGATGGGTGCCGGAAAGAATCCTCTCGGACCACAGACAGCGCTTGTTCTCAAGGAGCTTATTAGCAGGCCTCCGACGTTCTCAGCGTCCAAGTCAGAGATCCTAACGAAATACTGGGGGCATCTGGACTCGTATGACTTGGATCGTATCATGGAGTCCTTGCAGCAGCAGAAGGCCGTGAAGGTCAGTGAAGGGGGTGGAGATACCTACTACATACTGAGCTCAAAGGTTGTCGAAAACTTCAGCAAGTTGTCGCAGTGAGGATACCATGACCAGTGACGAAGAACTCATCGAGCGATTCAAGCACCATCCACCCACGGCGGACCAGATCATTGAAGCTCACGACATGATTCGTGAGGAGTTCAAGGACCTGGCCCTGAAGATGAACGACACCATTCCCGAGGGACGGGAGAAGTCGCTCATGTTCACGAAGCTGGAGGAAGCCATGTTCTGGGCGAATGGTGCTGTCGCTCGGACACAGCGTGTTGGCCCCTAGCGACGCCGCGCTCTCTTGGGTCGAGGCTTGCTGCTAAATCTGACAGGAGCCTCGACCGCTCCCATGATTGCCTCCGGAAAGCTCGTTCCCTCGAACATCATTTCCTTCGCAGCCCCAAGATACTGAGGCGTGAAGGGATCAGTGATGTTGGAGATGTTCCTCTGCACCGACGTGCCAAAGGGAACAGGCTTTCCGAACGCCGTCTTGCCTCCCAATTCCCGACCTCTCCAGTCCTCATTGTAGAGCCAGTTGCCGAACGAGGCAGCAGGCAGTGAGGCACGGTTCTTGAGGATTCGTCCCGCCTGACTTAGATCACCCTTGGCCGCGGCAGTGACAGTCTCTGCTGGAAGTCGGATGGCGTCGAATGCTGTGCCGAACGGGTTGATGTGGACCTTCTTCCTCTTGTTCCCCGATTTGATGGTCTGGCCAGTGTCGATCTGCAACGTGTGGCCTGGGTCGTTCTGCCACATGAAGTGACCCGACATGAACTTGTTCGCTGCGTTGGCAAGCAGATACGATCCGAAGAAACCTGCTGCCATCTGCTTGTAAGGCTTGCTCTCAGCGCCTCCCTTGACAAGCGCCTTGCCCATGCCCACACCGACGCGCGCGTTCGATTCCAGCCAGTCTGGTGCAATCAGGGCCGAACGCATGACGGTTTGGAACGACTTGTCCCGAAACATCATGTCGATATTGATACCACCAAAGGTCTCGTTGGCTATCTTGCCAGCCTTCTGCATCGCCACCTTTTCAGTCATGCCATCTCGCATGAACTGAGTGGTGAGGTCCTTGGCGTGCTTGAGCTTGAGCGCTGGGACCATGTTCTGGAATAGTGGGTCCTCAAAGTATTTGCCGTGCAGTTTCAGGAAGGGATTGGTGTGGCGTTCTTCACCAAACTTGAACCCCTCCGTGGACATGTTCAGCCCCTGCTCGACATACTTCGGTGCGTCCTTCAAGTTCTCCTTGAGGTAAGCCTTCGCGCTCTGCCATGGTGCGACCTTCTCGATCTTCCTCGCTACCGGATTGTCGGCACCAGTGTTGAGCATGTAGCCAATGCCCTCCAGTGTGCCCTTGATGACTCCCCGAGCGGCTCCCGTGCGCGCAAGAATGTTCAGCCCATGAGCATTTAATGCGGTGCCCGGAACCATGCCAGATGACATGGCAATGTCCTTGCTCGTCTGCACCACGTCACCCACGGAACTCCAGAATCCGGTGGGCTGCTTGATGTAGTTCTCGACCACCTTCACGATGTCGGGATGCGCCTTATAGGTATACTTCAGCTGTCCCTTCTTGCCGAACGAGGGGAAGTAATCCGACTTCAGATCCTCCCATCCATGAGGCGCTTTGCCTGCAGGACGGATGAGGCCTGAGTCGCGCATCTTGAAGAAGAACTCTCTGTCAGCCTTGGCCTTTTCGAGAGACTTCTCATACCAGTTGACAAGCTCGGAGATGTTCTTGATCTTCGGTTTGAGGCCCATCTCCAGGCCTTCCTTGTAGTTCTCGACAACCGATTTGAGAGTGAACGTCGGCTTCATCGTCACCCGCCCTTTGGGGGTAGGTGGGACTGCAAGGGGATCACCTGGCTTGGCAGTCGTTCCGTATTTCTTGGCGAACGCTGCACTGATCTCCTCTGGTGTGTTGTCCCAGAGCTGGGGCAGGTAGTTCTCCTTCAGGCCAAGTGCCAGGTCTGCGTCGATGGCACGCTGGCGACCGGTCTCGAAATACTTGGCCACGTCAGGATAGCGTTCAGGGTGCGCCTGATACTCGAGGACCTTCTCCAGTTCAGGTGCGTCAAGATGACGGAATTTCTCACCCTCGATGACACCACGAGTCTCAGCCGCCGACCTCTTGCCCATCCAATCACGGAGAATCGGCACTGCCTCCGGAATCGTCTTCTCGATCTGCGAAACTTTGGTCGAAAACTTCTTCTTGGCAGCCTCGCTTATCTCGGTAGCCTTCGCACCGACAGCAGCCTTTGCCTTGCCAAACCCTTCACCGATAGCGCCGACGTCGAGGAAGCCACCTTCCTCCTTGATCAGCCGCTTGAGGTGCTTGACAAAGATGGCGCGTGGAATACCAGCTTGCGCGGCAGCCGCGTTGATTCGCTGACCATCCTGCTGGAGCAGCTTCAGTCCAACAAGACGTGGGTTGGTGACGTTGTCGGGATCTGGATGACCAGCAATGGGATCAGTCCCAAGAATCTCGTCGATCTTCGCCACCGCTCGTCGACCAGCCGCACCAATCCTCGGCCCAGCTGGGGGTGGCGGGGGAGGAGGTGCCGGTGGACCTGACGATGGTGTCTCTGGTGACAGGGCAGGAGCGTTGGGATCAAGGATGTCTGGCATCGCTCCGACACGTGGACGCAGAGGAACACCACCACGAGCGATGTTCCCTTGTGCGTCACGGGGCAGATTGAGCTCGTCACCCACCATGTCCTTGATCACGTCGACCATGACGTCACGGCGGTTCTCAGGACGACCCACTGCGGGGAGTTCGTTACGTGCTGCAATCTCTCCGGGAGCAAGGACATTCGGATCTCCAACCGGATTGAAGACCTCGGGTTCGATAGGCTCGATCATCGGGCGCACAGGTCGGCGTCGTCCTTCGACACCAATCTCGGCCGCGATTTGGGCAGGCAGCTTGACCTGTTCACCAATCTGCTCCGGACCCCACGTCATGTTCATCGCGTTCTCGGTGAACGGATTCGCGAGGTTGCTCATGTTCTCTGTGTAGACACCCTCATGAGCATCAGCGACACCAGCGGCACCAGCGTAGAAGCGCGGCCCCGTCTTGGACGGTGGGAGGACAGGGTTCTCCTGCTGCAAGAGGCGCGTCGGGTCCGTGATGGGAGGCGGAGCAGGGGGATTGGCAAGCTGATTGTATCGATTGTAGCCACCCCTCGCACCAAGCACACCACCAGCGATCTCAGGCAGCGCCCATGCCGCCTCCTGCCAGTTGTCCGCGTTGGCAAGACGATAGCCACCGTGTGCTGCCAGACCAGCACCGGCTCCTGCCTCGATTGCAGACAGTGCCTTGGATGCGGCTCCCAAACCAGCCCTTGCAGACAGACCTGCACCACCCGTGGTAGCCATCAGTCCGAGGGACATGGGAGAGGTGAAGGATGAAGCTACATCACCAGCCCCCTCGACAGCGCCCTTCATGAAGCCGGTCGCGGCCGCTGTGTAATCCCCCAGATTGGTGCCAGTCCACTGATTGATTCGATCACCCATCGCCACTTCGTCAGGTGCGATGCTGGTCAACCACCGAGCCGCTCTGGAGGGAGCATCGGTCAGAGGCTTGTTGGCCCAGTCCCACGCCTTCTGTAACCCACCACCTTCTTGCTGGCGCTGATACAGTTCGATATCCTCCCGCGTTGGAGGCTGCTGACCATACCAGTCCATCTCCATCACTTCGCCAGTGTTCTTGTTACGGAACCGGAACTTCGTCTGGCGTTCATGACCAGGCTCTGGTATGTCCAGTCGCGACTGTGGAGCCGGAGCTGGGGCCTGTTGCCTCTGCATCGCTTCAGGACCATACGATCCATCTCCCAGCTGTGGCCGAGAGTTGTAGGAGAATGGCTCTGGCATCCCGAAGTTTGGAGCCGGGGGCTGGACCTCAGGTGTGAAATCCGGTGTGAACCAGTTGGTCTGCTGGCTCACGAACGGATCATAGCGACGTGGTTGCGGGTCTGGTGGATACATGGCTACTGTCCTGGCCCGAGCAGTTCCCACGGATTGTCGGCGCTGTTCTGGTCGTTACCACCGCCGAACTGCATCTGACCCATCCTCGCACGGTAGTTCACGTTGCTCTCAAACTCGCTCTGGAACTTCAGGAAGTCCTGATACTCCGGCGAGTTCACTGAGGGCACACCGTTCGGGTCGATTGTGTAGTCCCCGTTGTCGTCTGTTGTGACGTAGTCGGGATACTTCGCCTTCAGGTTCTGGAGTTCGCTCTGCTGGAACTTCTCCATGTCGGTGCCACCCGACTTACCCATCAGCTTGATTCTCTCGTTCTCGTTGCCGATGTGTGCCCAGCCCTGCAGCGTGCCTTCTCCACGATTGGTGATCAGGGAGTCGATATTCCGACCCTGATTGGCGACGCTCTGCTGCTGGGTCCCTGCGTTGATGCGGCCCGTCTGAGCAGTGAACGCATTGGTGCCAGCGTTCATCCGATTCGTCTGGGCATTGCTGGTCTGAGCCGCACCCGTGACGTTGCGGAAGCTGGCAAGGGAGTTGATGTCTCGGTCGAACTGTCCGAGACGCTTCCTGCCATACTCCTGATCCCAGCCGAGACGACCTTCACCTGTCGCAGCTTCACGATTCCGAACCGCCAGATCTCCACGATCCTTCTCCAGCTGGCGCCGGTAATCGTCGTATTTGATCCCGAGCTCGTTGGCCTTCATGATGTGGCCAACCATGTCGTCGATGCCCTGACGTTCGAGACCAGCAGCTTCCTTGAGCGGTGCCGCCTGGTTGTAGTAATCAGACAGCGCTGTGTCGTAGCGTGAGCGGTTCATGCCCATCGCTGTCTTGATACCAGCACCGGCGTCCTTGAATCCGGACGAGATGCCAGCAAGACCAGCAGCGACGCGGTCCCACTTCGTCGGGCGATAGTTTTCAGACTGAGGCATCTCGCTCAGATGTGAACGATAAGCGTTCAGCGCGGGCGTCGAACCATACGCCTGACGCACATCGTTGTAGTAGTTCTGGCTGGAGCCCATCTGATCCTGTGGATCGTATTGCTGTGGACTCCAAGCAGAGAGTGAGTCATCCGGTTGGAACGCATCACCAAACTGACGCTGGACCCGGTTGCTCATGAACGGCGACTGATAGGGTTCGTATGGCATGGCTATTCTCCTACGTAACCGCCGTTGTAATAGCCACCGCCCTGCTGTCTACGCTGTCCGCCACTGCCAATGCCGAGCGCTCCGAGACCAGTCATGCCACCTGCAGCAGCCCCAGCGAGGCCACCGATGGTCGATGCCCAATCACGATTCGGATTGTTCTGCATCCTCTGACTGACCTGCGAGTTCGTATCGTTCATCTGCTGACCACGATTGGCGAGCAGGGCGTTGTTCCACATGTTGACTTCCCCAGGCGTGGACTGATAGAGGTCCATCATCCCACCTGCGGAGTCCATCGTGTTGCCGGACTCGAAGTTTGCCAGCCACTGAAGTCCACGAGTTTGGTCAGCACGCGATGCTGCTGATCGAGAGGCCGCTGCGTTAGCTGCAGCCTGCTCTGCATCTGCAACACCCTTCAGACCTGTGGTGCCAAAGAATCGGCCCTGCTGAATCAGGCCACCGAGTCCCAGCTCGCCTTCAGTCCAGCCTTTCGATCCAGCCAGCTGGTTCTGGGCGATGTCGGAGAGCATGCCTTGACGCATACTCCCTGCACCCTGCAAGCCTTGCATCATGTTGCCAGTGCGGAGACCCTGATAGGCACCCTCAGCTGCGGCACCACCCTCGGCACCCCACTGGCGACCTTCCCGAATCCTGTCGGAGAGGCCCAACTCTGTATCGAGAGTCTGCTCGCGCATCCCCTTCGACTGCTCTCGGGCCAGCCTGGCAGACATGGCGGCAGCTGCGGCGGGATTCCCACCTTGGATGCTTGCCATACGATTCTGCCCTTGTCGGACAGTGTCGTAGAAGGCAGGCAGGGTGGAGTTCGAGCGCGCCCGGATGTCGGCCATCTGCTCGGGCGTGTAACCGCCTGTGTTCTGAAACTCCTCGAACACACCACCACCACGCATCCGATTCGTGGAGTCAGCGTCGAAGCCTCCAGTGCGGCCAAACTCCTCTAGCCCGGCGATGTTCTTCTGCTGCGCTGCTCGATCAGCCGCACTCCAGCCACCAGTGCCAGCAATCGAGCGCATCCCTGCCATCGCGGCTCGGATGGGTGCTGCATCGACACCACCGCCCTTGCCAGAGAACTCGGTGTAGAGTCCTTTGACACCACCGTAGCGGCTACCGGGAGCAGCACCACCCCCTCCGCCACCGCCACCACCTCCGCCACCGTCACCTCCGTATCCGAGCGAGTTCAGATACTTCTCTCGGAGTGACGGATCAATCCAGCCCGCGCCCTGTCCAACCCTGTTCAGGCTGTCGAAGGCGGTTTGCTGGATGTTGTTCGCAGCGTTGACAGCCTGTTGCTGTTGTGGCTGCGCGATGGCATTGTAAGCGTTCGCACCGGAGCGCGCCCACTTGTTCTGCTCATCGATCATCTGGTTCGTCTTTTTCTTCTCAGCCCCGCCACCCATGACACACTCCTAACGCGGCAGAACGGTAACGAGGACTGCAACGAGCACGAACAAGATTGCAGGCCACAGGGGGACGGTTGGCTTGACGACGTGTGCGAGAAGACAAGCTGCCGCACAGAGCAACAGGATGACTACTGCTGTCATTGCCATCACTCCACATCCTTAATGAGATGCTCGCCGAGAACATCCCTGAATCCGTAGTGTTTCCGCATGACGTCGCCGAAATCCGGGTCCTGAACCGTTGCGTGTATCTCAGCTATGCCAGCCCTCTGCGCACCCATGATTGCGACTGGCATGATCTGCCTGAATGCCTTAGCTCGGACGATGGGAGACCGATCGTGGTCCATGATCATCACCGTCTCAGCAAAGACCTTCAAGTTCCCAAACGCTATGATTCCTTTATCGTCCTCCACAACACAGTCGATAATCGATGGCAGCAGCTTGGGCAACGAGAACTGATGTGCATGGTGTTTCTGCCAAAGTTCGTCGATTACCTTCAGATCTGCTGGGCTATACCGCCTGACGTTCACCATACGACCTTTGTCGCAGAAGTGTGACCACTGACGATTGATGGAGTCTTTGGGACCCACTCCCAGCCAGTCGTCTCGGCATAGGAGTAGAACACAACCTCCTTGGTCCGGCTCATCAGGTTGGTCAGGAAGATCTCGGCACCTTCTGGATTCTCCTCAAACCGTTGGACCGATATGAACGCGACGTCAAAGTCTCGGTCGAATACGGCGGGGTCGAAAATGTTCAGAGTGCGAACATTCATATCCGGTATCGCAGCAGCAATCGCAGCCGGATTGATGTCAACCCCATGCAGCTCAGAAGCGATACCTCGATAGACCTTCAAGAGCTGTCCAGTCCCACATCCGAGATCGATGAGCGTCTTGCCCTTCATGTCACCCGCCGCATGGATGACAGTGTTGTGAGCCTTGATCATTGCATCGTAGCTGCTGAATCCGTTCAGCGACCAAGTGTTCTTCTTCTGAAACATGATACGCTGACGCTCCGGAGTCCTGAATGGAAACTCTGTTCCTCTCGCACCTGCTTCCGGATACAGTGAACCTACCTGGTGCACCGTATATTTCACCAGCGTCGCATCGGTTCTGGAGATGATGCGGCACACCGGGGTCACGATCTCTGCGATGCCATGTAGTGCCGACCACTTCACCGGCCACTGGAGAGCCTCGCTCAGCGTCCGATACGCCTCAGGATAAAGCTCTCGAATGACAGGTCGAATGCTGTCAACGTAGTCGATGGTCGCTCGGCAGTGAAGAGAGCACGGTAGATGCGACACCCAGCGTAACCCGAGATGACGCAAAGTAACGTTGCAAGCAGGATCAGGCGCAACAGTGATGACATCGTAGAGATCCGGCTCGTTGCCGTTCCTTGCCTGCTCCCAAGTGGTATCGACTAGGTTCTTCTCCACCCAGGTAGCTTTGAAGAATCGACGACAGCACTCAGGATATCCCAAGAGGATACCAATGGTCTCGTTGTCTCCGGTTTCCCAGGCGTTGAGCCAGACCGTCGCAACCATGTTTGTGCAGACTGCGACACGGTAGTCGAACGGCTGACCCTCGACGTAGGCCGGAGTAGTCGACGCATAAGGCTGACCTCCCCTACCCTGCTGTGCAAGGATGACCAGTATCAGGCCAAGATCGTGAACCGTGCGCGAAAGCCTCGGCATGTCCTCTGGTGAGACGACCAGTAGCGCACCTGCCTTCAGGTTGCGTGCTACTAGCTGAATCTCCAGATCACGCCACATCGCAGAGACTTCCCTGAAGCGTGGCTCCCAGATCTCACGCGCGCCCGGTGCCCATTGGCTCCGAGTGAAGTCCTCCAACCTGAAATCAGCGCACTTCACGGCGAACCTCCGCGTAGGCTTGCACCCGAGCATCTGTGTGATCACCGTGCGCATCGCCGTGCTTCGAGTCCCCATGTGGGGCATCGCCATGAGCAGCAGTGGGGCGATTGCCAGCGAAGAACTCCTGTTCCCACTTTGGCCTGCAAGGAGACAGTGACGCTGGAGTCTGGCCGAGATCGATCATCATGTTCTCGTAGTGCTCGAAGATCGCCATGATGACCTCGCAATGCTCGGTCCGATTCCGCCAGTCGCCGTCGAGTCCAGTGCCGGGACATTCACCCTTGCACATGAGGAAGAAACGGCATCCCTTGCAGCCACCGTAATTGTATGGCGTGTTGTAGAGCGCGTGCTGGCGCTCGATACCGGATGTGTCAGCCTTCTTCCAATCGACTCCCATCTTGTTCGTGCGGTTGCAATTCGTCAGCTCGCCCTGACCGTTGATGCCCTGAACCGCTGGCGTCGTCATCACGTCGCAAGCATGCCAGACGCAGTTTGTCCCCTCGGTGTTTCCACGGAGGAGATTCTGGTATGCCTTGAAGTTCTCGAAACGGAGATTCTTGAAAGATCTCTCCATTCCCATCAGGTGCTTCATGCGCTGGATCAAGATCGGTGTATCGACCCTGAGCTTGGACGCCTGTCTGCTATCGACCTCAAGGTAGTGCAGATTGACCCACCGAAGTCCCAGCTTGTCCAATCTCTCGAACCATTCGCAGAGCATCCAGAACGTGTCCTCATGGCAGTTCCCCCGCCAGAGGGTAGTGATTATCGAGACTTGGATTCCCTCGCGATGGAGCCTCTCGATAATGTCCGTTGTCTTCTTAGTTGCTGCGCGAGTTTCTTCCTGCGTTCCTGCCGCTCGCGCATCAGAGCATCGTTCCGGGCCGTCGCAAGAGATACCGATATGCGTATTATATCTCTTAAATAGATCAATGTGCGCCTCCGTGATCAGCGTCCCATTGGTCTGTGCACCAGTGGCTCCATGACGCTTGAAGCCATACTCCAGCGCCTTCTCGATGCGATCGATGGGCGCGAGGAATGGCTCTCCACCGTGAAGGGAGAACTGTCCATGCTTGTCCAACTCGGCGCGCACCTTCTCCCAGTCCCACGGCACGTTGACGTTCTTCGCGTCACGCAGGGGATTCTCGTAGCAATACACGCAGCCGATATTGCAAGCGACACCGGACGGATTAAGTTCTACGCTCACGCCGTCAACCTCACTGTCGCCGTCCCACCGTTGACTCGGAGGAAGCCAGCCGCCACGTCGACGCCAGATTCCGAGAACGCCGCCCCGGTCGCAACGACGCTGTTCTTGGCGCCAGTCATGTCCGAGTTGTTGCTGATGTCGATCGAAGTCGCCGTCCCTGCCGTGATGAACAGGCGGCACTTCTTGCCAGGCAGTGCGCGAGGCACGTTGTCCGCAATCACCTGCGGATATCCGATGCTGATTGAGGAAGGCATGTCAACTCCTAAATGTCCTGGTGTCCCGAGTCACTGTGGGCGATATCCGTATGAGCACCATCTTCATGGTCCCCATGAGCTACGTCAGTGTGAGCTATATCAGTATGCAATTCAACCAACGCTGGTTGTGCAACGAGAGCTTGGTCTTGATGATCGTTGTGACCCTCATCCTGATGCGACACGTCTTGGAATGCTACGTCCTGGTGTCCTGCGTCTCCGTGAGTGTCTCGATGATCGTTGTGCGTCGCGTCAGAGTGAGCGGTGTCCTTATGCACAATGTCATCGTGATCGTTATCCGTATGGTCCGTATGCGATCGATCAGAATGAGCTACGTCCTTGTGAGCAACGTCAGTATGCGAATTCTGAGAAGCATAGTCATAATGAGGTGTATCGGCATGGAAGTCGGAATGACCATAATTGGGAGGCGAACCCCATTGGGGAATATCCACGTGATTCGATGGATAAGTAGTATCCCCATGAGAGCCATCAGTATGGTCGTTATGGCATCCCGGATGTGTCCAATCATGATGGAGACTGTATTCTGAATCAGCATGATTATCTTGATGCGCACAATCAGAATGAGGCTGGTCAGCGTGAGCCACATCACCATGAGCTGTATCAGTGTGACTGTCCAGATGACTTATATCATCATGGTCATTATCAGTATGATCAACATGAGTGACGTCACTGTGAGCAACATCACTATGAGTGTTATCCTGATGGTCCGAGTGCGCCACATCAGAGTGCGCCGAATCTTCGTGAACGATGTCCCCATGCGCGCCATCCGAGTGCGTGTTGTCTTGATGGTCCGAATGAGCAACGTCACCGTGCCCTTGCCTGTGCGCCCGACTAAAGTCCAGCCAGGAGATGCGTTTCTGGTTGTCAATCCAAACACTACCAGCAATGCCAGTCGTCTGCTTGATGAGCGTGTGGAGAATCCGATACTCGAAGTTGTCTGCTCCGACGTAATAAAGAAAATCAGACTCAATCCACAGGGAGCCGGGAAGTCCAATCTCTATGACACCAATGACAGTCTCGCCCTGATACTTCCACTCACTCATGTCACTCGCGACAAAGTGAAGGGCAGTTCCTTCCACCCAAATGCTACCAGGGACCTTAGCCATTATGCTGAGACGAACTTATCAGTGCCGACCGGGATGACGAGGCCGTTGCGGATGTAGAGCGCATTTGGCCTCACTGTGTTCGTGCCGATGCTAGCAACTCCGTCAGCAGCGAAAATGAGATTGCCTGCCAGAGTCAGTGACGTAATACCAGAGAGCGAACCGCCGGTGATTGCAACGGCAGAGGCGTTCTGAAGCGCCATCGTGCCGAGGTTGAGATTGCCCAAGATACCTGACGGAGTGCTCGCGCCCGTGCCGCCACCAGCAATGGAGATGACTTTGTTCTGCCACGCCGCACCATCCCACTCTTGAAGCAGGTTAGTGGAGCGTTGGTATCTGATGGCACCCGCTGGTGGATTTGCAGGGTCATTGACGAACATCTGCGCTGCATCATTCAAGCGGCTATCGAGCTCGGCCACGAAATTGATGTAGTCGCTGGTAATCGTCGGTTTCAGCCAGTCAGCCATTACTTGACCTCGCGCAACGCCTGTTGATGTTCCTTGTCAGGCACCAGAAGTCTTCCTCTGAGCTCCTGATTCTCGTCGTTGAGCTTGTTGTATTCGATGGTCATCAACTCCATCTGGTTTCGAAGTTGCTCGACTTCCAGCGTCTTGAGACCAAGCAGTGCGAGAGCATCCGTTATGTTAGCGTTCAGCGGCATCGTCGGTTCCTATGGAATCTCGTAAGTGATTGTCCCTGCAGCGTAAGTAGAGTTGGCAAACGAACCGATATTCGTAGCATTGAGCGTGCCCAAAACCAGAGTGGCTGCACCTGCCGCTATGGATATCGAGACACCTTGCCACGCGTTGCTAAGAACGCCGCGACCAGAAGCCTGAGCAGTGTATGCTCCGCACGTGCAAGCAGCGGGAAGTGCTATGTATAGATAAGTAGTGCTTGCACTGTTGGTCGAAGTGGCGATGTTAAACGAAACCGTGCAGGTCTTCCCGACTATCATGTATCGGAGATAGCCGAAGTCGCCAGCCTCTACCGTCCACGTTCCAGTCGAAGCTGTGAATAGACCAGCACTGTATGGAACGTTAATCCAGACACCCTGAGGAACAGTCCTGCCGAACTCGTAGTATCCAGTTGCAGCATTGACATAGCCGGTAGCTACCAAAACTCCAGTTAGTGATATGTCACCAACGATTGAAATGGCACCAGCATTGGTAATACCGATACGAGCAATGTCGTTGGTCCTGATGGTAAGAGTGCCACCTTTCGCGTTGATGTTGATGCCAGCAGCCGCAGCCAAGCTGACCATATTGAGCATGTCTGGGTAGTAGCCCGCGACTGCTCCATACGTGCTCGACATGTGCAGAACCTGGGAGCGGTTGGCCCCGAGGTTGTTTGCAAAGATGATACCAGCATACGCAGACGCAGCCGCACTCGTGTTGCTCATGCTCAGAGTGTTGCCGCCTGCGTAGTTGGCTTGGAAATCGTGCGAGCCGATACCTGTCGCCTTGACTGTGAGGATGCCGCCTCGTGTGAGCGTCATCAACTCAGTGGCAACGAAGGCATCGTTGAGTGAGCGGAATCGGAGGATTTGGGCATCAACCTGCATGTCCCAAAGCTTCAGGTTCGCAGCTTGATCAGTCTCTTGAAACCTCAGACTTGGCGCGACACCGGAATAGGTCTGCTGGCCAGTCCAATCAATAGGCACCGTTGGGTCGACACCACCACCTACATCAGGCAGGCGAGCGGGGTCGATGATACCCTGTGTAAGGATGGAGGCATCCAGAGGGAGTTGTCCGAACGCGACACCATCTGTCGAATACTCGAAGATGTGCGTCGTCTCGTTCCACCGCATCCAGCGAGTAGGCACTAGACTATCCCCCTAGCCTTCCAGCTACAAACCGCCGTGACTCGATTCCCGGTGCTGTCGAACACGAACACCTTGAAACCAAGTGGATTCGGAACATCAATGAAATCGTAAATCGCTGTCAAAGGCTCCACCTGCTTCGTCGGTCCGAGCGTAATGGAGTCAATGTCTTTGAAGGTCTTGTTGAAGTAGACTGGAGTTCCACCTACATCAGCAGACAGCGCACTTACGAATCCAGAATCAATGTCCCGCTTCACGTCCAACAGGATGACCAAGTTCGAGAAGATTGCAAGGGCCTTCGCATTGTCTGACGTGAAGTTGAACGTAAGCCTTGCATACCGGAAGCTCTCAGCGAATGCCGACGCACTCAAAGCTGGCTCGCTCCAGTTTATGCCGTCAAGTGAGAACTCAATCTGTGGTTGAGCACCGACTGTTCCAAGATTCGACAGTTGGTCCAGCACCCAGCTCAAGTTCAGGATGACGTTGTTGAACACGCCTCCGTAATCGATAGTCTCCTGATACATGGCCGTGAGGGCCATAGGTGCCAGGTAGACCGGGTATCCAGCGCTGACCTGATCAGACGGCTGGTCCCAACTATCTTCAAGCCAGTGACTCTCCCACGTATCGTCAAGGTCCACACAGACGAGAAGCTTGCCAGTGTTGCTGGCGAACCAGACGTAATCCGTGGTTGCCCAACCCTGCGTATCTGTGTAGTCCCATCCGAGGGCTGGTTCACCCCAGATGAGGGCATTGACTCTTGTCCCAGCGAGAAGCGAGACGCGAATGTCTTGAAGCTCAAAGTCCGGTGGCGCGTTGACTACAGCAGTAACAGAAGCACGAGCGCTCCGATTACCAGCAATGTCAATGGCCTCAACGGAGTAGACATTCGTGCCTGCCAGATTCTCAAACCAGACAAAGAAGTTCGAGTCGATGTGTCCAAGTAGAGCGTTGTTCCGATAGACGTCGTAGTAATCGATCTCCCACGTCGAATCAGGTTCCGAATACCGCAGGAGGACGTTGTTGTCGATAACCTGAGCGGTGATTGATATTGAGCCAATCGGGGGAATTGGAACCACGATTGACTTGAAGGTCTCCGCATAGACCCCGATACCATTCCTCGCTCTCACCAAGTAGGTGTGACTCCCGACCAAAATCGGATCGAGTCGCACTTCTTGTTGATTCGTCGCCGTCACGAATGTAGCTGTGTCCCACTCTGTTCCTTTACGAACCTCGTATGACGCGGCGTTCGTTGCACCAGACCAGTAGATTCTCAGGATGCGCTGATTGAGAATCTCGTAGTTGATGGTCGTCGGCGATGTCGGAATCGCTGCAATCGACCCTGGCCCTTGCGTGATCTGGCGAACGATTGGGTCTACTTCCGCTTGAAGTTCACCAATCGTCTGAACGAACATCTGCAGAATCTGATACAGCTTCGGATCAGTATGCTGGTATCCTTCAACCAGCGAGGCGAACGTAGTGATGCGTTGGGTAGCCATTAGACGTTGACACGTCCGACCCAAAGCATTGTCGCGTAGAACTTCAGACGAGTGAGATGGAAATAGTCCTCAATCCCATTCGTCCGGATCTTCACCGAGGCGCGCTCGTCCTGAAAGTTGAACATGCGCTCGAGTGTGCGGCCAGGCGCGCTGCTCAATGCGATGCCTGCGGGCTGAATCGCGCGCGCTCGGTCGATACCAGTAATGATGATGTCCATCGGCCCGTTGCCCTTCACCCTGAGCTGAAGGTGTCCGAACTGATAGATCACTGGATCAGCTTCGTCCGCATCAGCAGGCAAGAGAGCAGTCTCGATGAAGCTCTCGATTGCCGTGTTGGAGTCGGTTAGCTTCGTGATATCGTAAACGTAGACGTTGTCCTCAATCGATCCGAAGCGGAATTGAGCACGCTTGGTCGCTGCGTTCAGGTCCACTGCGATAGTCGTCGGAGTCTTCGGAAAGCTCCATGTCGTCCATCGGATATTCGCCGGATCAATTCCGTCTACTACATCACCCACGAGGACATGGGAATTGGTCACCGCATCATCGAGGGGAACAGCGACGTAGATGAGCGACTTGATTGGGTCGTAAACAACCTCTACCTGGTTGAAATGATTCCGGTTGATTCGATTCCAGATGTCCTCAATCTTCCTGCTCAGGTCGTTCTCCGAGAAGGTTCCGTTGAACAGGTAGAGGGCACTCCGGTCAGCGCAGAAGAAGTTGTCAAGCGTCGCACCGTTCTGGTCCAGAATCTTGGCGACACCGTGGCACTCCGTCCCGACAGACAGATCCACGTTGTTCACCTGCCAGAACACAGGATTGTCATCGGTCTCAGCGGTGACGTAGGTCTTACCACCACCCTTGAGGATGTAATACTGCATCCGGAACTCGACGCAGTTCTTAACACCTCCGGCAGCATCACCAGGGAAAGCGAGAATGAATCCTTCCGTCGCCGATATCGATTCTGGCTGCCCTGCCTGCGAGAAGAAGACTCCTGCTTCGACAGTGTCCGTTCCCCACACCGTCATGCGGTTCTTGTAGACTCCGATGCCCACGCCTGCGGGGATGATAGCCAGCTCGTCCAACAGGTAATCGGCACTGCCCTGTAGGTCGGCGTCGAAGAAATCAACCGTGATGGTCGTGGTGATGTTGTCACCGATGCGACCGTTCGGGATGATGAAGAACTCCTGATTGGCCGCGTCGCCTGCGTAGTCGGTCGCGAGCTTCTTTGTTGCCAGCAGGACGCGCGCAACCGTCCCAACAGGTCCAACAGGGACATTGCTCAGGTCGACCTTCCTCGCTCCTGGCGCATCGTAGAGCGTGAACGGTGATGGTCCGGGCTGTGTCAGGTGGCCTGAACTTGTCTCGTAAGAGACAGCGAAGAGGTGCTTGCCCTTCTCCACGCTGCCATCAAACGTCGCCGTAGCCGCCACAATCGGAGCGCCCGTTGGAGCTGCTCCAGCAGCGGGTCGAGCCACACCAGAGCCTTCATAGACGTAGACCTTCTCGCCGGGTAGTCCGCGAACGCCATTGTGTGGAGTGATGTAAGCACGGTTGTAAAGCGACACCATGCTGAAATCAATCATTCCAGCAACAGTGAGTATGGGCGTATCCAGATCCGTTGTGTCCCAGATACGCCCACTGCCGTCGAGAATGAGTAGACGATCAGCCTCACCAGTCCTCTTGTAAGAGTGCATCCGGCGAATGTTGGCGAGGATAAAGGACTGCTCGGTGCCCTTCCTTGTCCCCACGCCAAGCTCAGTGAAAATCACGTTCAGAGAATCGAGGAAGTGATTGGGCGGGCAGACGTCATCCTCGCCCCGATCAAACGTGCCTCGGAACTCGCTAACCGTAATTGGCTGATGGTCTCGCTGCATGTGTTACACCGCCGCGATTGCGGGATACCACTTGTTCTGCGAGTCGCTCCAGGTCAACTTCTGCGCACGGTTCTGCACCAGAGCGACGGCAACCGCGATGTTGCCAGTGGCGTCCGTGGCGAGTCCCGCCGCCAGAGGAATGAGTGTGACCTCCTGTGAAGCGACTCCGCCAGTCTTGGGCAGGATGGTCTTGATGACCACCGAACCCGAGATGACGAGAATGTCCGCATCAGCGTTGATGATGTTCGCTGACGCTACGACCCTCTCGGAACGCTTGCTTACGACTCCAGAAAACATGTCCCCTCCTAGTTCGGTCTGCGATACCGTGTCCGACGCCTTCTTGCCGGGAGTCCCTGATTCTGCCTGATCGCGGTGACAATCAGGCGGTCCAGTGCCATCCCGGTATCGGAATCGAGTTCGTCAGCCCGCGTCGGATTCTCACCGATGAACCGCGCTGCGAGTGCTGCCGTTCTTGCTGCGAGCACTGACATCGCGTTGATGATTCCGATGGTGCTGTTCTCGCCTTGGAACGGCGTGAGAGACTTGACGTAACGTATCCGAATCTCTCTGTCCGCCGTCGCACCGAGGAAGTGAACCTGCTCCTCACGCCAAATCCAAACTCTCAGGTGAGTCGTCGGGACTTGATCGGGTTCCCAAGACCGCTCGTCCATCTCGCTGAACTGATCAGAGGACCCCGGCGAGCGCTCTGCAATCTCGATCGGCCTCAGCATGTCGGGCGGAGGAACCTGAAGAAGCACAGTGCCTGCTACGATGGTGGAGATTGCGGACACGTCCACCGTCGTCTTCAACCCATGAAGGTTGTAGTAGTCCTGCAACTCCCTGTATGCCTTGTTCAGGTAAGGGAGAAGCGAGTCGCTGGTGTAGAAGACGCCACCCAAATCGTTGAGTAGTGCCTTCGACTCCATCATTACCTGTCCCGCTGTGTCAGGCATTGCAGTCCCTGTAATTGTTCAGCCGATGAACTTAAAGCGATGCGAACTGTGCTGCCTTGTAACGAGCCTCGTCCAGCACGAATCGGCAATGCGAGCAGACGATTGCGCGCGGGTTGACCTTCTCGAAGCAGCTTGGGCACTCGGACAGCGCCGCCGTGATCTCAGCGTCGAGCAGCCAGGGCCGCTCCAGCTTGAGGAAACTGCAAGCGTATCGCTGAATGTCCGAGATCGTCTTGTGCTGGCGATACTTGTTCCAATCGTCATCGGCCAGCTTCACCAGGTTGCGGAACCAGTTCTGCTGGCGATCCGCAGCAATCTTCAGTTCGCCACCAACGGCAGCAAGTGTCACGTGGCCGGGGACCCAGAAGAATCCAGGGACTGCATCCGGCAGCGTGATGCCGTATTGCGCCTCGATCCAGTCCTTGACAACAGCCGCCGCAACAACATCGGCCTCGACAGGAACACGAATTACCGAGCGATCCGGCCCGTAGTGTCCACGTCCCTCGCCGACGTAAATGTCGTTGACCGCCTTGCCGACAAACAGAATGGCAGGCTTGTCTACCGATGCCGACTCCAGATAAAACGTCGCCGGGAGAATCGGTTTGTTCTCGTTGATCGCCACCGGAACGATTGAGATAAGCGATGCCTGATCCATTAGTCTACCTTCCTTTTCGTTGAGTCCATGAACACTGAGTCTTCGTAAGCGAACAGCGGTGAACGTCCTGCATCGTGCAGTTCCGCGAGGAAGGCTTCAACCTCCTCTTCCTCGGCGCGGGCGATTTCGTCCTCCATCTGAGTTCGGAGTGCCGCTCTGTCAGGCGGCTCCTTGATTCTCTTGATGAAGAACTCAATAACTCTCATGTTCAGGGGCAAGTGGAATCCACGATTGTCCTTGAACACGTAGATCGGTTCGTAACTGTAGTCCTCGGTCAGCTCGGGATTGCCCACAGCTGACTGAATCCGTTCGAGAATCCAACGGTCCTGATCGTTCGGATACTTCAAGACAGTTCGAACCTCAGTGACACAACGGAGGAATATCTTTCCGTAGTAATCGCTAAAGGTTCCAAGTCTCTTTTCAGTCTCTCCGGTCGACCAGATGACCCTGAAGTTCGGCTTCCCGAATAGAGATTCTCCCAGCTCACGTGCTAGGAGGTCGTTCACTTCCTTGAGGAGTTTCCGATCCATATTGACCTAACGGGGGACGAGCCCTGTCCCGGTGACTCGCCCCCCGCCCTACGGTTAGTAGCCCGACGGAACCGCGAGCTGGTCGATGTAGACGCAGGCCGCGGGATTGTTGACGAACAGGTTGAAGCTCGCCACGATGTAGTAGACCTGGCTCGCGGCGACGCCACCCGAGGAACCTCGGATTTCGAAGACCTTCCGGCCATCGACGTCGTAGAACCCGGCCGCCTTCATCTCGGCGCGACCCCAGACTTCCTTGACAATGAAGTCGATTCGCGTCTTGTCCCACGAGTTCGACTTGCGGATGCCGACTCCGGCCATCTGCATGTTGTCGTTGAAGTAGACGTTGAGGCCTTCTTCCTTCGCGTTCTTGTTGATGATGGACACCAACTGGCCATACTCTTCGTAGGCCTGCACCTGGCACGGATGCATCCAGGCTTCCATCTTCATCACGCCATCGAATCCGACGCGATCGCTGACACGGTTGACAGCGAGGCGTGGGAACGGGATGGCAAACGCGGAGCCAGCCGCTGCGACACGGTTCGCCCTGATCTCGGGAATCAGAGCGCGGTCCATGCCGAGCCAGCTGCCGACGCTGGCGTTGTTGTGGTGATACGGCACTCCCAGCAGACTCACTGGAGGTGTGGCTGTCAGACCAGAGACGACGAGCTTGTCTCCCGCCACCGCCGGAGCAGCGACCGTTGCGTTGAACCGAACCTGCTTGTTCGGCCCATCGTAATACTCGACTGGACCCTCACCGTTGAGCGCGCCCAACGTGGAGAATGCCTTCCGAGTTGCCAGCGTCGAATCGTAGACGCTGTAGTAGTGCTTCTTCCGGAGAAGACGCACACCGAATCCGTCACCTGCTGCCGCGCACGTGTAGGTGTCCTTGCCACCCACGGTGCTGACAGCGGAGATGGTCGCCATCGTGCCGGTGCCGTTCGTCATGCACAGGGAATCGATGGCGCGCCGGAACTCCTTCATGGACGTGGCCATGAGGTGCCGGAACGTGTTGATACGGGCCTTGCGGGCGTCGTCCGTTGCCCACTGAGCCTTGGTCTGCCACTCAACGGCGTGCTTGAGATTCGCCGTCGAGACCAGCGCCTTGTCGAACTCCGAACCTTCGCCGCGACCGAGATCGCCGCCTGCAGGCTCGAAGTGGCCGAAGACACCACCGGGAGAGATCTCCAGGGGAATGCGCATGTCACGGGCCGAGACTTTCTCGACCGGGCGCTTTTCGATCTGCGAGTAGAACGTAGCCTCGCGCTCGAAAAGGACAGGCACCTTC